>ENA-USYV01001315-USYV01001315.1-human-gut-metagenome-genome-assembly--contig:-NODE-1315-length-24450-cov-5.324827_pt1 | contig 24450 bp, 17 predicted proteins | sample MGYA00250066_ERZ773514 | MGnify/ENA primary metagenome ERZ773514 (study PRJEB29103, sample SAMN06112049) | human gut metagenome | biome: human gut; feature: ankylosing spondylitis patient; material... | reverse complement strand
AAGGTTTTTTCCGTGGAGCCTAAATATATGCTTCTTGGGGGAGCCATCGGGGCATTTATTACCTATACGGTCATCAAAAGCATGGATATGCTGGGACCGGCAAAGGCGGTAATGCTGATTGTGGTGGCGCAGCTTTGCGTGGCATATGCCATAGAGCTGATGGGGATTTTCGGTGTGGAAAGAGCAGATTTTCAGTGGAGAAAGCTGTTGGGAATGCTGATCTGTATTGCAGGTGTGGTTATTTTCAAATGGAAATAGAAATAAAAGTATTGTAATATTTGTAATACTTCGTTAAAATAAGGTATGGTTTTGCATGAGTAACGGGGCACCTGCCGCCACATCGGCGGAAAGGAGTGGACCGCCTACCTATGAAAATAAGATCACATATCAGAAGTGTTCGGTTTGTTTTTTCCATATTTTTGTTACAGATCCTGGCAGGGCTGACAGGCTGTAAGGATGACGGAACAGAATTTCTGGAGAAAGAACTGGTGCAGGAAGAAAGTACGGAAGCATCCGGAATGGATGCAGAGCAGGAAGAACCGAAGGATACGGAAAGTGAAGTATCCGGGAAGGCATCCGCAGGGGCTGCGGCAGATATATCACAGAAGAAACAGAATGAGTCTGCGGAGGAACCTGCTCCGGAGGTTGAAAAACAGCTGCCGGAGATCTCAGACACCCCTCAGACCATTTATGTAGATATATGTGGAGCAGTGACCAGCCCGGGAGTCTATGAGCTTCCATATGGCAGCCGTGTTTTTCAGGCTATCGAGCAGGCCGGAGGATATCTTCCGGAAGCTGCGGCAAGCTATCTCAACCGTGCTAAGGGACTTTCCGATGGACAGCAGGTTTATGTGCCTACCCAGGCGGAGGTGGACAGCCAGCGGATCGCAGCTACCCAGGATGGATCGGAAGTCACAGCAGAAAACAGTACCGAAACGGCGAGCGGACAGAAATCCGCCGGAGAGAATTCCGGTGAAGCCGAGACTGCATCTTCCACAGAGCAGAAGATCGATCTGAACACCGCTGATGTATCCCAGCTTACTACTCTCACAGGTGTAGGGGAGTCCAAGGCCCTGGCGATCATCGCTTACAGGGAAGAGAACGGTCCCTTTACTTCAGCAGAGGATATCATGAATGTACCAGGCATCAAAGAAGGAACCTATGAGAAGATAAAGGATAAAATAGCAATAAAGTAAGGAGCGCTAAATGAGCAGGAAAGTATTGGTAGTAGATGATGAGAAACTGATTGTCAAGGGACTTCGCTTCAGTCTGGAACAGGACGGAATGGAAGTGGACTGTGCCTATGACGGAGAGGAAGCATTGGAAAAAGCAAAAGCAGGAGAGTACGATATCATCCTTCTTGACCTGATGCTTCCCAAAATGGACGGTCTTGAGGTATGCCAGCAGATCCGTGAATTTTCCAATGTTCCGATCATCATGCTTACAGCAAAAGGAGAAGATATGGATAAGATCCTGGGTCTGGAATACGGAGCTGATGATTATGTCACCAAGCCTTTCAATATCCTGGAAGTCAAAGCCCGCATCAAGGCGATCATCCGCCGTGCAGGCAGCAAACAGGACAAGCAGGAGAAGGCCAAGACTGTGGAAGTCGGAGAACTGAAGCTGGACTGCGAAGGACGCCGCGTATTTATCTCCGGAAAAGAGATCAACCTCACAGCCAAGGAATTTGATGTGCTGGAACTGCTGGTATTCAATCCGAACAAGGTATACAGCAGAGAAAATCTTCTGAATATCGTATGGGGCTATGAATATCCGGGAGATGTCCGTACCGTAGATGTACATATCCGCCGCCTGAGAGAAAAGATCGAGGCCAATCCCAGTGAGCCGAAATATGTACACACCAAATGGGGTGTGGGCTACTATTTCCAGGCATAACCTGTGAAGTTCAAAAAGAACGGCAAATTTTTCAAAAGTCTCCGCTTTCGTATTCTGATCATCCTGATCATACTGGGAATCGTACCGAGTGTCATCGTAACGGAAATGGTCATTGCCAACTATGAAGATCGTGCCATTGCCAACCGTGTGCAGAGCATGGAGAACATCTGTGACATCATGTGCGACCTGCTGATCAAGGAGAATTATCTGAATAACACCAGCTCTCAGACGGTGAACAGCAAGCTGGAATTACTGTCCAACAGCTATGGTGGCAGGATTCTCATTGTAGACAGGGATTTCAGGATCATCAAGGATACCTATGGCGTGGATGAGGGCAGGACTCTGGTTTCCCAGAAAGTATTGAACTGTTTTAAAGGAGAAGATGCCTACCAATATGATTCTGACAGCCAGAAGCTGATCCTGGCAGTTCCGGTAAAAAGTCCGGATGTAAAACAGGTGCAGGGTGCCATGATGATCATGGCATCTTCCAGTGAGGTGACAGCAACCATCCATGAACTGGAGCAGAAAGGGATTCTGATCATCGGTATCATTGTAGTGCTGGCCATTTTTCTGGGTTATATTCTTTCCACGATCCTGGTGAAGCCATTTGCCAGGGTAACGAAAGCAATCGAGGACCTTACAGACGGATATCAGAATGAGGAGATCTCGGTACCGGATTATACAGAGACAGCTTTGATCACAGATGCATTTAACAAGATGCTTTCCAGAATGAAGACGTTGGATGAATCCAGACAGGAGTTTGTATCCAATGTGTCTCATGAGCTGAAGACACCTATGACTTCAATGAAGGTTCTGGCGGATTCGCTGGTAGGACAGCAGGGGGTTCCGGAGGAACTGTATCAGGAATTTCTTTCTGATATCACAGAAGAGATTGACAGAGAGAACAAGATCATCACCGATCTGCTCTCCCTGGTAAAAATGGACAAAAAAGCAGCAGATATGAATATCCGTAATATGAATATCAATGAGCTGTTGGAGAATATCCTGAAGCGTCTCCGTCCTATTGCAGATCAGAGAAGGATTGACCTGATCCTGGATTCGTTCCGACCGGTAACCGCAGATGTGGATGAGGTGAAATTTACCCTTGCCATCAGTAACCTGGTCGAAAATGGTATCAAATACAATGTAGATGAGGGATGGGTCCGCGTAACACTGGATGCGGATCATAAGGATTTCTATGTGACGGTTGCAGATTCCGGCCTGGGAATACCGGAAGATTCCATTGAACGGATCTTTGAGCGTTTTTATCGTGTGGATAAATCTCATTCCAGAGAAATCGGCGGAACCGGTCTTGGACTTGCTATTACAAGAAGTTCTATAGCCATGCATCATGGGATCATCAAGGTATCCAGCAAAGAGGGCGAGGGAACCACATTTACCGTGAAGATCCCGCTGTCCTATATCCCGTCCTAGGAGGTACAGCATGAAAAAAACGATTTTGATCATCTGTGTGGCCGCTGCCTGCATCCTTTTTGGTCTGGTTGCTTTCATAGGTTTGTCAGGAAGAAATAAAAACGAAGAACAGCAGTATAGATTTTATTATATCAACAGCGATGAAACGAGACTGAAAGAAGAAAAATATACTCCGGAGAAGGAAACAACAGAAGTGATGCTGCGCAATTTTTCCGAGAGTCTGAATAACCGTGAGACCCGGGAAGACGGAATCTCACTTTTTCCGGATGGGGTAAAGATTTCTTCTTATTCCATACAGGATGGAGTCCTGAACGTAGAATTCAATGAGGCCTATGATAAAATGTCACGTACCAGGGAACTTCTGGTGCGGGCAGGTATAGTGAAGATCTTTTTACAGGTTCCAGGAGTAGATTCTGTGGAAATCTATGTGGGTAAAAAGCCGCTGACAGATACCAGGGGTGAAGAAGTGGGAGCCATGAACAACGACACCTTTGTGGAGTTTTCCGGGTCCGATGGGGATGTGTACAGCTATGACACCTTTACTTTGTATTTCACAAATAAAAACGGAGATAAACTGGTAGCGGAACAGAGAAGTGTCCGCTACAGACGAAATCTTCCGAAGGCTACGGTGGTTTTGGAGCAGCTTGCAAGAGGTCCGCTGGAAAAAGGACATTATCCTACAATACCGGAGAATTCAGAGGTACTTTCCCTGACGAGAGCAAACGGAATCTGCTATGTGGATTATAATTCCGTATTTCAGGATTATGCGCTGGATGTTTCGGAACAGATTGCCGTGTATTCGGTGGTAAATACGCTGATCGCGGCAACGGATGTGGACAAAGTTGAGATTTCCATCGAAGGAAACAAGGAAGTGACCTTTGGCCAGAATATGCAGCTTTATAAGTTCTATGAATGGAACGACAGCTTGCTGGCACACACAAAGGCTAAAAAAGAATAGAAAAAATAAAACATTTCAAAATATCAGAAAACGGGAGAACATTTATGGCGAAAAGGCCGATGTGTCTTTTGTGTTTTCTTATGGTGCTGAGTCTTGGCGCACTGGAGCTTATGGGGATTCCTCTGATCAGGGGGAATCCCCTTCCGTTAAATGTGCAGGAGCAGATCGAAGCGCACCCTGGTTCCATGATCTGCGGGGAGGTGGAACAGTATGAAAACACAGAATTTTCCCAGTCTGTTTATCTGAAAAAAACATATCTTATCCATCAGTCAAAAAAATTTCCAATTGAAAATGTAAGAATATTTCTCAAAAAAGAAGAAGATCTGAAACCGGGAATGCGGATCCTGGTCAAGGGAACGCTGAAAAGAGTGGAAGGTCCTGCGAATCCGGGGGGCTTTGACAGCCAACACTTTTATGCCTGTCGTCATATTTATTATTTTATGAAGAACGCTGTGCTCCAAAAGAAAACAGCAGTGTATTCCGGCTACAGGCAGCTCCTTTTGGAGATAAAAGAAAGCTGCAGACAGATCCTGAAGGAAGCAGCAGGAAAAGATGCACCTGTTTTTTGTGCCATGACGCTTGGAGACAAACAGGAACTGGATCCGGAAACACAGATGCGCTATCAGCTGGCCGGAATCATACATATCCTTGCCATCAGCGGACTTCATATCAGTATTCTGGGAATGGGGCTTTACAACCTTCTAAAGAAGATGGGACTGGGAATCTGGCCTGCCGGGATTTTTTCTCTGGGAGTGATGCTGCAGTATGGGCTCATGACCGGAGGGAGTGTTTCCACCATGCGAGCAGTAACTATGTTTTTGATCGCCATGGGAGCCAGGATCACCGGACGGATCTATGATATGATGAGTGCTCTTTCCGTAACTGCCATGATGATCCTTGTGGAATCTCCGGCCTATCTCCTGGACAGTGGATTTCTTCTGTCCTTTGGCTGTGTTCTGGGAATGGGGCTCGCTGCGGAAAAGATCTGTGCCCTTGCAGGAGCGGAGAAAAAATGGACAAAGGCACTGGTAAGTCCTATAGCTCTTCAGCTTGTGACTCTGCCGGTGATGCTGAAGTTTTTCGGAGAAGTCTCTATTGCCGGATTTATCCTGAATCTGTTGGTGCTTCCAAGTGTGGGGGTAGTGCTGACTGGAGGAATGGCGGCGCTGCTGCTGGGAATTCTCAGTATTCCTGCGGCAAAACTGGTAATCCTGCCGGCAAGGGTACTGCTGCTTTTTTATGAATATCTCTGCAGTCTGGCAGGAAGATCAGGATGGAGTACCTGGATCGGAGGGGAGCCGGAAATATGGAAGATCCTGGTATATTATGGCTTTTTAATCACAGTTCTATTTATGGGACAGTATATAAAAGAACAGTTCCGGAAGAAAAAAGCAGTCAGTGAGGAAACGGGGTTATCAGAGGAGCGGGCGGAAGCAGGTTGTTGGAAGCTATATGCTATCCGGATAACAGCCGGTATTTTTCTGGCAGTCGGAATCCTGATATTGGGATATCATCCAGCAGGAAGTCTGAAGGTGATCTGCCTGGATGTAGGACAAGGTGACGGTATTCTTGTGGAGACCCCGGAGGATCATCATTTTCTGATCGACGGAGGAAGCAGCAGCCAGTCGGATCTTGGAAGATACTGCCTTTTGCCGGCATTGAAAAGTCAGGGGATTTCCTGGCTGGATGGGATTTTTATTTCCCATACAGATCAGGATCATATCAACGGTGTGAAGGAGCTTCTGGAATATATGGAAAAAGGTCTTACAACCATCCGGGCCGGATATCTGATCCTGCCTGCCTGGGCGGAAAGACCAGATGCATGGAGGGAGCTTGCAGAGGCAGCAAAAACAGCCGGAGTTAAGGTCGTGACAGCAGGAAAAGGGGATGAGCTGCCTTGCGGCAAAGTATCTTTTTCTGTTCTGTGGCCGGAGAAAAATGCCACAGGAAAAGATGTGAATGAGGAAGCTATGGTGATGGAGTTGTCTTTTGGAGATTTTCAGATGCTTTTTACCGGAGATATCGGTGCAGATACAGAGAAAAAGCTTCTGGTAGCCGGGGGGCTTGAGGATGTTGACTGTCTGAAGGTGGGACATCACGGTTCCCGTTATTCTACCACAGAAGCATTTCTTGAGAAAATAAAGCCGGAAGTGGCGATCATTTCCTGTTCGCTCACCAACACCTATGGACATCCGTCACCGGAAACCGTAGAGCGGCTTAAAGCGGCCGGAAGTCAGGTGGAATACACCATGAAAAACGGTGCTATTACCGTGGAAACAGATGGAAAAAAGCTTAAGATCGGAAGGTTCCGAAAAAACAGGTGACTTTTGAACACACTTGTTGTAGAATAGACAGGGTTTATGCAAAAACAAAGTACTGAAAATGTGCAATACAAGATAAGGAGTTTTTATTTATGAAATATGATGTACTGATCGTAGGAGCAGGTCCCGGTGGAATCTTTGCGGCCTATGAACTGATGAATAATGATCCGGAGAAAAAGATTGCGGTTTTTGAAGCTGGTCATCCTCTGGAAAAAAGAAAATGTCCCATCGACGGAAAGAAAGTAAAATCCTGTATCCATTGCAAAACCTGTGCGATCATGAAGGGATTTGGCGGTGCAGGCGCTTTCTCCGACGGGAAATATAATATCACCAATCAGTTTGGCGGAACTCTGTACCAGCATATCGGCAAGGATACAGCCACAGAGCTGATGGAATATGTAGATAAACTGAACCTGATGCATGGCGGTGAGGGAACCAAACTTTATTCTACCACAAACAGCGAGATCCGTAAGCTCTGCCTTCAGAACGGCCTGCATCTTCTGGATGCATCAGTCCGCCATCTGGGAACAGATATCAACTATGTGGTACTTCAGAACCTCTATGAAAAAATGAAAGACCATGTGGACTTCTATTTTGACGCATCTGTTGACAAAGTAGAAAAAACTGAAGACGGTTATGCAGTTTTTGTAGGAGATGAGCGTTACGAGGGAACTTACTGTATCATCTCCGCAGGACGAAGCGGAAGTAAATGGATGGAGACGGTATGTACAGAGCTTAAGATCCCGACTCTTTCCAACCGTGTGGACATTGGAGTCCGTGTGGAGCTTCCGGCGGAGGTTTTCAGCCGTCTGACAGATGAGCTTTATGAGAGCAAGATCGTTTACAGAACTGAGAAGTTTGAGGATATGGTTCGTACCTTCTGCATGAACCCGCGAGGTGTTGTCGTGAATGAAAATACCAACGGTATTATCACAGTAAACGGTCACAGCTACGAAGATCCGGCAAAGCATACCAACAATACAAACTTTGCCCTTCTGGTATCCAAGCATTTCTCAGAGCCGTTCCATGACAGCAACGGATACGGTGAGAGCATTGCAAGACTTTCCAATATGCTTGGCGGTGGTGTTATGGTACAGCGGTTTGGAGATCTGATTCGCGGAAGACGAAGCACAAAAGCCCGTATTGAGGAAAGTTTCGTAACACCTACACTTTCTGCGACACCGGGAGATTTAAGCCTTGTTATGCCGAAACGTATCCTGGATGGCATCATCGAGATGATCTATGCCCTGGACAAGATCGCACCGGGAACCGCAGATGACGATACTTTGCTTTACGGCGTGGAGGTTAAATTCTACAACATGGAGGTTGAGATCGACGAAAATCTGGAAACCTGCCACAAGGGTCTCTTTGTTATCGGAGACTGCAGCGGTGTGACACACTCTCTTTCCCATGCATCTGCCAGCGGAATCTACGTAGCCAGATACCTGGAGCAGGAGTATTTTAACAGATAAACTGCAAAGCAGTTTATCTGTTATGAGCAAGTAGCAAAGCGGATTGCGAATATCCAGTGTAAGACAGTCCTTTTCTGATATCAGGGTGATGACAGAAAGGGGCTGTTTTTTATGCAGGATGTGCATGAATATTGGAGAAAATATTCTGATAATAACTGACAGATACAGGGAGAAAACCGGTTACTGTTCACTGGTAATATTTCGCGAGGTGTTTTTTGTGAGCGAAGATCACAGAAAACCGTGAATCGTCTGACATCAATCTTGACAAATATGTGAGTTTGTGGTAAAAGTTAGATAACCAGGTAAAAGAAAATATGTGCAAATGTTATAATGATAAGGTTGCATCCAGTCGGATGTGCAAAAGAGAATCCGGTGAGAATCCGGAACGATACCGTCACTGTGAAAGGGGAGCTGCTTTTATAACCACTGGGAGACCGGGAAGGGAAAGCAGTGTGGAACCAAGTCAGGAGAACTGCCTTATTGTGAGATCCAGGGATTCGCGGTTTACGAATCGGTATTCTCCATAACAATACAGAACTTCTTTTTATGTATTTGTATTGCGCAGAGAATCATGTGTGAGCAGGCGGCCGCAGAGAGCTGCTGTTTTTTGTACATATCAGTATTCTGGAAATACATGAAAAGAGGACAATGAGAAATGAAAAGAAAAACAATGTTAGCTCTGATGCTCGCAGTTTCCATGACATGCTCTATGGGTGCGGCTACAACAGCAATGGCAGCAGAGGATTCTGCTACAGAAGAGAACGCTGAGGCAGCTGATACCACAGAGGCTTCTGATGCAGATCAGGAAGCAGCAGATAATGTAGCAGCTCTGATCGACAAGATCTATGTACAGGAAAGAAACGACACAACAGATGAGGACTGCAAGGCAGCCAAAGAAGCATGGGATGCTCTGACAGATGCTCAGAAAGAGCTGGTAGAGGGTGAGAATGCAGATCCGGATTATTTCGGACGTGACACAGGAGATGCTTCCAAGGACGATCCGCGTAACCAGGATGAGATCGGTGAGAATGAACTTCTTGTTGTAAGCTTTGGTACTTCCTTCAATGACAGCCGTGCAGAGGATGTCAAGGGAATCGAGGATGCTCTTGCAGAAGCTTATCCGGACTGGTCTGTAAGAAGAGCATTTACAGCACAGATCATCATCAACCATGTAGAGGCAAGAGATGATGAAGTGATCGATAACATGCAGCAGGCTCTTGACCGTGCAGTAGAGAATGGTGTTAAGAATCTGGTTGTACAGCCTACCCATCTGATGCATGGTGCTGAGTACGATGAGATGACAGAAGCAATCAATGGCTATAAAGATAAATTCGAGTCTGTAGCTATCGCAGAGCCAATGCTCGGTGAGGTTGGAGACGATGCAACTGTGATCAATGATGACAAGAAAGCCGTTGCTCAGGCGATCACAGATACGGCTTGCAAAGAGGCCGGATTTGACAGCATGGATGCAGCAGCTGAGGCTGGCACAGCATTCGTATTCATGGGACATGGAACATCCCATACAGCTAATGTTACATACGATCAGATGCAGGCACAGATGGAAGACCTTGGATTCAAGAACGCATTCATCGGTACTGTAGAGGGTGAGCCGGAAGACACAGCCTGCGACAAGGTTATCGAGAAAGTAAAAGAAGCAGGATACAAGAACGTTGTTCTTCGTCCGCTGATGGTTGTTGCCGGAGACCATGCAAACAACGATATGGCCGGTGATGATGAGGATTCCTGGAAGAGCCAGTTTGTAGCATCCGGAAACTTCGATAAGGTTGACTGCCAGATCGAGGGTCTTGGAAGAATCGAAGCAGTTGAGAAGCTTTATGTAGAGCATACAAAGGCAGCCATCGATTCTCTGGGAAGCACTGAGGAGTCCGCAGATTCTGATGCAGCAGCAGATACAGAGGCTGATTCTGCTGAGGAGTCCGCAGAATAATAAATATAAAAATATCTGAGTGAGTTCAGATACCTATAAGAAATCAATGTAACTGCCCGGAAAGATCAGGAAGACTGTTTTCCGGGCAGATTGCTGTATCTATGGAAGGGAGAAGATTATCATGAAAAAACGCTATGTAAACTTAATTCTTGCAATGGCAAGTGCATCAGTCCTGGTGCTGGGCTCTGTGCCTGCGATGGCAAAAACAGATGAAACAAAAACAGAGTCCGGTGAGGAAGCAGAAGTTTCCGAAGAAAAGGATACAGATGCAGCCAAAGCAGATACCCTGGAAGATGGCGTTTATACAGCAGAGTTTGAGACAGACAGTAGCATGTTTCATGTAAATGAGGCCAATGACAAAAAAGGAGAGCTCACGGTCAAAGATGGTAAAATGACCATCCACGTAAGTCTGGTTTCCAAGAAGATCGTTAACCTGTTTGCGGGAACTGCCGAGGATGCCCAGAAGGACGGAGCAGAGATCATTGAGCCGACCACAGATACAGTGAAGTACAGCGATGGTTATACAGAGGAGGTTTACGGATTTGATATCCCGGTACCGGCCATTGGTGAGGAATTTAACGTGGCGATCCTGGGAGAAAAAGGCAAATGGTACGACCATAAAGTCAGCGTAAAGAATCCTGTAAAAACCTCTGACGACAAAAAATCCGAAGGGAAAAAACCGGAAGAGCTGAAGCTGGAGGACGGAACCTATGAGACGGATGTAACCCTTACAGGCGGAACAGGAAGAGCATCTGTAGAATCTCCAGCTAAAGTAGAGATCAAGGACAAAGAAGCTACGGCAACCATCATCTGGAGCAGTCCGAATTATGATTACATGATCGTGGACGGCGAAAAATATGAGCCGGTGAACAAAGACGGAAACTCCACATTTGAGATCCCGGTCACAGTCTTTGACGCAGAAATGGAAGTGTCTGCAGATACTGTAGCCATGAGTACTCCTCACGAGATTGAGTATACCCTGAATTTTGATTCTTCAAGCATGAAAAAGGAAGAAAAATGAAAAAAATAATTTCATACATATTTCTGACGCTGACCCTGATCCTGGGGTGTGCTTTTGCAGTGCAGGCAGCAGAGACAGAACATAAGCCTGCGGATATTCCAGGCCTTACCTTTGACCACAGTATGGAGCTTTCCTACGCAAAGGAATTTAATGTGGATTACTACAACGATGGCTATGCGCTGCTCACCATTGATCAGGAAGGACAGTTTCTTGTAGTTCCCGAAGGCAAGAAAGCACCGGAGGGGCTGGATCCTGACATTGCGGTTCTGCAGCAGCCCATAAACAATATCTATCTGGTAGCAACCTCGGCCATGGATCTTTTCCGCGCTATCGACGGGATTGACAGCATCAAGCTTTCCGGAACCAAGGAAGACGGATGGTATATCCAGGAAGCAAAGGACGCCATGGAACAGAAAAAGATGATCTATGCCGGCAAGTACAATGCTCCGGATTACGAGCTGATCCTGAACGAGGGCTGTGACCTTGCCATTGAATCCACCATGATCCATCACAATCCGGAGGTACAGGAGAAGCTGGAGCAGTTCGGGATCCCTGTAATGGTAGAGCGTTCCAGCTATGAGAGTCATCCTCTTGGAAGGACCGAGTGGATGAAGCTTTACGCAGTTCTTCTGGGAAAAGAAGATGTAGCAGAAAAGGTTTTCAAAGAGCAGACGGACAAGCTGGATAAGGTTCTCACAGCAGATAAAACAGACAAGACCGTAGCGTTCTTTTATATCAACTCCGTAGGTGCGGTAAATATAAGAAAAAGCGGCGACTATGTTTCAGAAATGATCTCTCTCGCAGGAGGAAATTATGTTCCGGAGGATACGGGAGTAAATGACAATGCTCTTTCCACCATGAATATGCAGATGGAAGAGTTTTATGCCAAGGCGAAGGATGCAGACTATATCATCTATAACAGTACGATTGACGGGGAACTTAAGACCATTGATGAGCTTCTTTCCAAAAGTAAGCTTCTTGCAGATTTCAAGGCAGTGAAGAACGGAAATGTCTGGTGCACAGGCAAAAATCTCTTCCAGGAAACTACCGGACTTGGAACCATGATCGAGGATATCCACACCATGCTGACTACAGATGATGATTCTCTGGATGATCTGACCTATATGCATAAACTGAAATAAATTCCAGTGTTCGTTTTAACTCCTTTGCCGGTTTCCACCTGTGAGCAGGAAACGAAAGGACAGGATAACAAAACAGAAGAGGAGTGTACCAGAAAAAATGAATGACAGAAAACGCGCAGTCCGATACGGGATCTCTTTTGTGATCCTTGCGGTACTTTTGATCTTTTTATTTATATGGAATGTAAATTCCGGAAGTATCCACCTCTCTGTGAAGGAGATCCTGAATATCATATTCCGGCATCAGGGAGATGAAACTTCTTATAATATCGTCTGGGAGATCCGTCTTCCCAGGATACTGGCAGTGATCATCCTTGGTGGGGCACTTTCTGTTTCCGGATTTTTGCTGCAGACCTTTTTTAACAATCCTATCGCGGGACCCTTTGTACTGGGGATCTCTTCCGGTGCCAAGCTGATCGTGGCGCTTCTGATGATCTTTTTTTTAAGCAGATCGGTGTCCATCGGTTCCGGTGCCATGATCCTGGCTGCTTTTGCAGGCTCAATGATTTCCATGGGCTTTGTGCTCCTTGTGGCAAAAAAAGTCCACAATATGTCCATGCTGGTCATCAGTGGTGTTATGATCGGCTATATCTGTTCGGCCATCACAGACTTTGTGGTGACCTTTGCAGATGATTCCAACATAGTCAATCTTCACAATTGGTCATTGGGTAGCTTTTCCGGTATGACCTGGGGAAATGTGCAGACTATGGCTGTTGTGGTACTTCTTACTATGGTGATCGTATTTTTTATGTCAAAACCGATCAGCGCCTATCAGCTGGGGGAGACTTACGCGCAGAATATGGGAGTTAATATCAAGGCTTTCCGGATACTTCTGATCCTGCTTTCCAGTATTCTTTCTGCCTGTGTGACCGCTTTTGCAGGGCCGATCTCCTTCGTGGGGATCGCTGTGCCTCATATTGCAAAAAGTCTCCTGAAGACTGCAAAACCCCTGCTTGTGATCCCGGCCTGTTTTCTGGGCGGTGCAGTGTTCTGCCTGTTCTGTGACCTGATCGCAAGAACTGTATTTGCACCGACGGAGCTGAGCATCAGTTCTGTGACAGCAGTTTTCGGAGCACCGGTAGTTATCTATATCATGATTCGCAGACAGCAGAGGATATAAACGATGAAATCATATTTTTTTTATACAGATCAGCTGACCGTAGGCTATGATGGAAAACCGCTGATCAAAGAGATCAATATTCAGCTGAATAAAGGAGAGATCCTGACACTGATCGGTCCCAACGGTGCCGGAAAATCTACTATTTTGAAGAGTATCACAAGACAGCTTTCTCTGATCAGCGGAACGGTATATCTGGAACAGGAACAGATGAGCCGGATGACCAACAGGGAAGTGTCAAAAAAATTGGCTGTAGTACTTACCGAGCGCATGCGACCGGAGCTCATGACCTGTGAGGATGTGGTATCCACCGGACGATATCCCTATACCGGAACTCTCGGGATCCTTTCCGCAGAGGACAAGGAAAAAGTTAAAAGTGCCATGGAGATGGTTCACGCCTGGGATCTGAAGGACCGGGATTTTACAGCTATCAGTGACGGGCAGAGACAGCGTATCCTTCTGGCACGCGCCATCTGCCAGGAACCGGAGATCATTATCCTGGATGAACCGACCTCCTTCCTGGATATTCGGCATAAGCTGGAGCTTCTTGCCATTTTGAAGAAGATGGTATTGGAAAAACAGATGACGGTGATCATGTCCCTTCATGAGCTGGATCTTGCCCAGAAGATTTCTGACCAGGTGATCTGTGTTCATGGAGATTACATTGAGAAATATGGTGCACCGGAGGAAATCTTTACTTCCGATTATATTCGTAAGCTTTATGGCATCACCCGTGGAAGCTATAATGCAGAATTCGGCTGCGTGGAAATGGAACCTCCGGCCGGAAAACCGGAGGTGTTTGTGATCGGAGGAAATGGAAGCGGGATTCCGGTATATCGGAAGCTGCAGCGACAGGGGATTCCTTTTGTGACCGGAGTTCTCCATACCAATGATGCAGATTATCAGGTGGCAAAAGAACTGGCTGCAAAAGTGATCACGGAGAAGCCTTTTGAATGCATTTCGGATTCTGCCTTTGAAGAAGCACTGGAGTTCATGGGAAAATGTGAAAAAGTGTACTGTCCGCTGAAGGATTTTGGTATCATGAATGAAAAAAATCGGGAATTGCTGAAAAAAGCAAAAGAAACCGGAAAATTAAACCGGATCAGATAAGTTCGCTGGGAAAAAGTGAAAAGCGATAAAACGTTGTCAGAAATGTGAGATATAATTTCCGGCAGCGTTTTTTTATATAATATAAATTACAAATATTTCTGCAGCTGTGTTATAATACAACAAGAATGACGGATCGTGAAGCGCTCACATTCGTGGAGATGTAAGTAACGAAGAGGAATGTCCGCTTTACACCACAAAAGTTAAGCAGATACAATCAATCCGAAAAAATATATGGAGGGAAGATCAATGAAAAAAAGAAACATGATCGCAGCTCTGCTCTGCAGTGCATGCCTTGTGGCAGGGAGTGTAAATCCCGTATTTGCAGATGCATCGAAGGTAGTAACACTTGGAGCAGATCTTACGGATGCTCAGAAGCAGACAATGATGAAATATTTTAATGTAAGTTCCGATCAGGTGCAGGTGATGACCATTACAAATGAGGATGAGCATAAACACCTGGATAATATCGCGCCACAGTCTCAGATCGGTTCCAGAACTTTGAGCTGTGCTTATGTGAAGCCTACACAGTCCGGCGGGATCAAGGTCCGCACAGCAAATCTGAACTGGGTGACAGGTAATATGATCGCAACGACACTTTCCACATCCGGTGTGAAGAATTGTGAAGTAGTTGCTGCCTGCCCGATGGAAGTATCCGGAACAGGTGCACTTACCGGTATTCAGATGGCATATGAGAAGGCCAGCGGAGAGAAGCTGGATGAGACCAAGACGAAGCTTGCCAACCAGGAGATCGTAACCACCGGTGAACTTGCAGATAAGGTTGGTAAAAATGAGGCGACAACAGTTGTAAACCAGTCCAAGATGGATGTGATCCAGAACGGAGTACAGAATGCAGATGAGATCCAGAATATTGTCATCAATGTGGCTGAGCAGAACAATATTTCCGTAAGCCAGGACGATATTGACAGGATCGTGTCTCTTCTGGGACAGATCGCACAGCAGGATTACAATTATGATGATGTGAAGGAAACACTGGAGCAGGTAGATGCCAATACCACAGGCCAGGCCTCTTCCTCTGATGATACACTGGATGGAGAGAGCAGTGATGACACCGTAGATGTGGATGAAGATTCTTCAGATGATATCGTCAACAATGTAAATGACAGCATTCTTGGGGACGATGTGATCCAGAGCTCCACAGAAGACCCGGGTCTTGAGAAAGAAACAGGAGCAGATTCTCAGGATACAAGCAATGAGACCGGAATTCCGGATGCTACCGACGACGGAACCTATGGCAATGAGGAAAACTCGGACGAAAGCAGCACAGACGAAAGTACCTCTGATGAGAGCAGCACAGATGATAGTGCATCGGACGAGAGCAGCACAGATGATAGTGCATCCGATGAAACCGGAATCCCGGAGGCAACAGAAGATACAGAATCTTCAGAAAGTACAGACGGCTCAGACCAGGCAGACAGTGCAGAAAACGATACTTCTGTGCTCAGCGAAGAAGCAAAGAACAATTATGACAAATTTGTCCTCTTTGTAAAAGGCGAGTATGAGGGAGATGCAGATTCCCTTCTCGCTGCAACGGAGGATACAGAGACAGTGGCAACGGTAACACTGGATGAGCAGACAGCAAAGAATGTGGCAGAAACTGTTGAGAAGGATTATTATGACATTCTGAAGGATGGTACAGAATCCTATGAGGCAGATGGTACAGAGAAATATCAGAGTACAGAGCTGAATATGATGGATCAGAAGCTGAAGAAGCTGTTCGGCATTGACAGTTCCCAAGAGGACACAGATGCCACAGACGTGACAGCTGCTATTCTTGCAGATGTTCCCCAGGAAGATAAGCAGACACTTTATAAAGAAACCATGAAATATCTGGCAGGTCTTTACGGCGAGAACACGGACGCTTCTGAGGAATCCGCAGCAGAATAAAAGATCAGCAGAAAAAGAGATGAATACGCCGCAGCAGAGAAAACAACCTCTGCTGCGGTATTTTTTGTCGTGCCGGAAAGATATCATGAAAATTTTGTGATTTACGACAAGGATTTGTGTAAGCACTGGAAAAATGGATTTTTCTGTGATAAAATTGACCGTAAATCGGTTTTGTGGACTCATACATCGCAAACCGTGACAGGGAAACGAGAAAGGGAAAAGGTAGAATTTATGAGCCTGGCAGTAGTAACATTAAAAAAAGGCGAAGGCAGATTCCTGAAATCAGGAGGCCTCTGGGTATATGACAATGAGATCGCAAGCATCATGGGAAGTTTTGTGAACGGAGATATCGTTCTGGTCCGGGACTTTGACGGATATCCCATGGGAAGAGGATTTATCAACACCAATTCCAAGATCACAGTCCGTATGCTTACCAGAGATGAGCGTACAGAGATCAGTCCGGAATTTTTGAAGCAACGTGTCCGCGACGCATGGGAGTATCGTAAGAAGGTAGTAGATACCGGAAGCTGCCGTGTGATCTTCGGAGAAGCAGACTTTCTTCCGGGTCTTGTTGTGGATAAGTTTTCAGATGTGCTTGTTGTACAGTCTCTTGCACTGGGAATCGACCGTCTTAAAGAAACAATCATAGATGCACTGAAGGAAGTCCTTGCTGAGGATGGAATCCGGATCCGCGGAGTCTATGAGCGAAGTGATGCAAAGGTACGCCGCCAGGAGGGAATGGAACTTACCAAGGGATTTATCGGAGAAGAATTTCCGACACTTGTTCAGATTGAAGAGAACGGTGTGAAATATGAAGTAGATATCAGGGATGGGCAGAAGACCGGATTTTTCCTGGATCAGAAATATAACCGTCTTGCTATCCAGAAGCTCTGCAAGGGGGCGAAGGTGCTGGACTGCTTTACACATACCGGCTCTTTTGCCTTGAATGCGGGAATTGCAGGGGCACAGAGTGTTCTTGGTGTGGATGCGTCGGAAACTGCAGTTCTGCAGGCAAGACGAAACGCCAGTCTGAACGGCCTGGACGGAACAGTGAAATTCCTCTGTGAGGATGTTTTTGAACTTCTTCCCGAGCTTGAGGAGAAGGGAGAGAAATTTGATGTTGTGGTACTGGATCCTCCGGCATTTACGAAATCCAGAAGCTCTGTAAAAAATGCCATCAAGGGATACCGTGAGATCAATCTCCGTGCAATGCGTCTTGTAAAGGACGGCGGATTTCTGGCGACCTGTTCCTGCTCTCATTTTATGACATATGAGCTGTTTACACAGACCATCGGTCAGGCAGCGAAGAATGTCCATAAGAGACTGCGCCAGGTAGAGTACCGTACACAGGCACCGGATCATCCGATCCTCTGGTCAGCTGACGAATCCTATTATCTGAAATTCTACATTTTCCAGGTGTGTAATGACCGTTAGGAACTGCCTCCGGATTTTTTGCGGAAATTTTTTGGCAGTGCCGTATGGCAGTGAAAAGGAGATGCAGATCATATGAGAGACAAATTCAATAAATTTATGCAGGGACGTTATGGAGTGGATGATCTTTCCAGGTTTACCATGGGAGCTGCACTGGTTCTGATCATTCTGGCAATGTTTGCCAATATATTCAGCAGAACTGCCGGCAGCACTCTTGACATTCTCGGGGTCGCAGCGATCGTATATGCATATATGCGTATTTTTTCCAGAAATATCCAGCAGCGTTATGCCGAAAATCAGAAATTCCTTCAGATGACGTCGAAGTTCCGTTTTCGCTTCAATAAAGAAAAGAATCTGATGAAGCAGAGAAAGACTCATCACATCTACAGCTGTCCGGGCTGTGGACAGAAGATACGTATTCCAAAGGGAAAGGGCAAGATCGAGATCGAATGTCCGAAATGCCATACAAAATTCGTAAAAAGGAGCTGACATGTTCGGATATGTGACCGTTAATAAACCGGAAATAAAATTCAAGGATTTTGATGTGTACCGTTCTTTTTACTGTGGCCTTTGCAGAGAACTTCGGGAGAGATACGGGATACCGGGACAGATCTCACTGACTTATGATATGACATTTGTGGTCCTTCTTTTAAGTGCCCTTTATGAACCGCCAACGAAGAAGGGAACTTCCAGGTGTGTGGTCCATCCGCTGAAGCCCCAGCCGGTACGTAAAAATACAGTAACTGAGTACTGTGCGGATATGAATGTGATCCTTACCTATTACAAATGTATGGATGACTGGCAGGATGAACACAAACCACTGCACTATGCATATGCAAGGATTCTGAAGAATTGCGGAAATATGCATATGTCTGATTATCCGGAGAAGATCCAAAGGATCCGAGGCGCACTGGAGGAGCTTTCTTCCCTGGAAAAACAGGGGGAAACCGATGTGGACCGTGTAGCCGGGTGTTCCGGACGTATCATGGAAGAGATTCTGGCCTTCCGTAAGGATGTCTGGGAATCATCCCTGCGCCGTCTGGGATTTTATCTCGGAAAATTTATCTATATCCTGGATGCTTATGATGATGTGGAAAAAGATGCAGAAAACGGAAATTACAATCCTTTCCTTGAAAAACATAAGATAGAAGGGTTCGAGGAAGAGGTACGTCGGCTTCTTATGATGATGCTTGCAGAATGCTGCAGAGAATTTGAAAAGCTGCCGATCATCCGATACGGAGATATCCTTCGAAATATTTTATATTCCGGCGTCTGGTGCCACTTTGCGGCAATCGGACAGAAGCGCAGGGAAGAACGGGAGAAAGAGAAAAAATGTTAGATCCATACAGCGTGCTGGGAGTTCCCAGAAACGCATCTGATGATGAAATAAAAAAGGCATACCGGAAGCTGAGCCGAAAGTATCACCCGGATGCCAATATCAATAACCCGAATAAGGATCAGGCCGAAGAAAAATTCAAAGAAGTGCAGCAGGCTTACGAGCAGATCATGAAAGAGCGTGAGTACGGAAGCAGTTCCCAGAATGGTTATGGCGGCTACGGAAATTACGGTGGTTTTGGAAATTACGGAAATGCCGGTTCCAGTGCCTATCAGGATGAGGAAAGTATGCGCAGAAGGGCGGCCGCCAATTATGTGCAGAGCGGTCATTTTAAGGAAGCTATGAATGTACTGGATTCTCTTGGTCAGAAAAATGGAGAATGGTATTACCTGGCTGCTATGGCGAATATGGGAATGGGAAATAATGTAACAGCTCTGGATCAGATCCGTGAGGCAGTCCGTCAGGAACCGGATAATATGCAGTACCGTATGTTACTCCAGAGAATGGAAGGCGGTGGCGGCTGGTATCAGCAGCGACAGGATCCCTTTGGGGGAATGCCGACCGCAGGAGGAGATATGTGTGATGCCTGCTGCAGGACCATGGCCTGTTTCATGTGCTGGCCGGGCGGCTTTTTCTGCTGCTGATGCAGAAACAAAGCGGTCATCGATATCCCGGAACTGAGAATCGGAATATCCTGAGGCAGCATGTCCATATGATTGTAAGGCGGATCAGGCAGATCCGTTTTGCGATATAGATCGCAGAGGAATTTTTCTGACAGAAATTCACAGTGCTGTCCGGAAAATGACATACTGCAGAGAAAAAGAGGAGGAAATCATTATGAGTATAAGAATTGGTATTTTAGGTTACGGAAACCTGGGACGCGGCGTGGAGTGCGCCATCAAGCATAATCCGGATACAGAGCTGGTTGCAGTATTTACCAGACGTGATCCGGAGACTGTAAAGATCCTTACAGAGACCGCAAAGGTTTATTCTGTAAAAGACGCAGAGAAGCTGAAAGATGAGATCGATGTCCTGATCATCTGTGGAGGAAGTGCGACAGATCTTCCTGTTCAGACACCGGAGTATGTAAAATATTTCAATGTTGTGGACAGCTTTGATACACATAAGAAAATCCCGGAGCATTTTGCAAATGTTGACAAGGCAGCAACAGAGAGTGGACATGTAGGAATCATTTCCGTAGGCTGGGATCCCGGAATGTTTTCTCTGAACCGTATGTATGCAAATGCGATCCTTACAAATGGAAACGACTACACATTCTGGGGCAAGGGTGTCAGCCAGGGACATTCTGATGCAGTCCGCCGCATCAAAGGCGTAAAGGATGCAAAGCAGTACACCATTCCGGTAGAAGCTGCACTTGAGGCAGTAAGAAACGGAGAAAATCCGGAGCTTACCACACGTCAGAAACATACAAGAGAGTGCTTCGTAGTTGCTGAGGAGGGTGCTGATCTTGCACGTATCGAGGAAGAGATCAAGACCATGCCGAATTACTTTGACGAGTATGATACAACGGTACATTTCATTTCCCAGGAAGAGCTGGATCGTGACCACAGCGGTATTCCACACGGCGGTTTTGTGATCCGCAGTGGAAAAACAGGCTGGAACAATGAGAACAGCCATGTGCTCGAGTACAGCCTGAAGCTGGATTCCAATCCTGAGTTCACATCTTCTGTGATCGTTGCCTATGCAAGAGCTGCATACCGTATGAATCAGGAAGGACAGAAGGGCTGCAAGACAGTATTTGATGTTGCACCTGCATATTTAAGTGCCCTTGACGGAGCAGAGCTTCGCAAAAAATTTCTGTAAGGATCTGTAACAGATCTGTAACAGACAGGAGTAAAACTGCATAAAGGATCATATCCCCGGAGCATCAGTGAATATTTCTGATGTTTCGGGGATTTTTTCTGCATAAAATCAACATTGGTAATACCGGAATGACATTTTTTCTGAAAGAAAAGGAAAGAGTTGACGGACTGTAAAGAATGTTATATAATATGGACGTAAAATTGTAACAAAATTGTAATGTTTACGATCAGCCGGACTTAAGAAATAGTAAATATCAATGATCTATCTATCAAAGGAAGGTATGTATGCGAAAATTAAGCAGAAAATGGAAACTCTGGGGACTTTTTTTTGTTCTGATGTTCTTTGCAGCCGGAGCAACTGTACATACAACGGCAACCGATGTACAAGCTGCGGCCAAGAACGGCTTTAAGACCGAAAAAGGAAAATCCTATTATTATCAGAATGGCCAGAAGGTAAAAGGCTGGCTTACACTGAACGGGAAGAAATATTTTTTTAATAAATCCACAGGCGTGCAGATGAAGCGCTGGGCTAAGGATTCCAAGGGCAAACGATATTTTTATAATGTTAACGGTGTCAAGGGCTATATGGCAACAGGCTGGCTTACAGACAGAGAGAACAATACCCGCTATTTTAATCCCACCAGCGGATATATGACAACGAGATGGGCCACGATCAGTAATAAGAAATATTATTTCTACAGCGGCAGTGGTGTTGCTGCAAGAAGCGTATTCCTTACAGACAAGAAGAATGTGACCAGATATTTTACCAGCAAATGCTTTATGGCAAAGGGCTGGGCAACAAATAAAAAACAGCAGAAGCGCTATTTTGATCCAAACACGGGAGCTATGTATAAGGGCTTCAAGAAGATCGGCAGCGATACCTATTATTTTTACAGCAAGAGCGGCGTGATGGCTACCGGTTGGGTCACAAATTCCAAAAAAGGATATAAATATTATTTCGATCCGTCAACCGGTGTCATGGCTACGGGAACGAAGACGATCGATGGCAAGAAGTATACATTTGGCAGCAATGGTGTCTTGGATACCAACCCAAGCACTACTACAGCGACAAGCTCCAGGACTATCAAGAATTTCCTTGCCAATGCATTACTTCCAGTAGGAAAGACTCTTTACGTATGGGGCGGCGGCCACAACTGGTCGGATGCGACCAGAAAGGGCATCAGTCCAAAATGGAAACAGTGGTATGACAGCAATTCCAGCTCCTATAATTACAGATATTATATGGATCTCAGTGAAGCTACAGAACAGAAGGGCCTTGACTGTTCCGGCTTTGTAGGATGGTCTGTATATCAGATCATGCAGAGCAGATCCGGTGGACCTATGTACACGGATGTTTCCGGAAATCTTGGATCTTTGTATTCCGGCAAGGGAATGGGTACCGTTGTTTCCCAGGCTCAGCTGGCAAGCTCAAACTGGAAGCTTTATCCTGGGGATATCGGATACAACAGCGGACATACCTGGATCGTTCTCGGACAGTGTTCCGATAAGAGTGTCGTGATCCTCCACTGTACACCGAATGCCGGCGTACAGATTTCCGGAACACCGACACCAAGCGGAACTTACGGAAGCCAGGCGATCAAGCTGGCAGAAACTTATATGTCTAGGTATCCTGGAGCCAGCAAATATGACTATCATGAATCCAGTGGTAATTATATCCGAAACGGTGCATACTTCAGATGGAACAGAAGCACTCTTTCCGATCCCAACGGATATCTGAACAAGACAGCCAATCAGATCCTTGCAGATCTTTTCTGATCAGGATATGCTGAAAGAAATTTATATGTAACAAATAGCAATAAGAAACGCGAGAGGAGAATCTGAGATAACCCGGGTTCTCCTTTTTTAATGTCAAAATCATTAATAAATGTTACAAAGTTTTAAACTAATTAATAGAAAATCCTTGCAATCCAAATAACACTGTGTTAATATATAAAAAGATTGAAACAAGATATTGCAAAAGTATTACAAAGAAAACCAACGAAGCGGATGGTCAGATCCGCTGTATTAAATTAGAATCAGATTGCGAGGGTGAACAGTCATGAAGAAAAGGATATTATGTCTGACACTGGCGCTCATCATCAGCGGAGCACAGGTAGTCAGCGTAAGCGCAACAAGAGAAGATGAGGCAGCACTTCAGCAGGAGATGGATGCGACCAACGAACAGCTGAATGCGACTTATTCCAGATTGGATGAGCTTTCCTCACAGAAGTCACAGATTGAAGGCGAGATTTCAACTCTTGATGCCAATCTTGTAAACGTGATGGTTTCGATCCAGACACTGGAGGGAGATATCTCCAATAAGGAAGCCGACATTGCATCTACACAGACCAACCTTGAGAAGGCCAAAAATGCCAAGCAGAAACAGTATGAGGCAATGAAGAAACGTATCCAGTATCTCTATGAGAAGGGTGGAGACGATGCATGGTTCCAGATGATGCTGAATGCAGAGAACCTGTCTGACCTTCTTACAAGAGCAGAGTACACACAGAAGACTTATGAGCAGGACCGTAAGAGTCTTGAAAAATATTCCAATACGATCCAGCAGGTGGCAAACCTGGAGGCACAGTACACACAGGAGAAGGCAGAGCTGGAGGGAATGAAGCAGGAATATGAGGCAGAGTCCCAGAACCTGCAGGCACAGCTGGATGAGAAGCGTGCCACATCCGCAGATTATGATAATGAGATCGCCTACGCACAGCAGCAGGCTACAGATTATGCAAACCTTCTTGCAGAGCAGACTGCAGAGCTTCAGAGATTAGAGGCTGAGCGTATTGCAGCAGAGGAAGAGGCAAGACGTCAGGCCGAGGCTGAAGCAGCAGCGAGAGCACAGGCTGAGGCAGAAGAGGAAGCAAGACGCCAGGCAGAGCAGGAAGCACAGCAGGATGAGGCAGACGAGAGCGAAGACGGACAGTACGATGAGGACGGCGACGTGATCGAGAATGCAGATGAGGATACTGCAGAAGATGACACCGAGGATGTGGATGAAGATGCAGACAATGGTGAGAATGATGATGCGTCCGAGGATACTGAGAATACAGAGGATAATGCAGACGCAGATTACGATAACAGCACAGACGCATCTGAAGAAAGTGCAGAGGACACATCTAATGCAGAGGATACATCTTCAGACAGTGACAGTTCTTCTTACAGCAGTGGTTCCGGATCTTCTGTTGTGAATTATGCTACACAGTTTGTGGGAAATCCTTACGTATGGGGCGGAACAAGCCTTACCAATGGTGCAGACTGCTCCGGATTTGTACAAAGTGTCTATGCGAACTTCGGAGTCAGCCTTCCGAGAACCTCCTATGAGCAGCAGAATGCAGGTACAGAAGTATCCTACGCAGATGCACAGCCGGGAGATCTGATCTGCTATGGCGGACACGTGGCTATTTACATGGGTAATGGCCAGATCGTTCATGCATCGAACTCTCAGGACGGGATACCTGCTGGACGACGTAGCCTGCCTGAGCAGCGACTACAGCTTTTACCTGAACGTAGGATCGAATTACCACTGCCTG
>ENA-USYV01001307-USYV01001307.1-human-gut-metagenome-genome-assembly--contig:-NODE-1307-length-24520-cov-36.024056_pt1 | contig 24520 bp, 18 predicted proteins | sample MGYA00250066_ERZ773514 | MGnify/ENA primary metagenome ERZ773514 (study PRJEB29103, sample SAMN06112049) | human gut metagenome | biome: human gut; feature: ankylosing spondylitis patient; material... | reverse complement strand
CATCTCCTTCGTTAATAGCTTCAATAATAGCATCTATATCTGGATGCTTCGTTATAGCCCCCGCATCTAGACTTTCATACACCATTTTTGTTGAAACGTTGATAGGTGGCTTGGCAACCACTATATGACAATGTGGCATAGGTGAAAGCTTTGTAAGTTTCTCTCCTATTCCTTCTGCAAGTGCTGTTCCTCTCATAATGCAGTATGGAACATCTGCACCTATCTTAACCCCCTGTTTCATAAGCTCTTCGTTGGATAAACCAAGTTCAAAGAGTCTGTTAATTGCAAACATCGTTGACGCAGCATCTGTACTTCCACCTGCCATTCCTGCTGCTATAGGAATGAACTTGTTAAGGTCTACATCTATACCACCGCTAAATCCATACTCATCCTTCATAAGCTTGTAAGCCTTGTATATCAGATTGTTTTCATTAACAGGAAGAAACTTAAGATTAATGTTAATCCTTATCTCATCTTCGGGAATCTTTGTGATTATAAGCCTGTCATATATTCCAACAGTCTGCATAACCATTCTGACATCATGATACCCATTCTCCCTTTTACCCAATACATCAAGACCTAGATTAATCTTGGCTCTCGCCTTAAGTCTAATTGAATCCATATCTTTTATCTCCAGTTTTATACAAGTATTAGTGTCAAAATCACCTTTCATACTCATATCATTATATAAAACATATTGTATGAAAGCAAGTACAATGAGCCAAATTATACGTAAATTGTTGCAAACAGTTGCTTTTTAACGCACTGCTTAAAGCCAGTCATAATATGTATAAAAATTCCCGGAACCAGAACTTATTGGCCAGTTTCGGGAATGTATAAAGATATAAAATCGTGTAAGCATTAAATAAATATATCAAACAGCTTCGTTAACATCAGCACCTGAAGCTTCAACATCTGAATTCTTAGTTTTTTCAATCTTAATGGTTGACTTCTTCCAGATACCTGTCCAGTAAAGTATATATAGTATTACAGCCGATGTAGCATTACTTACTACAACCGCATACCACACGCTCTCTACCCCCATTCCAAGCACATGGGAGCATACCCATAAGGTTAGGAATCTGAATATCCAGATACGTGTTGCATCTACTGCCATAGTTATCATAGTATGCCCACAGCCCTGAAACAGTCCCTGTGTAACATTATAAAACGCATTTGTCCAACAGCACATTGCCATGATAGATAAGAAATCTGTTGCAAGTGGTACTACATGCTCATCAGTTGTAAAGAATCTGACCATAGGCTCTGCAATAACTCTTCTTGAAAGAATCATGCCACATACAAACAGGAATATCGCCCCTATTCTAAGCGCTATATGATATGATTTATCAGTCCTTTTTACATTGCCAGCACCCATATTCTGACCAACGATAGTTGATATGGCAGAACCGATACCATTAGCCGGCATGGTTATGATACTGTTTATCTTGTTACCTATGCCATATGCTGTCATCGCAGTTGCTCCATACACATTGACATTCTTAGTCATAAGAAGGAAACCAAACTGCATTGTACTTCCTCCTATAGCTGTAGGCAGACCTATCTTTAAGATAGACATAACCTTGCTTTTATCAAACCTGAAGCCCCTGAAGTTAATACGCACAAGCTGGTTCTTTCCAGTAAGGGCAGCTACTCCTATAACTGCACTTGGAATTTTGGCTATAAGTGTTGCAAATGCTGCACCACCTATACCCCACTTAAGTACAACTAAGAAAAGTGGATCAAGTATGAGATTAATCGAAACACCAAGTATATTAAGCAGTAATGGTCTTACAGTATCTCCCTGTGCCTGCTTTACCGCAGAATACAGATTAATCATAAAAAGGAATGGTAAATCCATAACTACTATTCTTAAATATGTAAGTCCATAATTATATATATCACCTTCCGCTCCAAGCCATCTTACAAGACCTGATGAACATAACCAGCATATACATGCACATACAACAGAAAACCCAAGTGAAGTTATACATATATGGTTAGCCATAGAATTTGCCTGTTTATCTTCCCTTGCACCAAGATACTGTGATATAAGAATCGCACCCGCTGTTGTTATGCCAGCTCCGAAATTAATAAGTATATTCTGAAAAGGCGAAACAAGCGTTATCGCTGCCTGGCTTGTTGTTCCTATCTTTCCAAGCCAGAAGGTATCCGTAAGATTATACATTGACTGTATAAAACTGTTAAGCATAACAGGTATTGCCAGCGTAAGTATTGCCCTTACAAGATTACCATTAAGAATCATCTCTCTTTTACTGTCACTTATTGGTCTTGCCATGTTTTCTGCCTCTCTTTCCCATACACTCACGAGCCCGCGCTGCGCGCTTTTTCGTCCTGCTTCGCAGCCGCTTCCTTTTCTTTTGCGCTCATTATTTCGTAATTTACTCTTTATTTTTTCTAATATATATGTTAGCATAAAAAGCAGTAATTTCTACTAATTATTATTTATATTTAATGCAAATTACAGATTATTTGTACGTTTTCTATTTTATGTGCAGAAATGAGGACTACTATGTTACAGGATATGCAAAAGAATTTTGAAATCAAAAAAATTAAACGTTCAGCATGTAAGATGAAGGAACCACATTCCCATCCATTTCATGAACTGTTCTATCTGGCAAAGGGGGAATGTACGGCATTTCTAAGCCATAATATATATAAGTTCAGCAAGGGCGATATTGTCATAGTCCCAGCTGGAACCATACATAAAACTGATTATACAGGAAAAGGTATCAACGAACGTATCGTTATAAGTTTTAAAACATCTGTTACTGACTGGCTGAGTAACGTCGTTGGAACTGATATTGTATCCGATGTCATGCAGACTGGTGTTATAACTATACCTGAAAAAAGAAGGGATTATATAGAAAAGCTTCTTGATAAGCTTATATTTGAAAATGAAGGTCAGGATCCTCTATCACCCGGCTTCGTAAGTGTGGCTCTGGCTGAGCTTATACTCTTCATCGCAAGATGCAAACAGTATGAGGAAAATGTTATAAAAGAAATCGATGTAGACAACCAGATTATGCAGGAGGTTGCCACTTATATATACAACCACTACAGCGAAAAGCTTGTTCTTGAAGACATGGCAAAGCAATTCAACCTGAGCCGTTCATATCTTTCTAAAAAATTTAAAAGTGTAACTGGTTTTGGTTTTAAGGAATATATTATTAATGTCCGAATAAAACACGCTTGCGAACTGCTTCTTAACACGAATAAATCAATAACCACAATTGCTTTTGAATGTGGCTTTAACGACAGCAACTATTTTGGAGATGCATTCCGCAGAACCAAAGGTATATCGCCAAATAAATATAGGAGAAATCAGGAAAATATATAATATTTCCAGCTATTAATTTTCAACCATACCAGCCGATATATTAAATATAACAAAAGCCATGGATGGCTGTTACCTTCTTTACATAATTTAATTCACAATCACTAATAATGGTTAGAATGGAGGAATAATATGGGATTAAACGGAGTTAATTCTTATTACACAGGTTACGAGGCAGTCTCTGGTAAAAAGACTGCTGCTAAAGACATAGACAATACAACAGCTTCTAAGAATACAGATGTTGCTGCCACATATGAGGCTTCAAACGTATCTGATAAAGCATCTGCATCTTCTGTAAAAAGCAAGGCTGCTAATCCAGAACTCATAGCAAAGCTTAAAGCTGACTCTGATAACCGCTTACAACAGCTTCAGTCACTTGTCACTAATATGTTTAAGAAGCAGGGAATAACTATAGGAACTGCTGATGATATGTGGAAGGTGCTTGCGAGTGGTAACTTCACAGCAGATGCTGATACTATTGCCAAAGCAAAGGAAGATATATCCGAGGATGGCTACTGGGGTGTTAAACAGACATCAGATAGAATCTTTGATTTTGCACAGGCTCTTGCTGGTGATGACGAAGAAAAGATGAAAGCTATGAAGAAAGCTGTAGAAAAAGGCTTCAAGGAAGCTACTAAAACATGGGGTAAAGAACTACCTGATATATCTAAGAACACTTACAATGCTGTTATGGATAAGTTTGATAAGTACTTCTCTTCCAAAAAAACAGATTCCACAGAAGCATAATATAACTTAATACAATAAGCTGATAAAGCCAGATAAAATATGCCACACATTTACTTATGTGCATACATATTTTATCTGGCTTATATTTATTGTTTATTTCTGCTCCTGCATGCTCTCTTTTATCAGCAGCAGCCTTGTACCGCATGGTACAACATCACTGTCAGATAATCTTTCAGCCTTCTCATTGTCACTTCTTATTGCATCACAGGTAGTATTATATTTCTTTGCTATATCCCACATGCTGCATCTGCCATCAGATATATATCCTACCATGGAAGGCAGTGAAGCATAATACTCTTCATCTGTTGGTATGTACTCACACTCATCTATGGTAGGAAAATCTACCGGTTCAAAGCATATGGCATCCAGTGATACTACTGCCTTCACCTCTATCTTTGCATTACTTCCCATAGATGCTGTAAGCTGTTCTATGCATGGTCTTATCTGATATTCTATATTCTCTTTATCATACTCTTTAACTGCTACGACCCCGGTGTATGGTATAACAGAATTTACGCTGCCCATAGGTGCATTATCATCAGATGTTATGTAACATACATTTACCATAACTGCACCTCTTACTTCTATGCCCTCTGGAACACATTCATAGTCATCTATCTGGACTCTGGCAGTTGCATTCACTATCTGCAGAAGGTTAATATAATCTGCCAGCTTTATGTTATCAGAAACTCTGCACTTTGTATTGTTTCTTATAAGAAGCTTCTTAAGATGTACATCTGACTGTTTTTTATTCATTGTTCCTAACGGAACATATATATCCCACAACGCTGTCTTTTTACTGTCTTTATATGAGCGGATATCCATATCAAGTACAAGTTCTACTGCTATATCCCTGTTATTCCCATCATAATCAGGTTTTACATCGATATTTTTCCCCGTCATATTAAAGCCTACATAACATATACTGTCAGGGTCGGCACCACTCACATCTATTATCCCTGTAAATGGAACTGCTGTCTCATACCATTGAACAGAGCCCGCAGCATCATTTCCAATATACATTATAAATACACTCAGTTCTCCGCTTACGCTTAACCCATCTTCGGTCATCCGTGTACTCACATTTCTTACATCAACATCATCCCATACAAGCTCTGATATATCTGTTTTTCCGTTTGGCAATGACATACTCTCCTTAATTCTTAGATTATCACGCATATTGACATCCATCTGTGCATACTCATAATCCTTGAAAAGAAGCTGCGGCTTACATCCCTCATCTTCTGATATCTGTGCTGCGACTTTTGCATTTTTAATCTCTTCACAGGTAACTGTGATACTTACTATCGCTTTAACACTTATCTTTCTTGAGTTAACAGGTTTAATTGTGAGGTCTTCTATGTATGCTTTACATGTCACATCTGTATCGGATGCATCACATGACAGATTCACATTCTCCACAAAATGCAGGCTTCCATCCAGTCTTACCGGTATAAGTCTGCCTCCCTCCTGTCCTTTACCTATATATAGCACGGCATATTTCAGATTACCCTCAACCTGTGCTTTATCCTGATTAACCCTTACGCCATCAGTCACAACCAATCCAAAATCCTTTATTATACTGTCTATATCTGTCTTACTATCTGGTACATTATAATCATCATCCAGTGTTATCTGCGTTGTATTAGAGCATTTTATAGTATATTCGTGAATATTGTCATATTTAAGCTCCAACTCATATACCTCCTGATATCAATGTTTGCTGACAGTGAACTGCTTTGTTAAAGCAGATTCACACAATTCTACCATCATTCTATGCCTGGATTATCCCTTATATTCCTTATTAATCCATATTCTTACTTATTCGCATTATATGCAGTTGTATCTATCATAGAAAATCTGAATATATATCCTGCTACATCCTGAATACCACAGTCTCATCCCTTTTTTCATATTTTAGTACTATGTATGGTGTTGTTGGCACTTCATTAACAGGCTCATTTTCCGCAGGTCCCATAAGTGTAAAATCAGCATATATAGCATTACCACTCTTATAGACATCATTTACCTTAATGCTATATCCTGACGTTTCCTTAGTTCCAAAACCTGCAACAACATATGTATAATCTTTCGTTGTGTATGTCATTCTTAGTGTATTTGTTTTTTTGTTATCTATAAGCTTCTTTAACTCTGCCGGAAGATCTTCATTCTCTACTACTGTATAATCAATCACCTCATGCTCTTTTGACTCATTCTTACTGCAGCCAGTCATAGTCATGATGCTTAAAACTATGATGCATAATATTGCAGGTAATATGTATATGTATCCTTTTAAAGCACAGATATATTCTTTTGATGTATACTTATCCACAGATTGCTTTGCATCCTTAGTATTATATCCACATAATCGAGACATAAAAAAATCCCCTTGTTAATAAGACTAATAATATCTTATTAACAAGGAGATTCCTTTATGCTTATATTTATTAATATTTTTATAGCTTCAATAATCAGTCAGCTACATATCCTTTACTCTTAATAACATCTATAACCTGATCCACATACTTTTCACACTCATCATGAGTTCCGGCCTCAACCATAACTCTTATGACAGGCTCCGTACCACTCTCTCTTACAAGTATACGTCCATTCTCACCAAGTGTATCTGCCACTCTTTCTACTGCTGCCTTAACATCCTCATCGTTCTGTGCTGTAGGCTTATCATATACACGTACATTCTTAAGCACCTGTGGATATATGTGAAGTGGTGCTGCAAGCTGTGCTAATGACTTTTTCTTTGCTATCATAACCTCCATCATCTTAAGCGCTGTTATGATACCATCACCTGTTGTTGCATACTTGCTGAATATGATATGTCCAGACTGTTCACCACCAAGACGATATCCATTCTGTGACATACACTCATATACATACTTATCTCCAACCTTAGTCTTTTCATAATCAATACCTGCAGCATCGAAAGCCTTATAAAGACCAAAGTTCGACATAACTGTTGTTACAACAGTATTATCTATAAGCTTTCCTCTCTCCTTCATATAACATCCATATATATAAAGGATATGGTCTCCTGTTATAACATCACCATTCTCATCTACACAAAGACATCTGTCAGCATCACCATCAAAAGCAAAGCCTGCATCAAGATGCTCTCTCTTTACAAGATCACATAAGCCTTCAATATGTGTAGAACCACAGTTAGCATTGATGTTAGTTCCATCAGGGCTTGCATTGATAACATAAGTCTTGGCTCCAAGTGCATCAAACACAGCTTTAGCCAGTGTCCATGCACTTCCGTTAGATGCATCAAGACCTATACGCATTCCCTTAAAGGAATATATGGCAAGACTCATAAGATATCCCATATATCTGTTACGTCCTGCTGTATGATCTACCGTACAGCCTATCTGTTCCTTTGTGGCATATGGGATATCTCCCATCTCACCATCAAGATACTTTTCTATTTCGCCTATAACATCTTCTCTCATCTTTTCGCCTTTGCTGTTGATGAGTTTAATACCATTGTCATAGAAAGGATTGTGGCTTGCTGATATCATAATACCGCAATCAAAATCCTCTGTTCTTGTTACATAGGCAACACTTGGTGTTGTTGTTACATGCAGAAGATAAACGTCTGCTCCTGATGCTGTAAGTCCTGCAACAAGAGAATACTCAAACATATAACTGCTTCTTCTTGTATCCTTACCAATAACAATCTTAGCTTTTCCATCTTCCTTTTCCTTACCATAAAACCATCCAAGGAATCTTCCAACCTTAAATGCATGATCTACTGTAAGTGTAACATTAGCTTCTCCACGGAATCCATCAGTGCCAAAATACTTTCCCATTATTCTGCCATCATCCTCTCTGTTGACCAGATTTCAACTTCATACTTGTTAGCCTTGTTGTATCTCTTTCTAAGATCCTTAAGCTGCTTAAGGTATTCTAACGTAACCTTGCCTGAAAGCTTTGATTCGCCCTCTGTTCTTTGCTGGAACTTATAAGGTATCTCTACAACCTTCTTATATGAACCCATAGCAAGAACTTCAACCATAATCTTCCAGCCTATAGGCTGAAGATCTGCATGCGCTATAACTTCACGCCTGAACATAAAAAGACCGCTTGTAGGGTCAGATATCTGTCTTAAACAAGGAAGCATCCACTGTCCTATCTTTCGAGCTGTTCCAGATACGAACTTTCTGTACCAGTTAAGTCCACCATCATCTCCACCTGGTATAAGACGGCTTGGTATACAGAAATCTGCTCCACTTTCCATAGCCTTATACATATATTTAAGTACAACTGGTGGATGCTGCAGATCAGCATCCATACAAGCCATATAATCACCCTTTGCAAGCTCAAAGCCGCGAAGAACAGCTGTCGCAAGACCAGTTTCTCCTGTTCTGTGTTCCATCCTTACCTGTGGGAAGTCTTTGGCAACCTCCATAATAACCTCTGGTGTATTATCTTTACTATCATCTACAAACAATATTTCGTAATCTATCCCCTTAAGTGCATCATTTATCTGTGTCACCAGATTTCTAATATTCTTTCCCTCATTAAATGTAGGTACAACTACTGATAACATATTTTTCTCCTTCTGATATCTATAACATTCTGTAGCTTATTCATCTGCAAAGTAATGTGCAGTCACATTCATCTTATACATGATTACTTTATACAATAATAGTAATTCTAAAAAGCGTGTTAATTATAATACCTTTATGTAAAGTTCGCAAGTATTTTCACAAAGTATACACAATGCGTGTTTTTGTACATTACTATTCAGCTTTAACGTTACATAAGCAGTCCATCCCAGAAATACCATGCCGATATACATATAACCTCTGCAGCTGCAAGAAGTACCATAATAACACGCCTTGTATTTCTGCCTGTTAAAAGCAGGGCTTCTGTAATCCCTATATATACAACAAATGAACCGACTATGAATCTTAATGTACTCATGACACTTGAAGTAAGCGGTATCATAAGTGCAATTATGCCAAATATACCACAGGCATAATGTTTCCTTACCAGCATGATCACATACAACAACAATGTAAAAACACACAGCCAGCCAAGTATAATTCCGTTTATCTGCTTAACATCTGACATCTCTCCAAGCCTGCCAGTACATGATTTAAAAAGTACTCCGATAACAGGAAACAGCTTCTGCGTCCTCCACGCCTTCTGCACATGATAAAAAGCCCATGCATCTCCACAAAAGCCTCTTAAAAATGTCATATAAACAAATATTCCCAAAGGACATATAGCAAGTGCCAACAGCTTTCCTGCATCTGATATAACATCTTTTATAAATGCTTTTATAGCTGCCACAATCCTTCTTTCCTCATCTCTATGCTGCTTATACATAGAAACATACATATCTGTAAGTAACACAACTATCAATGTACAGCCTACTATTCTGGTTGCACTTGCAAATGCTGCAGACACTCCTGCCATCATATAGTTTTTTTTCTTTGTGTTATAGAAACACAGCACAACACACATAGTAAACAGGCTTTCTGTATACATTGAACCATAATATACTGCACATGGTCCTGCAAACATCAGAAATATGATTATATTTTCTATATCCACTCTGTCATACTTATCTGTATCAAGCTCCAGCCATGCGAATCTCACAGCATAATATACTGCAATTATTATGCATATGTTAGACACCAGCATGCCAATAGCATATGTGTTTATATATCCACCTGTAATAATCCTAATCAGGGCACACACCATAGGATACAGCGGAAAAAAAGCCCAGTTAGCCATGCCTGAAGACCTTGGAAGCTTATATCCTTCCTCCGCCAGCTCCTTATACCATTCTGCATCCCATGGATTCATATAATACAACAGGTTATGTGGTGTATCTGCCACAAGATTCATGACTGGAACCATAGCCCGCATCACAAGGCGTGATAACAACCACACAACTATTATTTTAGTAAAAAGTCTGAGCTTTTCATTATTCTTATAGTGCTCTATAAATACTGAAAACATTTATATCCCCAATACGTATCTTATATTAACTATTATACTTGCAACAAGAGGTATTGCAAACATAAGCACTGCAAGTACTACTATAATAGCCATATACACACCACTTGCACATGCCTGCATCCATCCCGGTATTCTTATATTCTTATAATGATCAACAACCATAATGGCAATCATAGCTATAAGTACAAGAACAGATATGAGCAATCCTTTATCCTTAGCAGCCGGCTTAAATGTAAATACTATCTCATTTTCGCCACTATTAACAGAAACTCCTGTAAACATTCCTGCAATATCTTTAGTTTCGCGTTTTTCACCATTCACTGTCACTGTCCAGTTATCACTCTTTATTATAGGAACCATAACATAATCATCCGTGCTGCTTCCATTAACCTTTACAGTAACCGAATTGTTTGTGTATGTAACCTCACTCTGCCTATTCTCATACTTCTTACATAAAGAATCAAGTTTATCAAGGTCAATACCACCCATAGTAAATATGTAGTTTCCAACTGACACCTCACCATTATTATCAAGTGGTCTTGCATAATCAAGTTCAACGGTAACATCCTCATTTTCAAAAGTGCCAATATATATAAGTCCATTATTATAATCAGTTGCATAATACTTATTACTTACATTACCTATAGTTGGTATATCTATCTGCTTTCCATTAACTTTTATTGTAAGGCTTCTGAACAGATTAGAAACATTAGCATCCGATGTTCCTATATTACAATCTGCAACACTCATATACACTGCTGCTTTTCCACTTATCTTATCCTTATAGGTCTGTACAACATGCGTTGTCTGTGTTGACTTATCTGGTGTTGTATTATCAGAGGCTTTATTTATATCTGCTGTCTGTGCTGCACTTACCTCGTATGTTCCTGTACCTGAAAGCTTTCCATACTCTGTTACAAGCTTATCTGAATCACCACTTAAGGCACTGTACATAAGATTATGAAGATATATCCAGTCCCTGGCTGTTGTGTTCCAGTTATATCCGGATTCTGTGCTGTTTTGCTGGCTCACTTCTGAGAGCTTTGTAAAATCTTTGCTAAAATCTATTGATGCTAACCTGCTGCTTGTAACCATCGCAAAAGGAAGCTGATAATTAGCCTTGTACAGGTCATATTCGTTATCTTCTGTTCCTTCCTTCTCCAATGTATACAATGAACTGTCTAACTTATTAATATTAACCGCTTCTGTTACGTGTATAAGTGCATCTGAAAATACTGTTCCGCCTGAATCAAGTGCCCAGAGAAAATACTTTGAATGTCCCCATCTTACAGTTTCTTTTTGTGTATTCTTCTGAAGTGCTGCTGTAAAGCTTGAAAGTGAACCTCTCTTCATAACAAGCGGATAGTTCGCATTCATACTTAAATCAGGATTCGTCACTCTGTCTACAGGTGATGAGCTTATACCAAGATTATTCGTTGCATTAACTGCAAACTGCACATAGTCACCATACTGATATGGCGCATATGTGTAAAACTTAGGTGGTCCTGTCATGGCAAATGCTCCTATGAACACTTCAACTGCCACAAGACTTATGACAATACTTACCTTATAACCATTCTTCATAACTGTTACACCTATAATGTGTATTACAAGCATAACTGCAAATACCGCAATAAAGAATACAAATGCTGCTACATATGAGTTCACTGGAAGTTTATCATATATCACTGCCATAACTGCACATATAATAACAGTTACCACTGCCTGTATAACAGCCTTCTTTTTCTTAATACAGTCATTTACCAGCACCTTATCTGCATATGCACAGGAAAGACATATAAGTGTAAATGCAATAATATAGCCATTTCTTAATGTATAACCATTATATGAGCCGAAATGCCACATAATGTTAGTACCTTCCGCTATTGCCTGTACCATAACGATAGCTATAAGCGATATGGCATACCAGTTAAATCTTCTTGCAGCCTCATCATTCTTATATCCCACTGCTTTCATGCTTCTGTGGATTCCTGTAAATATTATCACGAAGAATAATCCCATGCCATAAAACATCATTATTCTCTCAAACTCACCGAGGCTGAAGCTTCTGAAGGTAGGATTAGATATCCATGAAAAATACTGGCTTACAAGCGACTCTGTATTACCAGTTCTTTGTGACTGTGAAAGCTGTGCAAATACTGGTATAAGCATAAATGCTGAAAGAGCAATTCCTGTGAATGTGCCAATGCCTACATTCCACGCCTTCTTGCATCTTTCCTTCTTATCACACATGAATATAAGATACATACCGCCAACGAGAAGAATATATACAAGTGACATAGCAGCAAGATAATAATTGATTATGAACATAACTGCTACCATGATGATATAAAAAAGCTTCTTTCCTGTCTTTTCCATAACATCAAGTGCCATCATAAGAAGTGGAAACAGTGCAACTATATCCATCCATGGTGTGAAGCATGATGCATACAGCAAAACATATCCGCAGAAAGCATATGCTACTGCAAACAACGCCTTTATGTTATATGACAGTGAGTTATATCTTTTATTAATAAAAGCATACATTGTAACTGACATGACAAATGTTTTTATAACAGTAAGCACTGATATAAATTCAAGTATATAATCTCTTGGACAAAGATATAAAAACAGATTGAATGGGCTTATCATAGAGAATGCTGACATACTCATAGACACATTCGTTCCAAGTCCTGTATACCAGTCAAACCATATACTGGCATCACCATGCATGGCATCCCACAGATGTGCATACAAAGGTGCAACCTGCTGCATATTATCAAAAAGGTCTATTCTGCTGCTTCCAAAGGGCCATATACCCTTAGCCACAAGAACTATTAACATAACAAGTAGTGTTATCAATCCCGGAAACAGATAACCCAGTATCTTTTTTCCTTTATTATCAGAACTGTTATTCATATATATCTCCATTCATGTTTATACGTGTGTTACTATACAGGTAGACTTACCATTTACTATGATATTTCTCTTGCCTGCACTTATAAAGAAGCTCTCACCAGCCTTAAACTTCATCTCCTTATCATAATCATCCGTCATAATAGTTCCTTCTCCCTCAACTACTATAACTGATACAAAGGATGCCTCATCAACTGGTATTTTCGCCTCGTCCTCAACCTCGTATTTAATTACCTCAAAGTACTTACATTGTACAAGTCTTTTTGCCATATAATGTTCATTATGTGTAAGCATTACATTGCATTTGTTATCTCTTACATACTTAACAGGATTCACAACATCAAGTGACTTGGCAACGTGAAGCTCACGTGGATTACCAAACTTATCTCTTCTGTCATAATCATACATTCGATATGTGCAGTTAGAATTCTGCTGTATTTCACATATGAATATACCAGCACCTATGGCATGTATTGTTCCAGCCTTAACCATAACAACATCGCCCTTTTTGACATCAATCCTGTTAAGAATTTCTGTTATTGTGTTGTTTTTTATACGTTCTTCTATCTCTTCCCTTGATGAATCCCTTGACAGTCCACAATACAGATATGCACCTGGTTCGGCATCAAGCACATACCACATCTCATTCTTTCCATATTCATTTTCATTCTCAAGCGCATATTCATCATCTGGATGAATCTGTATAGAAAGTGCCTGCTTTGCATCTATAAACTTGATAAGAACAGGAAATCTGTCCTGCGCCTGGCATTTCCATCCAAGTGCCTCTTTTCCTATAATAGTCAGATAATCATTAAAAAGCATGCCCTTATAATAGCCATCTGCTATACGGCTCTGACCATCTGGATGTGCAGAAAGCTCCCAGCTCTCGCCTATAACATCATAGTCACATTTCTTTCCAAAGACATCTCTTATCTTTGTTCCACCCCACAGGTTATCCTTGAAGGCTGGATCTAACTTTACTATAGGACTGCTATCTGACCTTACGTAGTTACCCTCATTATTACCTGTTTCATATCCATATATCTTTACAAGATCATTTTCGAGTATGGAATCACCTATTCCTACCTCTATGATAACTACATTCTTATCTGTTTTGTTAGCTACCCTGTGCTTAGTTCCTACTGGCACAAAGACACTCTCATATTTATGATAATCCTTTGTTTCAGTTCCCAGCGTTATAGTCGCAGTTCCTTCAACTACAGACCAGTATTCTGCTCTTAACTCATGCTGGTGCAGATTCATCATCATACCTGGAAATACCGTTACCTTCTTGACCTTATAGCCCTTTGAATAGTTAAGAAGCTCATGAATACCCCATTCCCTGTATGATATTCTGTTATAATCAAAATATGTCTCATACTGATTCATATTATCTTTTACTATTTCTTTTATATTATCAGCAGACTTCCGGGATGATATATACACTGCATCCTCTGTATTAACAACAACCATATCTCTAAGGTCATTAGCTACTACAAGCTTTCTTTGTGCGTTGTTAATAACCGATACGTTACTGCAGTCATTCTTAATTATATAATCAAGCTTACCCTCTGTATGCTGTTGTTCTATATCACATACGTTGTCTATATCTTTCCATGTTATATCAGCTTCAACAACCTTAAGCTTATCACAATCCTTAAGCACAAGTGATTCTATGCTTCCACTAGGAATATCCTTCATAATATTCTCTGAAAAACGGATTGCCCTTCTTATTGCTGGAACCTTTCTTTTGGCTGTTCTGCATGTTCCATAAAGCTCAGGCTGCTCTTTTCTTACGATATTTATCATATCTCCAGCTCGAAATACAAGCATTCCGCTGTTCCACAGATATCCCTCATCATAAGAGTAACAATCAGATATTTCTGATGAACAGCTATCAAAATCGACCTGTGGTATGAGCCTGCACACATCACAGTTATCCCTTAATATATATCCGAGATTCTTTGCCTGGTATTCAGGTTTCACACCAATTACTGCTATTACACCTGACTTAGCCATATCCTTGGCGCTTATTATGGCATCCTTATAGCCTTCTCCATCTATAAAATTATCTGAATTAACTATAAGCACGAATTCCGTAGGATTAGCAAACATAGTTCCAAGTATAATCGCTGCTGCTGTTCCTTTTGCTGTTCCCTCAAGAATCAGTCTGTACCTTAGACTCTGGAATGCCTTCATCTGTCCATTTACTATATTTTTATATGCCTCATTAGTTACTATTATAAATTCATCACAATATGGCATATTTCTCACAACCGTTTCCTGAAGCAATGAACGTCCTTCTTTAAAATTCATAAACTGCTTAGGATAATTTTTTCTGGACAATGGCCATAAACTATCGCCACTGCCGCCTGCCAGGATAACACACTTCATATAAATGTCCCTCCCAAAATATACTAATTAATTATTATCACTATTTTCGTTTGAAATTGGTCTGTCTTGTTTATCATCGTCTGAATCAGAGGTTGTCTTTTCTTCTGCAGTTGTTTTCTCTTCTGTAGTCTGTTCCGCTGTTGTTGACTGCTCTGTTTGTCCCTCTGTTGGTCCCTCTGTTGGCCCTTCTGTTGGTCCTTCTGTTGGTTCCTCTGTTGGCCCTTCTGTTGGTCCTTCTGTTGGTTCTTCTGTTGACTGCTCTTCTACAGAGTTTTCTTCCTGCTGTTCTCTTGATTCTTCGTTATTTCTTGTAGTCTCTCTTTGTGTTTCTTCCCGTGTATTCTCTCTTCTTTCAGTCTGTGCAGTATTGTTTTCTGTCGTATTTCCTTCTTCTGTCTGTCCCGCAGTAGTGCTGCCAGCTGTTGTGCCTGTCTGCTTTGTTGTTGGCTGTTTTGTTGTATAATACTGCATGTCACGGTAATCATAATCTTTATTAACTTTTTTCTTATTATTCTTTCCAGCTATAACAGATACAAACAATACAGAAACAAGAGCAATAACAACTATACATCCTGCAATCCATGACATTGCCATTCTGGCAGGCAATGAAAGTGCTGGGAACAATCTTCTTATAAATAGGGTAACAGCATTTTCATGATGTCTGTTCCTCTTCTGGTATACAGAGCTTACAGCCTCCTGCTCATCATATTCATTGCTGTATTCTTCTGACTCATCATCCGATTCATCATACTGTTCTTTATCATCGTCTGAATTTTCATATGCATCTTCATATATCTCATTTGAAATATTATCATTTGCAACAGCTGCCTTAGCTTCATCAGCTGTGTTTTCTAAAGCAACTGCCTCTCCTGACAGTATAAACTTAATCTGTGCTATCCAGCTTCCAATATATGAGCTGTCAACATCTGTCATTCTCTCAATAGCATCTACCGACTGCATCTCATATGCATATAACTCTACAAGTGCCATCTGTACAGAATCTAAAGATTTTAACTTTTCATCCTCCTCATCAAACACCGAAGGACTTCTGAATGCATTTGCCTTTTTCTTCATATACATAAGGAGCTCTTCATCTTCACGTATTTTTGAGAACTTATATTCTTTAATATCTGTTTTTTCACTTAATTCCTTTGAATTCTCGTCTACTGCATTTACAAAAAAATATGTTGATACGATAACTGCAATCTGTTTATGAATATTTTTCGTCAGATCTATACCATTTATCTTATTGCATACCTGAATAAGAGCTTTTTTAGCCTGTGTTGTACTCTTTGCTTCATCCTTATATACTGGATATGAGAGGGCATATACTTCTTTATATATCTTATTGCACAACTCCTTTTTCTGCACTTTACCATCTACAACATCCTGTATAAGCTGAACAAGCTCTTTATCCTGTTTATTATTCATACATATCTCCCTATTTTAATATAATAAAACTCATAACTTACTTTTTACTTACTATCCCGTTATTATAACACCTTGTTACATAATTGTCACTATCACTAACACCATCGGCAAATATCACTAATCCCACCATGAAATATTAAAAGCCGCGACCATGCAGAAAACCTTCCCACATAGCCACAGCTTAATAACTGATATCTATGAATCCGACGATAAGATGATATCATAGCTAGAAATTAGCATATATAAAATCTGAGGTAGTACTTGTACTTCCATATATAAGTATAAACATTATAAATACTATATATATGAACCACCTGAGTACAATGTTCCTTGATGCTACCGCCTCTCTTATTTTAATATTCTTTTCCTTAAGAACACTTACAACAAATATAATTATACAACCAACTGCAACAATGATAAGATCCTGTGCTGTAAGACCAACTGCCTTAACTGTTGCCATGGATATCTGTGACAAATGTGCTTTAGTCACTGTATCTAACAGCATGACATTCGCTGCATGAAGATCCGGCGCCATATCAAAGTAAAAACCTATATTAACAAGTATAAATGTTCTTATAATACAGAACACCTGGTACCACCAGCTTTTAGGATTAATGTGTAAGCTCTCGTGTATCCTTGCATACACTGGTGCAAGCATGCCGCTTGCTGCTATGATAACACCATTGTACATGCCATACATTATATATTTCCACGCGGCTCCATGCCATATACCTACTATAAAAAACACAAGCAGATTGGCAAGACTTACTGGCAGAAGCTTTCCAACATTATTTCCAAATGTTTTCTTACACCATTTGCCGAACTTATTCATACATCTTGATAAGGAAAATGGATAGAATATATAATCCTTCATCCATGTACCAAGTGTTATATGCCATCTTCTCCAGAATTCACTTATAGAACGCGAAAAATATGGCTGTCTGAAATTCTCATCCATGGTGATGCCAAACATCTGTGCAATACCAATTGTAATATCAATACCACCTGAGAAATCTGCATACAGCTGGATACTGTAAAGAATCACACCAAAAACGTTAATCCAGCCCCCATAATTCCAGTAGTTGTTAAATATAAGCGTTACTGCTGCATTTACCCTGTCAGCAAGCACCATCTTCTTAAGCATGCCCCATAGTATTCTCTGTAAACCAAACTGTATATTTTTAAGGTCGTAGGCATGTCCCTCATACAGCTGTTCACCAAGCCTTTCATATCGGCCGATAGGTCCCTGAAGAAGCTGAGGGAAAAACGATACAAACAACGCATACTTAAAGAAATTCTTCTGTGGCTCATGCTTTCCCCTGTATACATCAACAACATAACTTACTGACTGGAATGTATAAAATGATATACCAAGTGGAAGTGTAAGCTTAAGAACACTTAATCTTCCCCTACTTCCAAAAGCAGATAATATCCCGTTGATATTACCTATCATAAAGTTAGTGTACTTACATACTGCAAGCACTCCGAAAGAAAGAAGAATCACACCTAGCACGACTTTCTTTTTTTTGTTAGTTATATCCTTTTTAAATGCTTTCTTTGTCTCTCTGTCTGCATCCTTATCCGGCTTTTCACTATTAAGCTTTCCAAGTAATATTCCACCTGTATATGTAACAGCTGTAGTCAGTATCATCATCCATACTGTTGTAACATGATATGAAAAATAATACATATAGCTTAATATAAGCAGCCATACCCAGCGTACCTTTTGGGGTATGATATAATATACAACCAGCGCCATAAGCGCAAACAGAAAGAATTCAAATGTTGTAAAAGACATACTGCTCTCCATTCTTTATATCATAGGACACCAATCTAATATGACTTCCATTCAAGTCCTGTGGCATCCTCATAATCCTGTACCATAGAGTTATACATACTCTCATATGAATCGTAAAAATATCTGCTCTCATCCAGCGTTCCCTGTGCATCCTCGTAAAGAACATCTGCAAGAAGCTTTGAATAGCTTTGTGCAGGTTCTCCATACATATGGCCTTCTGCATCCACATATGCAGAATCATCTCTTGGAAGTACTGACATAAGTGCCTTATTAAAATCATAATAGGCTATTCCATAGCTGTCAAAGAGTGCTTTAAGCTTCGTAACTGCCTTATCAACCTCTGCATCCCTGAATGCATCTGGTGTTATAGGCGATTCTACACATACTATCTGTATGTCATTTTCCTTACAATACTCAACAAGCTGCTCAAACTGTGCTATAACTGTCTTATCAAGCTCCTTATTGGCATTTCTTTTCATTGTCTGTGTATATTCAGGATTTCCCGGAACTTCATTTATCCTGTATCTATAGCAGAAGCCCTTTCCCATATAAGGTCCACCTGCTGTAGCAAAATATCCATCCTTATCAAGTCCTGCTGACATATCATAGTTTTTATATTCTTCCGTTTTCTTTAACTCAATATTGGTCTTTGCCTTATTCAAAGTACATTTCCATGTAAGCCTTCTTGAAAATACATTTCTTATGTCCAGATAAGACTTGTTCTTCCACAGATATTCTGCTTTAATCTGTGGATCCTTTATCTGCTGATATATAAATGACCTTGAGAAATGATTCTGTGATTGTCCATTCATCCAGTAATAATAATCAACATCTACAACTATTTTTTTTACTTTATTATCCTTGCATACAGACTTTAAAACATAATACATATCATCAACCGTTTCACCAGGAATACCCATATTAAATGAATTCACTCCCAGCTTTTCGTCTATACTGCTTGTATCTATACTGCATCTTGTATGGGATGCTCCAAGAATTATTGTATCATATCCATTATCCGTTCCTGCATTTTCAGCTTTAACCTGGTTAAATATGAACCTTATATATCCACTTTCTGCAAACAGATAGTCACATACACATATAACTGCCGCAAGCACACATATAAATATTACGCATCTAATGTGTGGCCATAACTTTTTCATACCACGCCTCGTTTCTTTTATTTGTTAGTTTTATATTCATTACAAAGCATTACAGCTGATTATATCATTGTCAGGCTTATTAATTGTTAACAATATGTTAACTCTTTTTGAATTTCCTGCGAAACCTTCTAACAAACATAAAATAAAAGCTGAATCTTTAACCATCGTTTTTAAGAATCAGCTTTTATTATTAATTACTTATATTTTACGTTACCACAGAAACCTGTTTAGCAGTTTACTGTACAGGAGCTGCTGTTTCTGCATTGTTAGCAGCTGTTGTTCCTGACGTTTCTGCTGCACCGGTTGTTCCTGATGTAGTACCGGTTGTTGTTTCTGTTGTATTGCCCTTGTCTGGTGCAGTAGTTTCAGGCTCTCCTTTTTTCTTTTCAACCCTGATTGTTATATCCTTCGTTTTAGTGTCACCCGACTTATATGTTGTAGCAAATGCAACATTCATATCACATGCTCCGTTTATTCCTGGAACACTTGTTGCTGTACTTGTATACTGCCATATATTATATCCAAAGTTAAGATCTGGTACTTCATCGCCATCTTCATAAAAATCTTTCTCATATCTATAATTATCATTCAAATTATAATACTTATAGAAATACCATGCTAGCCATACATTATACTTTGATGTAAGTCTGTTTGTGTGAACCTTATTTACCCAGTCATTCTTACTCATATATATCATAGGCTGGTATCCGTGGCTCTTTACTGTATCGCAGAACGCCTCACATATGCTTGTAAGCTCATCTCTGTTAAGTCTGTCACATGTTCTGTAACCACCGGATGTCTCCCAGTCGAAGGCTACAGGATATGTTATGTTATAGCCCTTTATAAGATTAAGGATATATGAAGCCTCCTCATATGCTTCCTGGACACTTAATGCCTGTGAGAAGAAATATACTCCTACCTGGATACCATGGGCTGTTGCCTGCTCTATATTGTATCTGAAATAACCATCCTCGTACAGATTACCATCTTCTTTTATAGATCTTCCAGCCACCTTAATCATGGCAAATCTGTAACCTGCATCTGCTACAGCACCCCAGTCAATATCCTCCTGATAGTGTGATACATCAATTCCATGAACTGTTTCTGTTACTGTCATGCCTGGTGCTGCATATTCATAATGAACCTTGTAGTTTCCTGCATTCTCAAGTGTAACCTTTATATCCTCAGGATTACCACCATAATTCTTAACCTCATCACCTGTCATCGAAGCAACCACATTACCCGCTTCATCTGTTATAGTAAATCCAATAGATGCTGATGAATTATAAAGATCATCAATCCTTACACCTGCAAGTGGTGCATATTCCTCACCTTCTGTAACTGTTTTATCAACATTATCAACTATAATATCATAATTCTTTTCTGTTTCATTTACCTTACTGTTACCAGAATCTGGTTCATCAACATCTACATCAGCTCCTATTTCAGTTGTTGAATCATCTTCTATAATCTTATCTGCAAGGTCCTCTTCTGGTATAAGCTCAACCGGCTTATCCGCGCTTATGACTATTTTCTTACCATCATATTCAAACTCAAGTGATGAATCTGTTTCTATCACATCTGTTTCTGTTTCCTCTTCCGCCTCAGTCTGTGCTGTAGTTTCCTCTGTAACTTCTTCAACTGTAGCCATAACTATAGTCTGCATAGTTTCTTCCTGTGCCGTTTCCACACCAGCCACTGTATCAGCCTTTGAGTGATTTCCAAGCACTACTGCAACAACAATACCTGTAACAGCCACTGCACATACCACCCCTGCTGCTGACAGGCAGACAACCTTATGAAGTGAAACGAATTCTTTTAGTTTGTTTAATAGTTCTTTTGCTTTATTCACTTTTCATTCCTCTTTTTCGTATTCTGTATATAATGTCTATCAAGCATCATCCACAGCCTTATATCATATTATAGCGATTCCAGGGTCAAAAGATATTCTACACATGATATTCACCATATACACCTCTAGTCTACAATTAACATATTTTAGCACATGCACTTACACTTTTCAATTAGTGTTTAATTAATTATTGCAATTGTAACATTAAGATATGCGGCAAATGTGACCCATAACAGATATGGAACCATAAGCCATGCTGCGACCCTGTTAACATGAAAGAAACGCCATATTGTAAATATTATAAGCACCCACAAAAGCATCAGCCATATAAAAGCCAGCCATAATGCTTTAAACTTAAAAAATATTACAGACCAGCCTATATTCACAAAAAGCTGTACTCCATATAATACAAGAGCTTCTGCCCTTTCATCATCCCTTGTTTCACACACTATATATGAGGCTATCCCCATAAGTACAAAAAGTATTGTCCATACAACAGGAAAAAGCTGACCTGGTGGCGAGAGTATGGGCTTATGAAGATTTTTATACATCTCCATTGAATTCCCAGTAAGAAGCCAGGATATAACACCTGCTCCCAGACTCACAACCAACGCCAGTATCAGCCTTTTCCAATTAATTCCTTTATTTGCTGTCATAAACCTTCTCCAATCTGCTGCATATGCTTTTATACATAGCTGCATTTATAATCTAGGATATAGTTTATGTAAAGATATAATAATTATTCATAAATACATACAAAACCATTGTCAACATATATTCTGTCTTACTATTCTTTTACAGACATTCTTCTGCCTTATCAAGTGCCGCTGCCACAACAGCATCCATATCATAATACTTATATTCGCCAAGTCTTCCGCCAAATATAACTCCATCCAGTTCTTCTGCAAGCTTCTTATATTCAGCATAAAGCAAACTGTTCTTCTCATCATTGACAGGATAATAAGGGTCATCCCCAGGCTTCCATTCCGAACTGTACTCCCTGCTTATAACTGTTTTAGGCAGCTCATTGCCATTCTCATCCTTACCGACCTGTGTGGCCATTTTCCACACAACAGTCTCACCCGAGGTGGCGCCTTCTCCGGCCGCATCCCCCGTCTCCATACCGCCGCAGCCGATGCAGGTCAGCAGGATGCAGGAAATCGCCAGCATAAGAGATAGCATTTTTTCATAGTGATCCTCCTTTACGCGTCCAGTCATATCGTTATCTTTTTACGACCAAGCGCCCCACAGCTTCTGCCATCGCCTGGTCGGAAAGCTCCTGTCCCAGGCCAGGGAGTTCCGGCGGACGAAGAATGCCGTTTTGCGGCGCATAGATATACTTCCCATAAGAGCGGCATTCGGGTCTGAGAGACATATAAAAATACTCATGATAGAAGAAATTGGGAATGGCTGCTTCCAGGTGCATGGCGGCCGCCTCCGTCAGCGGAGTGCCCGCCACGTGTGCCTGTACTCTGACATCAAACAGCTGTGCCAGGTCGCAGATCTTCTTTGCCTCGGACAATCCCCCCGTATTGCAGATATCCGGCTGTATCACGGACACAGCGTTGTGCCGCAGGAGCTGGTAAAATTCCCATCTTGTATGGACCCGCTCGCCGGCGGAGAGGGGAATAAATGTACTTTGTGCGATCACGCGGTAGAGCTCCGGATTAAAATTAGCAGTTGCCTCCTCGATGAACAGCACCCGGTATTTTTTTGCGATCTCAGCGATTCCCCGGGCGGAGGTAGCATCCGAAGCACACAGGTTCTCCATGATGATCTCCAATCCGTACCCGCATTCTTCCCGAATCGCACACAGCCGCTCTTCCAGCATTTCCCGTAGCTGCGCTGTCAACGTGCCGGTCGTCTATATTCTGGGGATCTTTTTCCCCTGCCGGTCATAAGAGAGGAAGTTGATCTTCACCGCCTTAAAGCCATCCGCCATGATCTTTCGGCAGGTCTGCGCATACTCTGCAGCTTTTCCCAGAGGCGCCAGTTGCTCTCCGTACCCTGTCTGCGCCTGGGACAGGTAGCAGCGCAGCTCTGCGTTATGCTTTCCGCCCAGAAGCCGGTAGATGGGCACACCCAGTGCCTTTCCCTTGATATCCAGCAAAGCGATATCGATGGCGCTCATGGCGGAGTAAACCACGACGCCCCCGCCGCTGAGATGGCCGTAAAGGCGATTGTGAAGGTCCTCCCAGATCACCTCGTTGTCCAGTGGATCCTTTCCCAAAATCATCTCCGAAAGGTCCTTCAGCATATGCGCCACACCGTTTTCACCAGGCCCGATAGAGATCCCCGCTTCCCCGAAGCCGCAGATCCCCTCGTCTGTATTGATACGGCACACAACGGGCTGAAACGGATAATCAGAATACGAATGCCCGCTATGGCGCAGCAGGAAAATATCGACACTCTCAATTTTCACAAAAGCAACACACCCCTTCCAGACTTTTGGCCGCTTGAAAATCCCCTATCCCTGTGGTATATTTCCTCTGACGGCCGGAGGAACTCTGTCTTCGATGAATTTTGCTTTTTTTCACCGAAAGGTCCTTTTTTTATTATAGATTATACTGACTTTCTTGCAAAGTGTATATCTAATTTGATACATATTGCATATATTTTTGCGAGATCTTTGCAAGTGTTTTGGAGGAGAAAACCATGAAGCTTTCCGACATATACTACGATTCTCATTTTGGGGAATTTGAAGAGCTCTTCCGTCAGAGCGGTGTCCCGGTCCACTTCCGGAAGGGCGAAGCCATTCCCACGGACTATAAGATCCGGAATATTTTTTATACGGTCAACGGCCTTTCCAAATACACTGATATATACAGTATCTGCCTTTGCCGATGTACAGGACAAAACCATAGGCGATG
>ENA-USYV01001288-USYV01001288.1-human-gut-metagenome-genome-assembly--contig:-NODE-1288-length-24870-cov-16.443472_pt1 | contig 24870 bp, 22 predicted proteins | sample MGYA00250066_ERZ773514 | MGnify/ENA primary metagenome ERZ773514 (study PRJEB29103, sample SAMN06112049) | human gut metagenome | biome: human gut; feature: ankylosing spondylitis patient; material... | reverse complement strand
TTTCTTTATTTTATCATGAAAAAGGGAAATAAAACATGCGTTTTGTGCAATTTTTATTTTTCAGACACGCTCTAGTATTAGACCAGTAATTCTGTGGCTGCGCCATATTGTTTATACGCAATTCATCACAATAATTTATCACATCCCAGGGACAGTAAACCTCTACATTTCCAAACCGATATCCGTCATACCACATTTTTATTTCATCATAATGCTCAGAAAGTTCATAATATTCCAATATATTCTTTTTGAAAGTTTCTTTTTAATTTGTTTCAATAGACACACTTCCCTTTATATTTTGATATATTAAATTCTAACTTTTATAAAGTGTAACATATTGCTATTGAATTCGTCTATCAAAATTTCTTTACATCCCATAATGTTTCTATTAATATCCCATCGTCTATTCATCCTTACAATACAACTGTAATTGTACTATTTTCTGCATTTAATAATAGTACCATATTGGAGCAAAATAGAGATTGCCAGCTATTTAATAACCACTGACAATCTCTATTTTTTATTTTATCAATCAGATCACTCTGAAATCTCAACAATTATTCATATAACAGAATGTCACTCTTTAGCAGTTTAACAAGAGAAATCTTTCATCCAATCGGCTCGAAGTCTACAGCTCCATGTTTACACAATGGGCAGATATAATCTTCCGGAAGTTCATCACCTTCGTAGATATATCCGCAGACTTTACATACAAATCCTTTCTTACCTTCTGTTTCAGGTTTCGGTTTTACATTTTTCTGATAATAGGTGTAGCTCATTGTCTCCTGGTCACTTACCACGCGGGCTTCTGTCACACTGCAGATGAACATTCCGTGAGTTCCCAGATCTACATACTGCTCTACTTTCAGGGACATAAATGCGTTGATATATTTGTCCAGGAATATCAGTCCGTTATCAGAACGATTCACCTTCTGTCCCGCAAATTTATCCACGCTTCTTCCACTCTGGAAACCAAACTGTTCAAATACAGAGAACGGAGCATCTACAGAGAGACAGTTTACATTCATCACCCCTGTCTGCTTGATAACATGGTGAGAATAATTTGTCTTATTGATATTAACTGCAACACGGAACGGAGAGTCTGTCAGCTGGGTAACTGTGTTGACAATCAGTCCGTTATCCTTCTTACCGTCATTTGATGTCACTACATAGAGACCATAACCAATACGGAATAACGCTGTCATGTCATTTTTATTTGCCAGTTCATCATTCTTTGCAATATATTCCTTACAAAGCTCGGAAGCCATCGATTCCATCTGATCTCTGTTTTCCTGATTTACTGCGGACATGATCTTCACTGTGGTGTCCAGCCAGTTGATTTTCTTACATTCAGAAAGCATATTTTTCATTACTTTTGCTGCCAGAGGTGCCCAGGAACCGTTTTCAATAAGACCTACTGTACGGTTCTGGAAATTATGCTCTGCCAGACGGGTAATAAAGTCATTCATAAACGGATAGATTCCTGCATTATAAGTAGTTGTTGCCAGTACCAACTTACTGTAGCGGAATGCATCGCTGAGTGCCTGAGACATATCATCTCTTGCCAGATCATAAACAACTACTTTCGGACATCCCTTGCTCTTTAATTTCTCCACAAACTGATTGACTGCTTCTTTGGTATGTCCGTATACAGAAGTATATGCAACTACGATTCCTTCTTCCTCCGGTGTGTAAGAGGACCAGGTATCATAGAGGCTGATATAATGTCCCAGATTTTCTGTAAGTACCGGACCATGTAACGGACAGATGATCTGAATATCCAGAGTAACTGCTACTTTCAGAAGTCTCTGTACCTGTGCGCCATATTTACCAACAATACCGATAAAGTATCTTCTTGCTTCATCATCCCAGTTTTCTTCCACATCCAGAGCACCGAACTTACCAAATCCATCTGCCGAAAAAAGAACTTTATCTGTGCTGTCATAAGTCACCATAACCTCCGGCCAGTGTACCATTGGCGCAAATACAAAAGTAAGATTATGATTTCCCAGACTCAGTGTAGAACCATTCTCTACTTCCAGTTTCTGCCCTTCCAGATCCAGTCCGAAGAAATTCTTGATCATTACAAATGTCTTCGCATTGGCTACTACTGTAGTGCCGGGATATACTTCCAGAAAGTTCGCTACATTTGCTGCATGGTCAGGCTCCATATGCTGAACGATCAGATAGTCCGGCTTACGTCCACCCAGTGCCTGTTCAAGATTATCCAGCCATTCATGTTTGAAATTGGCATCTACAGTATCCATAACTGCAACCTTGTCATCCAGAATCACATAGGAATTATATGCCATTCCGTTTGGCACTGCATACTGTCCCTCAAACAAATCTACCTGATGGTCATTAACTCCGACATATTTAATGGTATCTGTAATCTTCATATTTCTGCCCTCAATTCTTTCTTTATAGTATATCGTCTGTCCGTTACTATTCAGCAATCTGCTGTCACTCAACGTTAATAAGTTATAGTTGCTATGCATTCTTAATTTGTTTATGTTTTTATATTATACTATTTTAATCCAATTTTCAAGTCCTTTTGGTAATTTTTTTCATTTATTTATGAGATTTTTTATAGAGTCAGGTGGATATCCTCAATTGAAGCAGGGCTTACTTAATTTGGTCAATTTACAGTATTCTCTGAAATTATTACGAGTATACTCAAAAAACAGCAGAACAGATACAAATTATCCATCCTGCTGACGTTCCTTCCATAGCAATCTGCGTAAATAATACATTGATCCAGTTCAGTAGAATTTCACGCTCTGCTGAACCACATCACCATTCATTATTTTCCAAAATTGCAATACTCATAATGTAGTTATAATCTTATACAATGCTTCCACGCTGTACGGCAGTATCCTCTCATCCAATTGAAATTTCGGATGATGCAGAGGATGATTTTCTCCTGGTATTCCTGCAAGAAATACTGTGAAAAGTCCTCTGGTTTCTCTGAAATATCTGTATGCATTATCACCTGAAAGAAACAGCTCATCTTCTCCTTCCAGGACAAACTTATCCCCGAATACTTCTTCACCCACTGCCTTTGCTGTCTCTGTAAGTTCCTCATCATTGGCAAACGCATATACCGGATCTTTTGGAAATTCCATACGGATCTGTGTGCCAGTCTGCTTTTCAATTTCCTGCAGATTTCTCTCCAGCTCGTGCTCAAGTGCCATGTAAGTTTCTTCATGAACTGCGCGTATATTTCCGTTTAATACCACATGGTCTGCAATAATATTCGTATATTCACCGCCATGGATCGTACCCGTACCCACAATATATTTTCCTGCATCCGGATGCTGTTTTCCAAAACTTTCATTCAGATTATGAATGGCACTTATCACTTGAGCAGCTGCATAAATTGCATCAATCCCCTTATCCGCTTCACACCAGTGACTGGATTTTCCATGAACATGAATCTGCATACTGTTGATCATGGAAGATGCCTGTCCCCGATGCACTGCCATCCCAAATGTCATATCCGCTGCGTAATGAAACATCAGAAATGCATCTGCTTTCGGATTCTCTAATGCTCCGGCCTGAAGCATTCTTTTTGCACCTTCACCAATCTCCTCTGCAGGTTCAAAAAGGAACCGGAGCCTGACCGGAAAACTTTCCTGCATTCTTTGCTCTTCTGCCACAATTTTTGCAAGGATCAGTGCTGCTGCCAGGATCATATCGTGACCGCAGGCATGCATACATCCCTGATTTACTGATGCATATGGTAGATTTGTCTGCTCCTGTATGGGCAATGCATCCATCTCCGCCCTGAGTACAACCAGTTTCTCCCTGTTTCTCAGAGATGGAAGTTCCGCGATCAATCCTGTAGGTTCTATCGGCACAATCTCATATCCCAGTTTCTCCAGATATTTCCGGATATATGCAGACGTCTCCACTTCCTGAAGTGCCAGCTCCGGATGTTGATGAAAGTAATGTCTCAATGTGATTAATTCTTCCGTATATTTTTCTATATTCATCTGTTTTCCAACCTTTGTTCTCAGGGATTACCATTTTCATCTTCCGACATACTCAAAACCGCATTCGGACGTTCCAGGCAGAACTTCTGTATCTCTTCCAGAAATCTCTGACCGTATTTCTTTAGCTTATTCTCGCCCACACCGGAAACCTCCAGCATTTCTTCTTCATTTGACGGACATTTGATGCACATATCTATCAGCGTCTTATCACTGAACACGATATATGGAGGCATGGCTTCCTCTTTTGCAATTTGCAGACGAAGTTTCCGCAGGGCTTCAAATAAATCGTAACCTGCTGCCGTAAGCGCATCTGTACTGCGTTTTCTGACAGATTTCTGGGGCTTTTTCTTTTTATCCGGTTCTTTTTCCTCGTAAGTACGCATGATCACGTGAGTATTTTCATCTCTTAGCGGAGAAATATCGCCCAGTTTCAGCACACTGTAACGTTCCTGTGTCTGATAGAGATATCCCATCTCAGTCATCTGGCTGATCAGTGCCCTGAGTTCTGCCTCACTGTGATCATTCAATGCTCCATAAGATTTATACTTATCTGCTCCAAGCTCCCTCAACCGGGCTCTCTTAGCCCCCAGCAAAGTACCAAGCACAATTGTCAGTCCATACCTTCCTCTCGTCTCAGCTACACAGTTCACTACCCACTTCGCCTCTCTGGTCATATCTGTCTCATGGTATTCTCTGTGGCAATTTCCACAATTATCACAGGGACCGAAGGTCTTTTCACCGAAATACTCCAGAATATAATTTCGCAGACATCCTGTTGTTTTACAATATCCTTCCATGATCTGAAGCCTTCGTATATCCCGCTGACGAATGAGAAATTCATCCTCTTCATCCACATCGGAAAAATCTTTGTTATCCAGAAGCATTCGGTCGATCATAACATCCTGTGCAGAAAACAATAGAACGCACTGGGAATTCTCTCCGTCACGCCCTGCACGTCCTGCCTCCTGATAATAATTCTCCATACTCTGCGGCATATTGTAATGGATCACATATCTCACATTGGATTTATCAATCCCCATTCCAAATGCATTTGTTGCAATAATAACGGGGGTTCTGTCGTAAATGAAATCATCCTGATTCTTTTTTCTGGTTTCATTATTCAGTCCTGCATGATATCTGGTAACAGCAACTCCTTTTTGGAAAAGCAGTTCAAAAAGATTGTCCACATTTTTTCTTGTAGAGCAGTAAATAATCCCGCTCTCTGTTGGATGTCTGTCTATGTAATCCATCACAAAATCGTCTTTTCGCCGGATATTTTCCACGCTGTAATATAAATTCTTTCTATCAAACCCGGTAATCACTACTTTCGGATCTTCCAGATTTAAAGTACAGAGAATGTCGTTCTTTACTTCCTCTGTTGCAGTTGCGGTAAAAGCACTGACGATCGGACGACCGGGAAGATTTTTTACAAAGTCTACGATTTTGACATAGCTTGGTCTGAAATCCTGGCCCCACTGTGAAATACAATGTGCCTCATCCACTGTCACCATGGAAATCTCCACCTGTCTGGCAAATTCCAGAAACTCATAATTTTCCAGACGTTCCGGTGCAACATAAATAATTTTGTATCTTCCTCCTGCTGCCAGGTACAACGCCTTGCTAATCTGACTTTCCGACAGTGAAGAATTGATAAATGCGGCATGTATTCCCGCTTCATTCAAAGCCTTTACCTGATCCTGCATCAGTGAGATCAGAGGAGAAATTACAATCGTAATTCCTGACAGCATCAGTGCCGGTACCTGATAACAGATGGATTTTCCGGCTCCTGTCGGCATGATTGCAAGCACATCCCGGTGTTCCAGAATGGACTCCACAACACTCTCCTGCCCTTCTCTGAATGTATCATATCCAAAATAAGTCTTTAAGGTCTGTACTGCCTGTCTGTTCACCTGAAGCCTCCCTCTGCATTTTAATCTATTTTAATCTCTTTTTCAGCTCCTGAATCAGTTCGGAATAGTCTCTGTGCTGCATCTTCGGAAATGCCTTGATGATACGCCCCTGACCGACAACGGTATGATTGGTAATAGAGCTGGACAGTTCCTCAAACTGAGCCTGAAGCTCCGCTCTTTTTATACGAAGCATTTCGATAGATTTTTCTCGCTGTGCGGCAGTTGCATCACGCAGTTCTGCTGCTGCAAGAGTTGCCTGAACCTTTCCTTCTCCCACTTTCTGTGCTGTGCCAATCGTAGTCGTAGCCAGTGTATCACTCAGTTTATCACTTACAATTCTCAAATCTGAGCGAACCTTATCCAGTCTGGTAAGCTTTTTATTCAGTCCCTGGATCACTGCTACCGTCACAATAAAATCTGTCAGATACACAGCATACAAAACTGCTATCACAATCCACTCCCAGGTTGCAGGTGTATGTAACGCATGTGCCTCTACATACTTCTGGAAAACTTTTACTACCATAACGATAGCCAGTCCCCAGATCAGAGAAAACTCCAGGCAAATGTAGCCATGAAAATTAAAGGGTTTATCTGAATAATCCCACCATCTTGCGTGGAAACACACATCCAGCAGCCAGCCTGCAACCAACTCCACCGCAGTTGCCAGAACAATTCCAAACACAAAAATCATTCCATCACTCATCTGACGCCCGCTGCCCTGAATTGTATTGAGCAAAGCAAAAACAGAAAGCACCCCAAATCCATATACCGGGCAGACCGGTCCATTCAGGAAACCTCTGTTTATAACTTTTCCCAACGCTACTGCATGAAAAATAACTTCAACAACCCAGCCGCCAAAAGAATAAATAAGAAAATACAGACATATCTGAAAATACGTCATTCCACAAATCATTCGTTGCTCCTCCTTGCTTTCATCAAACCACTTTTCATATCCCATTATCACAGTTCAAACAGAAAACTTACCCCAGACTGTTTTGTAATGTACTGATCAATTCCTCTATAACAATTGGTTTGGATAGAAATCCATCCATACCACATGCCAGTGCTTTCTTTCTGTCTTCGTCAAAAGCATTGGCAGTCATGGCAAGGATCGTAATTCCCGCCAGTGCCGGATCATCCAGTGAACGGATCTGCTCAGTAGCCTCATATCCGTTCATTACAGGCATCTGCACATCCATAAGCACCAGATCATAATCACCTGGTCTTGAATTCTTAACCTTCTCCACAGCCTCTGCTCCATCTTCCGCTGTATCAACCTGAAAACCATATTCACTAAGGAGTGCTACTGCAATTTCTCTGTTCAGTTCATTATCTTCCACAAGCAGTATTTGCCTGCCTCTGAAATCTGAATCTGCTGCCGGAAGAATATTATCCTCTGCCCCGGCCTGCTTCTGACCGATAGCAGCCATCAGAGTCTCTCTGATATCTGACATAAACATAGGTTTGGCACAGAACGCAGTCACCCCTGCTGCCCTGGCTTCCACTTCAATATCTGACCAGTCGTAAGCAGTCAGGATAATGATTGGCGTATCATCACCAAGACTGCGGATCTGACGGGTAACTTCAATGCCATTCATATCAGGCAGACGCCAGTCAATGATATAAGCGTGGAATGCATCCCCCATTTCCATAGACTGTCGTGCACGGAGAACAGCCTCCTTACCGGAAAGTGTCCATTCCGAACGCATTCCAACCTTTACAAGCATCTTAGTCACACTGTCACAGGTATTGAAATCATCGTCTACTACCAATGCCTTCAGACCTTCCAGTTCTGCGATTTTCTCTATACGGTGGTTCTCAGGCTGAATCCGCAATGGCAGACGGATAATAAATTCAGTACCTTTGCCCTGTTCTGTTTGAACCTCAATGGTTCCGCCCATCATATCCACGATGTTCTTGGTGATAGCCATGCCCAGTCCTGTACCCTGAGTCCTGCTTACAGTGGAAGTCCGCTCTCTCTCAAAAGGAGAAAATATCTTCTGTACAAATTTTTGACTCATGCCGATTCCGTTATCCTTTACCCGGATTTCGTACAGTTCACAGCCTCTCTGTATACCCGGATACTCTCTCAGCCGGACAGAAACGGTTCCGCCTGCAGGAGTAAACTTGATCGCATTGGACAAAAGATTCAGCAGTACCTGATTCAGCCTGGTCTTGTCACAATAAACATCCTCATTGATAACATCCATGACATCCATGTAAAGCTCTAACTGTTTCGCATGGATCTGTCCGCTGATAATGGTTTTCAGATCATGAAGAACCTCTGACAGACTGACTTCCGTCTCTTCCAGATGGATTTTCCCGCTCTCAATACGGCTCATATCCAGGATATCATTGATCAGTGAGAGCAGATGATTACTGGAGGAAAGAATCTTACCCAGATAATCCCGAACCCTTTCTTTATCATCAATGTTGCTTACAGCCAGTGTGGTAAAACCAATGATCGCATTCATTGGTGTACGGATATCGTGAGACATATTGGAAAGGAAGGTGCTCTTTGCCTTGTTTGCAGTCTCCGCAGCGCGGACCGCCTCAGAAAGGGCCTGATTCATTTTTCTGTCAGAGGTACGATCTGACAGAACCAGGATATATTTCTTTTTCCCGTTTACCTCGCTGCCCATTGCAACGTTATGAAACCAGCGGTGTTCTCCTGTTTTCTGATGAACATATTCAAGATCCCATTCCTGCTGCTCATGAACCTGGATTTCTTCCAAATACTTCTTCTCCGGATCTTCAACGTCCCCGGGATGCAGTTTTCCAAGGACACAAATATCTTTACGAATCTGTTCTACTGTAATTCCCAGCAGTTTTTCCACATTGGGACTGACGTAATCTGCCTGATATGTTTTTGCATCCAGCATCAGGAAAACGTCATCTACATTCATTGACAGCTTTTGAAACAATTCGTCCCTGTACAGGATCTCCGTATCCTTTCTCTTCAGGTTTACCCTGTTTTTCCGGAGAATAATTCCAATAAAAAGACCGGCAATACACACCGCTACTGCACTTACAAGCAGCACAGTGCTACGCTGCAGAACATTCATACTTGCATTGACGATATCAGCCTGGACAAGTCCCAGAAAGATCCAGTCCTGAGGTTTGGATTTCTCATAGACCAGATAGTAATCCTCTCCATCCAGATTTATCAGCATTGCATCTGTATGTCCTTCCTTAAACTCTTCTGAAAGTTTAAGGATCTCTTTTTCAGACATATTGGAATGTTCTCTCAGAATCCCAAAGAAATTATACACCTCTCCCCATGCCTCAGAAGAATGATCCACAACAACACGGCCATCCGGATGAACCACATAACTCTGGGCATTTCCATTGAAAGCAGAAATATTCAGCACATTTACGATATCAGAGTTTTCATAGGCAATGGCAATGGCATCATATTCAAAGCCCTGATAACTTCCATGAGGCCTGGGAGTAGCAAAAACAAGGAGCTGGGATTTTCCGGGAACCGTTGCATTGGTTATCACATCATTTCCCTGCCGGATCTCATCTTCAATATTTTCCTGCAATCCCAGATACCCGGTTTCACCTGTTGCCATCTTATAGTTCCCGTCCGCTGACAGGAAATAAAAATCTAAAAAGCCTGCATCTTCCTGTGCTTTCTCTATATACTCACGAATTTCACTTTCATCGGAAGTGTTCTGCAAATATTCCCCCCATATATGGAGATAAGTCAGATTCTTATTTGTCAGCTCACTTAGCATATTATCAGACTGATGAAAAATTTCTGTCAGGTGAGAAACACTTTCCTCATAAACAGTCTTCGATACAAACCCCAAATATTGGAAAACAGTCAAAAGGATTCCAACAAATAGGGCAATAAGAACTGCTGCATTCCATCGTTTTCTCACAACCCGTTTCTTTCTGTTTGTATTATGATTCTTAACATCCATTCTTCTCACCTCAGAGTAATGTAGTCTTCAGGCTCTGCAAGAATGGCATTACCATCTGAAACATATGTTGTCCAGGTATCTTCCACAGAGGTATCCCCTCCATCAAATACAATATTTTCCTCTGCCGGATAAGCTTCCATATATTGTGGTGCTGCAAGGCAGGTCACAGTAAAAGTATCCTTGTCCTGAATCTGTTTTCCATTCTTTGAAACTTTACTCAATGTATAACCATTATCCGTTTCCCTGATTTCTACAGAAATACCACTGAACACAGGCAGAGAGCCACGGTTAAAGGGGATAAAGCCTCCCTGGTAGCCTTCTACGAAGTTTCTGACCGTTTCCTTCAGTTCTGCCCCGCTCATCTCACTGCTGTAAGCGGAAAGCTCGTTTGGCATAATCATGTTGCCTGCCATTTTTTCTGTATAACCGGCCTTCAGTACATTTCCTGTAAAGCTGTTTCCTGTTGCAATCAGCACATCCGTCCCATAAATACCACGCAAAGTGTTTGCCATAACAGAATAGGCTTCATTGCCTCCGCTGGTATGGAAACGATTGGAATAAGTTTTCTTTGAATCCAACACAATATCCTCAGAAGTGGATTTTTCTTCAAGAAGCTGGGAATTAAATGACTGATAAGCCTGCTCTGCATTATATTCTCCTGAGATCATCTTAGACACCACATCCCTAGAAATGGAAAAAAAGTCATTTGACGCAATACGGATATACATATGGTTTTCTTCGATCACAGGTTTCACATCCTTCAGATATTCCGTAAGCCGGAAATCCACATCCTGGCTATAGCTTAACAGATCCTGCCCATCATAAATGATCCGGTTCTGCGCATCCTCTGAAAGCATTGTGTTCAGTACCTTCATTGCTTTCTGCCGACGTGTTTCATCCTTTGTCAGGTCACGGTTTAAAGCTATCTGGAAATATGGTGTAGTCATCAGCCACTTTTCGCCGTTCTGCTGAAAGAATGGCAGGAATGTTGTGTTAATGCCCTGATCCTGGAACATTTTTACACCGGCAGAACTGCCGAAATACATGGCAAGCTTACCACTTTTGTACATCTCAACCACATCATCATAATTCATATCCAGATCATCCTGGCTCAGCCCTGTATCCTGAATAAACTGCTCCATACGTTCAAAAGCCTCCGGCCAGACGGTACTGTCCAGACCTTCTCTCTTTGTATTGTCCGGGTCACTGTAGATGGTACGCCACTTACGTCCATCCCCAGAAGACAGCTCTGATGCAGACAGACCCTGCAGTGTTTCCATACAGGTATAATCATAGTAATAGTCTGCAGTAAACCCACGGATACCCACCTCATCAAATGCCTGGCAGGCAGAAACGAAGCTTTCATAATCCGTTGGAAGAGGAATATCATACTTTTCAAAAAGATCTTTGTTCACTACAAAGCCATGGGCATCTGCACACACAGGAAGCCAGTTTACGCTGCCATCCTGATTTTTGAAATTGTTAAGGTAGGTATCATAGACAGCACCTGCAGCATTGGTTGTGGAAAGATCCATCAGACTGTCCTTCAGGGGGCTTGCATCATGGAGGGAAAACCTGCAGCAGGTTATAATATCCGGCAATCCGCCGTTTTCATTCAGAAAACGATAGAAATCCAGATCATTATTGCCTACTACAAATTCAACGTTGATATCCGGAAGCTGTTCCTGGATGTATGGCGCATATTTTTCATACAGCTTTGTGCTCCATAAATACACTGTGATGGTTTCTGCATCTTCTTTTTCCGCACTTTTCCCGCCGCAGCCAGACAGAAGTGATACGGCTGTCACCATCGCCAAAAGCACAGAAACTAACTTGTTCCATTTTTTCTTTTTCATTATAACTTCTCCCTCTGATCGCGTTTTACTAACTCATTGATCACTTTTACTAATAATTTCCCATCAACAGGCTTGGCAATATGTTCATCCATTCCTGCTTCCTTTGCTCTCATTTTGTCCTCAGTGAACGCGTTTGCTGTCATGGCAATGATCGGTATCACTTTTGCATCCTCTCTGTCCAGAGAGCGGATCATCTTTGCTGCTTCATATCCATTCATGACAGGCATCATAATATCCATAAGAATAGCATCAAATTCTCCAGGTCTGTTTTTTCTGAATATGTCAACAGCCTTCTGTCCATTCCATGCTTTTGTCACCACAGCGCCTTCATTCTGAAGCACAAATTCTGCAATCTCCATATTCAGCTCATTATCCTCTGTCAGAAGAACATGGAGTCCATGGATAGAAGTTTCCGTTTTTTCTTCAGCTTCAGTCCTGTCCTTCATATCTGTGTCAATCCGGAATGGAATCCGGATCACAAATGTAGTCCCTGTGCCTTCTTTACTTTCAAAGGAAATGGTTCCGCTCATTTTTTCCACCAGTTTTTTTGTGATTGGCATTCCCAGCCCTGTTCCGGCGAATTTTGTGCGGCTTCCTGCATGTTCCTGTGCAAATGGTTCAAAAATGCGTTTCTGGAATGCCTCTGTCATTCCAATTCCGGTGTCTCTGCAGACAAATTCCAATGTGGTCATTGCTGTCTGTTTCGATGGGATTTCCCGACAGCTGATATAGACATATCCGTTTTCTTTGTTATATTTCACCGCATTAGACAAAATATTCATTAGAATCCGTTTCACATGCACCGGACTTCCAATAAGATTCCAGTGTGTAACTTCTTTCTCTTCCCAAATGATCCGGATATTCTGCTCTGTAGCCATATGTTCGATCACACCCAGTATTTCCTCAGAAATACTGTTCAGATTAAATGGGATTTCTTCCAGAACCACTTCATCTGACTCCAGCTTGCTCATGTCCAGAACCTCGTTTATCAGTTCCAGCAACAGATGAGATGCCTCTTTGATCTTTGCCCTGCATTCCGTCTGTTTCTCCATATTGTCTGCATAATAGTCTGCCACATTGATCATGCCGCAGATTCCATTGATCGGTGTCCGGATATCATGGCTCATTCGCTGCAGAAACTCGGTTTTTGCCTCATTGGCTGCTTCTGCTTTTTTTGCTGTTCTCAGAAGTTCTGCTTTATATTTTTCATCTTTTTCCTGTTCCTGTTTCCGGTGTGCCAGATCCGCTCTGTAACCCCAGAAGCAGAATATACCGAATATGAGTAAATAAAGAAAAACGACAGCTGTTACACTTAGCGGCAGGTTACGGAATACTTCCGTATCCGGAAGATAGGCATAAATATAATAATCCCGCTGCTTCAGCATGATTCCATAACATCTGGTTCCTTCATTTTTTAAATGAAAAATATGCTGACTGTCTGTATGCTCTTTCATTGCCTGGACAACCTGATTGCCGGCAGTATCCTGTCCCAGCAGGCTTTCATCGTTGCTGGCAACGATGGTTCCCTTATCTGCAACAATAATCGTTCCATCTTTCTGAGTGCTATAGCCATTTAAAAGGTTCTGTATTGTCAGGGTATAATTTCTGACAAATTCCGGAGATGTGTAATAATAAATTGCAACCATACCTGGTGCATCTTTTCTGGCACAGGCTGCAATGTCGATACGTGATCCGTCTTCTCGGTCAATCCGTTCCGAATAAGATCTTTCTTCATATCCGGTAAAATCCATGATAATGTCTTTTTGCAGATAATCTGTGATCTCATTGGTCAGAGCCTCATCCATGCTGTATTTGCAGACTGTCTTTCCCTCTGCATCCAACACAAGGATACCATCCACCCAGAGGGTCTGCAGATTTTCTTTCAGAAACTCCTGGCTTAGCCGGCCGCCGTTTTCTGTTTCCATGTCGATATTCGTACTCATCTGTCTGGCACTTTCAATGGCACGGAGGAGACTTTTAGATTCCGAAGCTTCATTATAATGGGTGTAGGTGGAACACTGCACTTTGACATAGTTTACAGTTTTCACCATCCTGTTCTCTGCTTCCTTTTTCTCTGCCTGAAAAAAGTAATACAGGGAAGCTGCAGTCACACAGATTCCAAGCAGAATGCCGAATATCCAGAATCGCTTTACTTTTATTCTTCTCCTAATATCCAAGATCATCCACCTCCAGATACTTCTGGGGATCATCCAGATATTTTTTAATGATTTTCAGGGATGTGCCATCCTGACGCATTTCTTCCAGCGTCTGATCCATCTGCTCACAAATTCCTCTGTCATCCTCTTTTGCAAAAGCAACACCTATCCCGACCACCATCAGCGGATCTTCCAGGATACGGAAGCTTGCATCATAATCCTTCATGTACTGGACAATGGATTCCTCATGTGCAGCAACTGCATCTACATATCCTTTTCCCAGAAAGGTATAGATTAGTTCCCTGTGCCCAAGACTGATCAGATTGCCCAGTTTGGGGATCCTTTCATCTGTCCGGTTCAGAAAGATGCCTTCCGGTTTGGTTGTGGACTGGACGGCAAGGTTCTTTCCCTCCAGATCACTTAGTTTATAGATATCACTGCTCTCATTTACAGCAACTACCTGGCGGCTTGCTATGTAGGGTCCTGCCCAGCGGTAATCGTCAAGGCGTCCTTCCATGGAAAAACAGCCCATAATACAGTCGATCTCTCCGCTTTCTACCAGTTCTTTTTTCTTCTCCCAGTTGATCTGGACAACATCCACCTGATACCCCATTCTTCTGAAAGCTTCTGTAGCCAGTTCCACATCAATTCCTGTGGGGATTCCATCTTCATTCAGATAATTGTATGGCGGATAACTGTCACTGCCCAGGGTGATAACGGGCTTTTCTCTTTCTTTTTTAGTAACATCTGCATTTTTGCACCCTGCCAGGGCAGTTGCTAAAATTCCCACAAGCAGAATGCCTGCAATCACTCTTTTTCCTTTCATCTTTTCTCCATTCCTGCTGTTCTTCTCTATTTTCCATCAAATTTAACCGAATCAGGTAAGTCCCCTGCGGAGGTTGCGAATATCCGCTTGAAGACAAAAAAAAGTTCCTTGTAAAAAATTTTACAGGAACTTTTTCCATAATGCCCATTTAACATTTACCTTTTTTTATTACTGAGGCATGATGCAACCGGCTGGCATGGCCAGATTTCAATCTGACTTTAGCTCCTTCTGGCTTTGCGCCCCGGCTTTTCAACCGGTTTGCCAATAAATGCCATAAAAAATTATTTTTATTATAGCACTCATACTATATCATGTCTATAAGAAAATATGTTACTGTTCACAGCAACACGCTTCGCGGGATATTGCCAGTGAACAGTAACGAAAATATACCTCTTAACATACAAATCCAGCTTCCCATCAAAACTTAAGAGAAATTTACCGGAATGAAACTCCTTCATCAACCGGCCATGATTTTCTAAGTGCCCCATAGGAGATCAGAAAATTCGCAAACCATCCGGCCGGTACAGCAAGCCAGACAAATGCAATTCCATAACGCGGTGCAAAAATCAAGGCAACTGACAGCCGAATGGCAAGGTTTACCATATTGGCAATGAGAAACGGCCGCATAATCCCAAGTCCACGAAGAACTCCATCTGTTGCCATCTTAATACCCATAAAAATAAAGAAATATCCCAGCCATTTCATATAATCCCCGGACACCTGATATGCCAGAGCGGTTCCATCTTTTCCAAGGAATAAGGAAGAAATTGGGGTGTGCAGTGTTTCAATGACTATGAAAGCAAGGACTGCGAAACACAGGTCCAACACCAGTGCAGCATGGTATCCTTTTTTGATACGTTCAATTTTCTTTGCTCCAAGATTCTGGGAAACATAGGGCGAAACCGCATTTCCAATGGATACAAATATCAGTGAAAAAACATTCTCTACTCTCATGGTTGCCGCATAACCTGCCAGCGCCTGTGTACCGAAGGGATTTACAACCGCCTGTACGATCATCATACCAATTGACACTGTGGATTGCTGAAGAACCGATGGTACTGCAATACGAAGCATGGAATGTAACTCCTGCCTGTCAAACCAGTTAAAGCGGCTTTTATATCGACGCATCCGGTTAAAGAAAATCAAAAGCGAAAACACTGCGGAAATCCCCTGCGCAATGAGAGTTGCAAGGGCGGCACCGAACACACCCAGCCCTAAACCTGCCACCATCCAAAGATCCATAACAATATTCAAAACAGAAGAAAATATCAAAAGGCCCAACGGAATCTTCGATTCACCGATGGAATTGAACATCGTTGAAAGGATATTGTACATAAACAGAAAGGGAAATCCCACAAAATAAACACGCAGATACAGTACCGCTTCATCCAGTATGTCAGCAGGTGTTTGTAATAAACTCATCATAAAATGAGAAAAAACAAAGCCAAAAACCCCCAGAAGTATACTCAGAATCAGAAAACTGATCAACGATGTTGACACAATTGTTTTCATTTTGCTATAATTCTGAGCTCCAAAATAGCGGCTCACAAGTACACCTGCTCCTACACCGGCTCCCAAAGCCACACAGATGAAAACATTGGTCAAAGCGGCACAGGCTCCAACTGCCGCAAGTGCAGAGGATCCCACAAACTGACCGACGATAATGGAATCAGCCATATTATATACTTGTTGAAAGAAGCTGCCCAGAATCATAGGCATTGCAAAAACAGTCAGTGCTTTAAGAGGGGCATCTGTGATTAAATATTCATCTTTTGACATTCTCATTTTTCTCCATCAATTCCTGTTTTTTATCCGAAATCACGATTGTATTTTCAAAATGTAAGTTTAAAATTTCGTTACGCAACAATTATATGTAGTTACAGCAAATAAGTCAAGCTGCTGTTTACTTTTAGTAATATAAATGATATGATATTTGATATTGAAAAAAACTGCTATCAGATGGATATTATTTTATATTATTTTACAGGAGGGAACTTATGTACCTGGACGGTTTAGATGAGTTGGATCAGAAGATTATCCGGCTGCTTATAGAAAACGCACGTATCTCTTACTCTGATATCGGTGAAGAAACCGGTATTTCCAGAGTGGCAGTAAAAGCCCGTATCCAGGCTTTGGAGAAAAGAGGCGTAATCGAAGAATATACAACAATTATTAATCCGCAAAAAATCAGTGGGGCTGTATCATGCTATTTTGAAATTGAAACAAAACCGGAGTACCTGGCGCAGGTGACAGATATATTGTACAAAAATGATACAGTCACACAGATTTACCGTGTCACAGGAAGAGACAGGCTTCATATACATGCCGTTGCTTCATCCGGTGATGAAATGGAATACTTCCTGCACAATGTCATTGATACACTGCCTGGCATTATCAGCTGCAGTTGCAATATGATCTTATCACGCATTAAAGATATTAAAGGATTACGGCTATAAAAGTCAGAAGCTGCAACCAACCTTGATCCATACAGTCATGTCACCCTGCCAAAGTGAATTAAATATAACGCTCCCAGCCACTTTTTGACTTCAACAGTTTGCTCTTCCTGAAACGCCTCGCAGCTTTTCAAAATAACAATAAAATGCCCATTTTTCGTACACGGGAACATATCCTAAAACGCCACTATACTATTGAAGAGTTGTCAAAGCAGTATCTGATGAACACCACTACTTTGAAATCCGTTTTCAAAGCAGTCTATGGAATGCCCATCGCTTCTTACATGAAAGAATACCGTATGAAGTTGGCATCGAATATGCTGTTGCAGGAAGATAAATCTATTTCGGGAATTGCCGCCGCTGTGGGATATAAAAACCAAAGTAAATTTACATCGGCTTTCCGAGATATATTTCAGATATTACCTACTGCATATCAGAAACTGTATCGTAATCAATAATTTTAATGCAAAACTGCACCCACAATATCCCTGAGTGCAGTTTTGTATCAATCAATATTCTAATGTTTCTCCATCAAGTGGAATATCAGGAACAAGTATCCTATACAAATGCACTTTCCTCTTTTGCTTTCAGCAAATCTTTTAACACTGTTCCTATATCTCCCAAAATAGCAATCCCCTTATCTTCAATGAATTCCGGCAAAAACTGATATTCTGAATTTACGGAGATATAATATGCATCTTTCAAGCTGTTTGTCAGTTCCCAAAACGGTTCCTGTATAAACATCGGTGTCATGCGCCCTACTCCAAGTTCTATCAAGAGAATTTTTCTATCTTTGTTCTTTTGAATGTATTTTGAGATTTTCTCATATTCTTCTTCGTATTTTTTCCCTTGCAGAAAATTCCCATATCCTCTTACCCACGGAAACATTTCCGCACCACAATGAGGGCAGCGAGGAATCAGTTCATCCGGCACCATTGTCCCCTCTCCCATAGCCGCAATCATATCTGCCACAGGTTGTACGGCATCCCATGTTTCATCCTGACAGCACTGGGAACACTGGAAGAAACGATGATCTCCCTGAATCTCACTGACCTTTTCTTCCGGATAAATCTTTACAAACTGTGTATCCTGATTAGTCGTTAAGATATGAAAATCCTTTCCCTGCAAGATTCTATCCAAATCCAGATATGGCTCTCTGATAGGAGCATTTTGTGTAGTATTTAAGAAGGTTGCCACATATCCCCAGTGTTCATTTCTTGTAGAAAACCGATGCATCATTCCGCTAAAAGCACCTTTGAATCCATACTTATCTGCAAATTTTCCAAAATGCTCACGAAAAGAAGGGGTATCACTATAATAAAAGTCACCACCTCCAGCCGCTGATAAACCGGATGCTCCGCCTACTATGATACACTCTGCCTCCTGCACTCTGCGAACAAATTCCTGAATCTGTTCCTCATAAGGAAGTGGTTTTTGTTTGCTCAACACTACAGCAGTACCGCCGGATGCATAGGTACTATAGTGTCTGGAATAGTTCATTTGTGTTTTCATTACCAAATTTTCATAACAGTTCATTTTTTCATTCTCCTATCTCACAACTGTAATATCTTTAACCATCTTACTTAGTCTATCCTTCCATTTCTGATTCCATCGTCAACACTTCGTCAAAAGCCCGTATTGCATTGCGAATGCAATCATCGCATTCACAGAGTACAACACCTGTATCCTTTCCCTTTAGGTCTTTACATATGGTTGCACCTGAATATTCCTGAAATTTGTTTAATATCTCCCGTGCCGTTATCGCACTTTTCTTCCCCGGCTTTACAATTCCCGCCATCATAGTTGCTCCAATCAATGCACCACAAGTTGCTTCCATACCTCCCATACCTACCGCAAATCCGGATGCAGCATTTGTCAGTATTTCCTTATCAGAATCTGATAAATCGTTCATTGCCTTGATAACCGACTGACAGCAATTAAATCCATTATGTTTGTAATATACTGCTTTTTCTTCTCTTGTCATTTTCCTTAGATTTCCTTTCTGATTTCCTTTAACGCTACCATAAGATCACCATCCACACCGATGGATTTTTCTTTGATTTCCTCTGGAATGTAAATTTCGCCCTTGTTAAATGTGATATAACTTGCCTGTGGTTCTACTGCTGCAAGCTGCATCAAAGGAGCTTTAATCATCTGATTTCTCCAACCAATGCCAAATTCCAGAATTACCAGCTTCTTTCCATGTAAATTCTGAATAAATTCTTGATAGCGGGCAGTCTTTTCCTTCCAATTTTTCGTTTCTGTAAACGAGGACATCTCACCCCAATTTACTTCCATATCTCCACCGCATTTTGGACATTTCGGCAGTAACTCTTTGGGTACTCTTCCGTTTACTTCCTCTTCTGTCATGGCGAGAACTGCTTTTTGATTAGGATAGACCTCGTCATGACATCTGTTCTTGCACCGCATCTGGGTTAATTTCCCTTCCATTTCAAAAACACGGTCTGCCTCAAAACCTGCCGGCACAAAATGATCCTCCGCATTGGAAGTTACTACGAAATATTCTTTATCCTTTACTAGTGCATAGATGTTTTTCATAATCTCACTCGGCTCATCCTGCATAGCTTTTGCCTTAACAAGTCTGCTTACAAACGCCCACTTTTCTTCTACCTTCATTGGAACTGAAAATCCGTGTAAAACACAGCGCAGTCCGTATTTTTCTCTGAAATCTCCCATATTTTCCTGAAACCATGCGTCATCTGCAAAAATATTATATCCCTCTGCGATAGACAAACCATTACTGGCTCCAATCAAAATACCATCTGCTTCTTTGATGATTTGACTTATCTCTTGATATACATTCATCTTCATCACATTTCCTTTCCCACTATGTTTTCTTTTAAATCCCGCAGGGTTTCTGCCAAATCTCCTGCTATATAAATGCCTTTGTCTTTTATATGTTCTGGAGTTGAGGATTTCTTCTGATTCAGACAGGCATAAAACACCTTTTCATTTTTGTATGTCATTTCCCAAAAAGGAAGTTTAATAATACTGGGTGTCATCTCTCCAACCCCCAGCTCCAACAGTACAACATTCTTATCTGTTCCATTCATGAGATATTTTTTTAGGAAATTCTCATATCGCCTTACACCTTCCCTCCAGTCTTTCCCCTCCAAAAATGTATCATCCCTTACCCATGGAACCATGATTCTTCCACACTCATTACATCTTGGCAGAAGCTCGGAAGTAACACGCAGCTCCCGGATATTTTCGTTCATCCTGCGAATCATTTCTACATTGGAATAAATTTGGTCATGGCAAGGCTGACTGCATTGAACATAGCCGCTGTTACCTTGATAATCGCAAATCCTTTCTTTCTGAAAAATCCGTTCAAACTGCATATCTATATTGGTTGTTAAAACAAAGATTTCTTTTTCCGCCACAATATCACGCAGGTCATAGTATGGCTGTCCTGTAGGTGCATCCCACATACTTTGTATGTAACGTGCGTAATATGCCCACTGTTGTTCCAGCGATGAATAACAGTAGTAAAAACCATCAAAAGGAGATTTCAGTCCATACCACTCCTTGAAATCTTGTAAGCATTCCTCCATATAGGGTAGCCAATGATAATGGTTATATCCCGCCGCACTGGAAAGACCAGAACCACCGCCTATCAAAACGGCATCTGCCTGATGGATTTTTTCTGCCAGAAAACTGACTTGTTCCTCCTTTTGCATACACCACTTTATCTCCTTTTTTATGTCAGATTCCACACTTTTTATTTTGCTTGACTTTTATTTTTTTACTTGTTAAAATTAAATTTACATCAAGCATTAAAATCATATTATCATGTAAGTTTAAAAATTGCAAGAAGAAAATTCGAGGTGACAAATGAAATATTCCACAAAGCTTAGTGACACCATTCATATTCTTATATTTATTGCTCTTGGAGATGACGAACAACTCTCCAGCACAAAAATTGCAGAAAGTATCAAGACAAACCCGGCTTATGTCAGACAGCTTATGGCAACCCTGAAAAATGCAGGCATTGTTGTCAACACACAAGGTCATGCGAATGCCGCTCTTGCAAAATCGGCAGATAAAATCAATATGTATGACATCTACCGAGCCGTAGAGGGCGATAAGCCGCTGCTTCACCTGGACACAGATACCAATCCGGATTGTGGAATCGGTATCAACATTCAATTCGCTATTGGGGACTTCTATCATGAAATTCAAAATATGATAGATGAAAAAATGAAATCCATTACATTGCAGGATATTATTGATCGGTATTATTTTAAAATCGGGAAAGTTAAAAACCTTTAACTAATCAAAAATAATTTCCATAGGGAAGTATCCTAACCCTCTTTAGATTTTTCTTCGGTTTTCCGTTGGAATACCTTGACCTTTGCTATCGTTTTTGCATAATTTGCTTTGTGTAGTTACACCCAAAATTGAATTATACATGAAACAGACTGTTGTAAAAACCGAACACTTTACAACAATTTTGGGGGAACCATTTATCTGATGACCGCCAATCTTTCACAAGCCAAAACACATTTTAATTTGTTCTTATCTAATATGCCAGACAACGCATATGTATTATGGAATTTCGGGCATTAAAAAAGCTGGCGGTTATGCCAGCTTCTTTTCTATATTTTTTTATAACAACGCCTATATCCATTTGCTTCATCTCCTGAAAAATTCAACAGCTTTTGTATACTCGGCATATCAGATTCATATAGATTGCACAATTGAGCAGTGTTTAATTTTTATTCAAATTAATTAACCAACAGGAAATGTTACATAATTTATCTGCTGTTTGGACTACTTTGATACTTCTTAGGTTGACGGCTAGATACGCATTAGAGATGTCTCCATCCAAATGCTGTTCTAGCAAGGGACTTTTCCCTTGAAATCTTTGTTTATTATATGTGGTGGCGCTTTTTGCCCCCACTCAGGATATGTTGCTAAATTACTGTTTAGATTTATCATACATACAAACTGGAAGTTATCGTCTTATCAATATGCCTTTCATATATTCTGTTTCGTTATGTGTCTGATACACAATCTGTTTTTCTTCTTCTGTGCATCCTATCAATATCTTTATTTCCGAATCTCGTTTCATTAAATCAACAATACACATTATAGCATCTATCTTCTTTTCTCCAGAACCAATCCAAACATCAATACCTGCCCCATCCATTGATGAAGTATTTTTTAAATATCCATAATCAACCTTATATATAAAATCGGGATATTTCGGATGTGCAGTTCCTTTTGGTCTATCTATAACAATTTCCGAATTATCTACTAATGAATCCAACGCTCTCCAAAAATCATTATTAAAAGTATTCATATATCCTCCACCAATTTATATCATTCTATGCTATACTCTGAATGAAATATAATTTCTTTTCCCTTACTTTTAGCAAACTCTATTTCTTTTGAAACCTGATTGCCAATATATCCTTAATATCAACAACATAAATAGCATCCGAGAGTTCAATTTTCCTAAAATGCGCATTTTTGAGAAAACTTCTCTCCTTTTCCGAAATCTCCAAATTATCCGTATTATATACGCATTGTAAAACATTTAAATCATGTTTCGTTTCTAACAGAAATGCTATTCTTTGCATTTCTTTCTCAAATTTCATGCTTGCACATATTGTAACTGTCTTCATAACTTACCTCGATAATTCCGAATTTATCTACATCTTAATCAAAACAAGACTTGGTTATCAATTGTTTTGCTTTATATGATATTTTGTAGACATCTAATCTAAAAACAGCAACTGCTTCGAGTTATCTACATTGCCAAGAAATTCATAACTAACTTTACCATTATCTCTTTCTCCTCTGCTCTGGATTCTGCAATCATAAGTGTAATTGCCACCAATGCTCCATCACTGATAATTTTTACTCCATCTTTATAAAGAGCATTGTTGCGTGCTAAAAATTCGAGGAAAAGAGATGCAGCTATTCTCTTACACCCATCAGCATAAGGATGGTCCTTTATTATAAAGTAAAGTAAATTTGCAGCTTTTTCTTCCAATGACGGATACACATCTCCTCCAAATCTAAGGAATATGCTAACATTTTTGTCTGAATATTAACCGTTTTTTGAAGTGCAAACATCCTTTTTTCGTTTATTGCATATCCTCCCATTATGTATTGTTTCAACACATCATTAACCCAACGTCTAAACGCAATACCTTTTTTTGAATTAACTCTATATCCTACTGACAATATCATATCAAGGTTGTATATTTTTGGTTTTCTACCTCCGGTACTTTTGTCGGAAAAACCGACAGAAGTATCATCCAGCTCACCTGACTTCAAAATATTAGATATATGTTCACTTACTGTTGCATGACTAACTCCAAACAATGTTTCTATCTGTTTTTGAGTAAGCCATACCGTTTCCTGTTCCGGATTTATTTGAACCTCTATGTTAACATTACCGTCATTAAATAATACGATTTCATTTGTCATTATATATAATATCCTTCTTCTAGCTTATTATTTATTAAATAAAATATTTTCGTTATACTTATTACTATAACTGTCTATTAAAATTCTAATTTAGTAATTCTTGTCTAAATATCAATTATTTCTTTTGCACGATGCAACACCGGCAATTCTCTATTGGCTATAAGTTTCCCTAATCTTGTATTTGACCTATATTCATACTCTCTAATAGCTTCTTCATAAGATAATTTCAATGTTGATAAGTGAAAATGATTTATTTCATCTTCTGTCAGGTCTTTTTCACCAAAGAATTCAACTTTGCACAAAAAATAGTTATTAATATTATGTCTATGAATCAGATTATAATAATCGCTTACAACTCCGATTTTGCAGATTACATCTACTTTTACACCCAATTCCTCTTTAAGTTCTCTTTTTATTGCATCCTGCAATTCTTCACCTTCTTCAACACCTCCACCTGCTGTTTCTATAATTGTTGCCTGTCCGAAATCATCATTTCTTTCGGCTCTTACAAAATAAAAATTTCCAACTGTTTAGCCCAATAAAATTGTCCATCTTTGTTTCTCCTTGCAATGCTAAGTCTCCTGCTGTATCCTCTTACTTCACTATTCATGCTCATCTTGTAACACAAGATAATCCGGCAAATCAAAAATCTTTTTCTTTATAAATACCGGATAAATATACTCATTTTGTAAACGTTCAAATTCTATCCACTCAAAGTCATGGGTGTGCTCTCTTTCAATCAGACGAAATCTATTACCTTTTTCCAGCAAATCCGTGTTTGAAATATCTATCAAAAAGTAAATGCATAACTCATGATATTTTTCGCCAGTTACATCTTCAACAAAAAATCCCTGATTCAGCCACAATGGTCGCACTATTTTTGCATCAATTTCAAGTTCTTCCTTTATTTCTCTTAATATAGCATTTTCTGCTGTTTCATTTAAAGACACTCTACCACCTGGCAAATAGTAATATGGTGATCTTTCATCTTGCATCGCCAATATTTTATCGTCATTTATAATTACAGCACATACTCTATAATTAAATTTACCTTCTGATGTTTTGAATGTAATATCCATCTTGCTATCTCCTATATCATTTTTGATTTTTTATATCCTATGAGTCTAAGGTTTGACCACTTTGTCACTAGCCTACTTCAAACTTTTTGTATGTATCCCGCTTCAAAAATATCTTTTGTAATTCTAACATATCAGGCAGTAGATTGATATCACATTATGAATTATAAAATTTTATTTAATTTTGACCAAGTATGTTGTCATAGA
>ENA-USYV01001263-USYV01001263.1-human-gut-metagenome-genome-assembly--contig:-NODE-1263-length-25196-cov-7.803177_pt1 | contig 25196 bp, 20 predicted proteins | sample MGYA00250066_ERZ773514 | MGnify/ENA primary metagenome ERZ773514 (study PRJEB29103, sample SAMN06112049) | human gut metagenome | biome: human gut; feature: ankylosing spondylitis patient; material... | reverse complement strand
CCATAAAATATTCCAGGAATGATTTTGCCGCATCGGACGACCTGCTGCCGTTATTATAGTGATAATAGACCATCTTAGAACGCGCAATGCAGTTAATCGGTCTTATGAATACTGAAAAGGGCAAAGATTTGTACAATCTGCTTGTATTCGGTATTGAGGGCGAACATTATACAAAGGTAAACGACAAGGAAATTCAACCTATAGGTTATACATCACAACCTACTTCTGAAAGCCCATACGGACAATACAGATTTGCAATGGGTAACACATTTAACGGTTATGAAATCTATATGCAGGACAAGAATCCAATATACGATAACGAGTTTATTAAGAGTGTAAACGATAAAGCCGAAGATTCAAAGCTTAGAGGTTTTACATTAGATACAGATCCTATAAAGATGGAACTTGCACAGGTAACAGCTGTAATAGGCGAATATAAGAAATCTCTTAACTCCGGTGCGGCGGCTGATCCTATGGGATTGTACGAAGAATTCCAACAAAAACTTATTGCAGCCGGCGATGATAAAATCGTTGAGGAAATCCAACGTCAGATAGACGAATGGAGAGCAAATAAGGGGAATGAAACAACTCAAAGTGAAGGAGAATGAAACTGAAGGAGAATAGAAAATGTCACATAGATTTAGAAAAATAGCGACAGTCTTGCTTGCAGCTGCAGTCACTTTGCAGTCAACAACATTTGCCGCAATAACGAGAGAACCGGAATTTTCGGATCTTTCAGAACATTGGTCAAAATCTATTATGATGCGTCTTAACGGTTATGGTGTGATATGCGGATATGATGACGGAACAATACGACCTGATTCATATGTGAGTGTTACGGAATTTCTGACTATGATGGTAAAATCACTCGGCTTTGAAACAGAGCCGGGTGATGGATACTGGGCAACGCCTTATATACAGAAAGCTGTTGCGTCCTCTTCCCGGATATCCTCAATGATGGGCAGCAGCGCCCGTCCGATGTTGCCGCCTTTATGTACCCGGAAACCGGCGTGTGCCAGGAATTCGGAGATCAGTGTGGTAGTCGTGGTCTTTCCGTCCGAACCGGTCACAGCGTAGATCTTGCAGGGGCAGAGTGCGAAAAAGGCTTCCATTTCAGAAGTGATAACAACGCCCTTTTTGCGTGCCTCCTGCAATTTTTCGTTGTGATAGTACATACCCGGCGACCGGAATACCACATCATAATCGGTCAGTGTATCCAGATAGCTGTCACCCAGGCAGAATTTTACGCCCAGTGCCTGAAATTCCTCATATACTTTTCCCAGCTTTTCCGGGGTCTTGCGGTCCAGCAGTGTGACATCAATGTTTTTCTTGCGAAACAGACGGATGATATCTCCGTTGGTCACACCGGTTCCGATAAATGCCACACGGCTCTGCTGCATGGTTTCAAAAAAATGCTTAATGCTGTGCATCGTTGTTCCTCCTCAGCAAGTGGACAGAACAGCAGGCACGATCAATGGGATACGTGCCTGCTGCCGGATTTTTACGAACGTGGATTCCACGTTCTCCAATCATTTCAGAAAGTCATTCATGGTGATCTCTACACGGGGATTTCCGTCGGAGTCATCGTCGATCATTTTTACATTTTCCATGATAATATCCGTGTTCGGTGAAGAAACTGCGCCGTCGCTGCCCATGGAACGTTCTACCTTTACGAAAGAATCTACCACATCCATGCCCTCAGTGACCTTACCGAAAGCGGCATACTGTCCGTCCAGAAAACTTTCATCGCCGTAGCAGATGAAGAACTGGCTGGAGGCGCTGTCCGGATCATTGGATCTTGCCATGGATACCACGCCACGTGTGTGGGAAAGGGTATTCTCTACGCCGTTCTGAGAGAACTCACCCTTAATGGTATCTGTGCTGCCGCCGGTACCGTCACCCTTCGGGTCACCGCCCTGCGCCATGAAGTCCTCTACCACACGGTGGAATTTCAGACCGTCATAAAAGCCGTCCTTGACCAGCTTTTCAAAATTCTCACAGGTGATCGGTGCAACGTCCGGATACAGGGTGATTACAAAGGAATTATCTCCGGAGCTTTTGCTTGCAGAATCTTTTTTCGATCCGCAGGCAGCCAGTGTTCCTACCAAAAGTGCCGCACTGATGCTCAGTGCCAAAAACTTCAAACCACGTCTTTTCATATTGCATTTGCCTTTCTTTGACCAGATCTTTCCGGGCATGACTGACGGAGCAGATCTGTTGATACTTGCATTCCAGGTATTCCCTGCAATGTCTGCGGCAGTACTGCACAGTACCGCTATTTTACATAAACTCTATTATAACACATTTCAAATTGAAATGCAAGGGCAGCGCTGCATAAAGTTTGCGGCAAAAATATGACGCAGATCATGGGTAATCCAACAAAAAACGGGTGCAGAGACCCGAAAAGACTCTGCACCCGTTTCACAGCGATTCAGTTGTCAGCTGATCTTCTCAGCATCCGCATCCGCCGCAGCCATTGTTGCAGCCGCCACCGCAGCCACAGCCGTTGCCGCCACCGCAGCAGCAGAACAGAATAACCAGCAGAATAATGATCCAGCAGCATCCACCATTATTTTCGAAACACATAATACACGACTCCTTTGTGTCAATTTTATTTGAAACAAACTGTTTTTTGTCTGTTTCATAGTACATCATATGCCCCAGACGAAAAAGTGTGACTCCTTCGACAAATCCTGCGAAAAAAATGTGGTATACTTGTCCTGTTCAAAAGAGAGACAGCAGCACGGCACGGGGTCAGCAGGCATTCTTTCCGCTGTGCTGCATACAGAGAAAGGAACGACAACTATGCGATATACTGAAGGATTTACCGGGAAGGCGATCCTTGCCATGAAAGAGGCAATCCATGCCGCAGAAGAACTGGGGCATACCTATATTGGCAGCGAGCATCTTCTGCTGGGACTGATGGAAGAAGGCGGAAACGCAGCGGCAAGCGCTCTGGCGGCGCAGCAGGTGGATGCAGACCGGCTGCGGATGGGTGTGGTCGATCTGGTGGGGCGTGGCATTCCGGCACAGGTACAAGAGGACTGTCTTACGCCGTCCCTGGTTTCCATTTTAGAGGATGCCAAGGAACGTGCCAGAGACAGCGGACGCAGTCTTGCCGGAACGGAGCATCTGCTCCTTGCCATTATTCATGCGCCATGCTGCAGTGCAGTCACCATTCTGAAAAAGCTGGGCGTCAGTCTGAACCAGCTCTGCACCTTGTGCAGCTGTGACACAGCATACGGTGTGCGGATGGAACGGCATCGGGTGGACACCCTTTCCCGGAAGAACTGCCCTGCCCTGTTTCAGTACGGAAAGCTGATGACCGATCCTGCAAGCCCCTGCCGCTATGATCCACTGGTGGGAAGAGAAAAGGAGATTCAGCAGATGATCCGAATTCTTTCCCGGCGCACCAAAAACAACCCCTGTCTTATCGGCGAGGCAGGGGTCGGGAAAACGGCAATCGTAGAGGGCATCGCCAAGAAAATTTTGCAGGGTGATGTGCCGGAGTCCTTACAGCAGATGCAGCTGTTTTCTCTGGATTTGCCGGCACTGCTTTCCGGAGCAAAATACCGGGGCGATTTTGAGGAGCGGCTGAAAAACTGTCTGGCAGAGGCAACGGAACAGGGAAACATCATCTTATTTATTGATGAACTGCACACCATTGTGGGCGCCGGCGCAGCGGAAGGGGCGATTGATGCCGCCAATATGCTGAAACCGCAGCTGGCACGTGGAGAGATTCGCCTGATTGGTGCAACGACGCCGGAAGAGTTCCGGGCGACCATCGGCAAGGACAGCGCATTGGAACGGCGCTTTCAGCCGGTCACTGTTCGGGAGCCGTCCCCGGAACAGTGTTATGCCATGCTCCAGGGACTGCGGGAGACCTATGCGGAATTTCACCGGGTGGAGATTTCGGATGATGTACTGCACACGGCGATCCATTATGCCGACCGCTATCTCCACGACCGTTTTCTGCCGGATAAGGCAATCGATCTTTTAGATGAAGCGTGTTCCCGTGCCAGGATTCGCTGGGAGTCGGAGGCACAGCCGACTGCGCCGGCGGCAGTATCCGAGGAAGATGTTGCGGTGATCGTCTCTGTCCGGACAGGCATTCCCACAGAGAAAATCACCGAGGCCCAGCGTCAAAAACTTCTGACGCTGGGCGATGCCTTGAAAAAACAGGTGGTGGGGCATGATGATGCGGTGGACACGCTGACAGCCGCCCTGTTCCGGGCAAGCACCGGATTGCAGGACAAGGCGAGACCGATCGGCGCATTTTTATTCGCCGGGCCAACTGGTGTCGGAAAGACAGCCCTTGCCGGCGCCCTTGCGGCACACTTGTTTGATGACAAGGACAGCCTGATACGCATTGATATGTCCGAGTTCATGGAAAAGCACACTGTCTCCAAGCTGATTGGAGCGCCTCCCGGTTATGTAGGGTTTGAGGACGGCGGAATGCTGTGCGAACGGGTGCGCAGGAGACCCTACTGCGTCATTCTTTTTGACGAGATCGAAAAGGCGCATCCGGATGTGTGCAATATTTTGCTGCAAATCATGGAGGACGGCATCCTGACTGATTCCTGCGGCAGAACGACCAGTTTCCGCCATGCCCTGCTGATTATGACATCCAACCTGGGCGGAGAGTCCATCCGCACCGGTGAGCATCTGGGGTTCTTGCCGGCAGAGAACGACAGTACCAACGCAGCAGCCATTGATGCTCTGCGAAATCACTTTTCCCCGGAGTTTCTGGGACGGCTGGATGAGGTGCTGTGGTTCCAGAAACTGGAGAGCGACAGCCTGGCGCAGATTGCCCGGAGAATGCTCCGGGAATTGCAGCAGCGGCTGGCGCACATGGAGATCGCCATGGAATTCACGGAGGATGCAGTCCAGCTGCTGGCGAATGCGCCCAAAACCAAGCAGTACGGCGCACGTCCCATGAAACAATATCTGGCGCAGATGGTAGAAAACACCATCGCAGACAAGATGCTGCGCAGTGAGGTGCAGTCCGGTGATGAGATCTGTCTGACTGCAAAAGAACGACGGTTTGTGGTGCTGGACAAGGTGCTGCCTACCCGGTAACCGATTTTATACCCCAACAAAAAACCAGGCAATGCGTTTTCACATTGCCTGGTTTTCTTAGTTTTCCAGTGCGAACAATTCGTTCAGATAGTGGATGCCGGTCTCTGTCCGGAAAATCTTATCCCGGAACGATTTGATGTTTCTCTTCGGCAGACCCTCTTCGTAGGCGTTTACCATAAAGTCCGCCTCAATCAGAATTTGCAGATCCACGTCATCAATCTTATCATAAGAATGATGGTGCGCCACCATATCGCAGACACGGTTGATGAGCGCCGGCGAAAACTCCAGCGCCATCAGCATGGCTCTTGCGATCGGTGGCCCTTCGATCTCCTGGTACTCTCCGGCGGCAGAACGATATTTCTTTTCTGCGGCATGGATGCCGATATCATGCACCAGAGCAGCTGCCTCAACGATCTCACGCTGCTTTGCACCCAATTGTTCTTCTTCGGCGATCATTTTCGCAAAGGCATATACTTTCATGAAATGCTGTATCCGTTTGGGATCCCCGCTGTACAATGTGACCATTGCCATTGTCAACTGACTCATCGATGCCATATGACTCCGCTCCTTTCACCATTACGGTTCACCTGCTTTCGCTATACAGGCTTTTTATTGTCAAATTTTCTTAAAGCTGGTCTGCAATATCGTAGATCAGACGCTCGGACTTCTCCCAGCCCAGGCACGGGTCTGTGATGGAGCGTCCGTATACGCCCTCGCCGATCTTCTGTGCACCGTCCTCAATATAGCTTTCGATCATAAAGCCCTTGACCAGCGATGCGATTTCCTTGCTGTGGCGGCAGCTGTGCAGGACTTCGTTGCAGATACGGATCTGTTCCATATACTTTTTGCCGGAGTTTGCGTGGTTTGCGTCCACGATCACAGCCGGATTCTGATAGTTCTTCTTCTGATACAGATCATACAGTGTAATCAGATCTTCATAGTGATAGTTCGGGAGTGTGCGTCCCAGCGGATCTACTGCGCCACGCAGGATAGCGTGTGCCAGCGGATTTCCGGCAGACTTAACTTCCCAGCCACGATACAGGAACACATGGGATGCCTGTGCCGCAGTCAGTGAATTCATCATAACAGAGAGGTCGCCGCCGGTCGGGTTCTTCATGCCTACCGGGATATCCAGACCGCTGGCAGTCAGACGATGCTGCTGGTTCTCAACGGAACGTGCGCCGATGGCAACATAAGACAGCAGGTCAGACAGATAACGGTGGTTTTCCGGATAGAGCATCTCGTCTGCGCAGGTCAGACCAGTCTGCTCAATTGCACGGGTATGCAGCTCACGAATGGCGATCAGACCCTGGAGCATATCCTCTTTCTTTTCCGGATCCGGCTGGTGTACCATGCCCTTATAGCCTTCGCCGGTGGTGCGGGGCTTGTTGGTGTAGATACGAGGGATCAGGATCAGCTTATCTGCTACCTTTTCCTGTACCTTTGCCAGACGGTTCACGTAGTCCAGAACTGCGTCCTCACGGTCGGCAGAGCAAGGTCCGATAATCAGCAGCTTTTTGTCTGATTCGCCGGTGAATACCTTCTTGATCTCTGCGTCACGCTTTTCCTTGACCGAAATCAGCTTTTCTGAAAGGGAAAACTGCGCTTTCAGTTCCTTCGGAATGGGCAGCTTTCTGATAAACTCCATATTCATTCTAAATAAGTCCTTCTTTCTCATTACATTAGAGCGCAGCATTAGGCTCTCAAAACTGCGTCGCCGCAAACCGTTTTTCGCAATGAAAAATCTGTGCTTGTCCGTTCAGCGCAGCAGTGCTAAGGTATAGTATACTATATTTTTCCGAAAATTGCAAGCCCTGGCCGGAAAATCACGAAAAGTTTACCGGTGTCGCTACCGGCGGCGTGGTGTCTGTGCCGGATGTTTCTTCTTCCTGTGCCTCCGGCATCAGAAATTCCACTGTCAGATTGCCCTGTGCCGTATATACGGTCACGATCGCCTGCTGCTGCGGCAGGATCATAACGCCGGCGATCTCAGAGGCAGTCAGACGGCAGTCATCCCACTGGTACAGCAGCTCCGGCTGCGTGTTCTTTCCCGCCATGCAGTATAGTCCGTGTTCGTTCCAGATACCGTAGAGGAGACTGTCCTCTTCGGATTCCGCCAGCATGGCATCTGCGGTCATTCGCTCCGGCACAGCGGTCTGTGTTTTCCACAGTGCACCATCCGTTACCACGATGTGAGACAAATGCTGCACATCGTCGGTGTCACATTCCCACAAAAGCATCCCGTCGTCACTGCACCGCACCCACTGATAATCCGATTCCAGGGACAGCACGTTGTCTGCATTTCCCTGCACCGGGCAGAGGTTTCCGTTGTCATCCAGTGCCATCAGGCACTCGGATTCGTCGATCGTTGCCGTCAGATAGACATGGTCAGAGGCATCACAGCGCACGCCGGTGAATGCCATAGTCTGGCGTGAAGTTTCATCCAGATCCAGCAGTGTGGAAAGTCCCAGTTTTTTGCAGACCACGCCGTTTTTATCGTACCACACCAGCTGATACTGTGTGGCATAATTTTCATAGTAGGATTCCCAGTCGAATTCGTCCGGGTTAAATGTGGGGTCTTCATACGGCACAGCATCTGTATTTTCACAGATCAAGCCGCAGATCGTTCCGTCAGAAAGTACATCGAAATCTGTCAGCCCGACAAAAGCAGACGCATTGGCATTGGCGTACAGCGGTGCAAATTCCGGTTCCGTATCCGCCTTTGCATGATACAACACGCTTTCTGTCTGCTGCAAGTCGTTCTGCCGCGTCCCGAGCAGGTAGACATCGTCCTCATAAATGCGAACAGTCTGGAGTGTTCCCAGCTCCTCCGGCATTTTCCATGCGGCAGCTTTTGCTTTATACAATGCCTCGGCAGGCGTTGTCTCGGTAACCGAGACCGTCTCCTCTGGCTCCGCATCAGTTGTTTCTTCCGAAGTATCCGTCACAAGCGGCGGAAGATCGGTGGCTTTTGTATGATTTGCAGAGGGATTTTGTTCTGTTGCAGCACAGCCGGCTGTACAGAACAGCATTCCCATCAATAAGACGCACACGGAATGTTTTCCATGAAATTCCATTGCACTGCCTCCATTCGTCAAAATCTTTGTCTATTATAATACGAATCGAGTAAAATGTCAAGGTGATACTGCACAAAAACAGAAAAAACCAATTCCCGGTTCCATACCGCTCAGCTGCGCCGGGATGCAGCGGCGATTGCAGCCTGCAAACGTGCTGTGATCGCCGCATCTGTAACGCACAGGTTTTTGTCGATCCCGGTTCCCAGATGGATCTCCGGTTTGATGACCGGTCCGTGGAAATCAGAGCCGCAGGTATACAGCAGGTCATATTTCTCGGCGAGGTGCAGATAAAACTGCGTCTGTTCCGGCGTATGGCGGCTGTAATATGCCTCAATTCCCTGGAGACCGACGACTTTCAATTTGGCAACCAGTGCATCCAGCGCATCATTTTCCAGTTTCAGCTGATGCGGATGCGCCAGCACTGCGACACCGCCGGCGCTGCGGATGACCCGGATGCCCTCTTCCGGTGTGGGTTTGGGACGTTCTACACGGGCGTAGAATTCCGGTGTCGTCAGATATTTTTCAAAGGCATCCTGTACCGAGGACGCATATCCCAACTCTACCAGCGTTCTGGCGAAATGCGGTCGCCCGGAGGTTTTCCCCTGGTTGCAGCGGCGCACATCTTCCAGCGTAATGGCTGCGCCTTTTTTCTGGAGGTAGGCAAGCATTTTGCCGCAGCGCTCTGTCCGGTCAGCGGCGTGCTTGGCACAGAACTGGTGCAGCACATCGCTGTCGGGATGAACGCCATATCCCAGAATATGCAGTTCCTTTCCGCCCTGTACACTGATCTCAATGCCCGGGAAAAATGTCATTCCACAGGCCACCGCCGCTGCACTTGCCGCAACAATGCCGGAAACCGTGTCATGATCTGTGACTGCGGCAACGGTAACGCCGGCTTGATGCGCCATGCGGATGGTCTCTTCCGGTGAAAACTGTCCGTCCGAACAGGTCGTATGGATATGCAGGTCGATCATTTTTTCTTTCCCTCCGTAAATACAGCCGCTGTTTCCTGTTCCGCAAAAGTATCTGCATCGCAGAGAATCAGCACTTGGGTGTAATCCGACACATCTGCCAGTTCCGAAAGCGAATGCTCCATCTCTGTCACATCCAGAATACAGATCTCGCTGTAATGCTGCGCCAGAAACGGCACCATACAATCCGCATAGGAATCTTTCAGCAGCAGGAGTTTTTTCTGATTGTCCAGGTTCGTCTGGATTACGATTTTTTCGCAGGGGTCTCCCAGATAGAAAGCATCCGGATTTGCCGCCGCATCATTTGCCGTATCGCAGAGCTGCCGTTTCTGGGGTTTTCCGTCTGCCGGATATGCAGTCATTTCGGTGATCTGGCTGCCGTTCTCGTTTTGGTACACGTCTAAGATATCCGGGGTCACCTTGGAATACAGGCAGGCATCGTAGAGATTGCCCCGGAAGGATGCAACATGGGTCACAGTGTACTGGTCATAGGAAATAGGTGCAAAGCCCATACGCTGAATGGCGTTGCGGTAAACGCAGTATGCCCCGTAGCTGCTCCACTTTGCATCAGTTCGATAATAGATATAGTCATTTGTGGCGGTAAAGAGAACATGGTAGACATCAATTTTTCGGACAGGTGAGCTGATTTCCTGGTAAAAGCTGTCGATTGCTGTCCGCTGAGACGGATAGGACATCTCGTCCAGCAGATCATCTGCGTAGAACTCTCCTGCCGGCGGTACGGCGATCACTGCTGTGGGAATCTGATATGTCGTATAAAACTGGTTAATGGCATCTGCGGTATCTGAGAGTGCCACAGCATCCAGCTGTTTGGGACACTCCAGCAGACGCTCTTCTGTGAAGTACACATCGCCGATCCGGTTGCCGCCGGTGGCAGCGATGCCGTTTGTCAAAGTACGCAGAAAGAGATTTCTCGCCGGAAAGGCAGCTGTCAGTTTTTCGTCCGCCTTTTGAAAAGCGGAATCTGATATGGTGCGGGACGAGTTCTGAGGTGTTCCGCTGCCGCCGGAAATGCCCAGGGCAATGAGTGTGCCGATGCCGCCCAGCAGGAGCATTGCCCAGAGAATCCTGCCGGAAAACCGGTTGGAGATCTCGCCCTGTTCCTGTACGGTATGTTTTTTCCAGCGCCGGGGCTGTTTGACTTTCATCTGACTGCACCTCCTTTACAGAACCAGCTGCATCTGCACTGTGCCGCCGGTATGCACCAAAAGCATCACGTCCAGCAAAAGTGCGCCGATGCCGAACAGAACTGTCAGCGGTACACGCAGAATGCGGAACCACGGTTTTTCTTCCACCAGATGAAACAGCCAGCGCCAGTTTCCGGAAACGCTGTAGACCGCAGCAGCCAGTGCCAGACCGTAGGCACGCAGCAGGTCAGCGTCTGCCTCGGTGGGTGCGATATGACCGCCGCACAGCATGATCTTCAGATAGTTCCAGACGGACGGCAAATCCGGCAGTGTCAGCAGGACTGCACCCACGGAGAGCAGCAGCAAGGTCAGTGCATAGCGCAGCATGGAGGTGCGCTTATCCCGCCAGAGCAAGTGCGCAAGCCACAGACAGAATCCGATCAGCAGCCCGAACAGCAGCGATGGCAGACGCACGCCGTACCACAAACCGATACAGCCCCAGGTAATCATCAGCGCCAGCAGCTGGAAGAAACGGTTGCTGCCACGGAAGTGTGTTCCTACATAGTGGGAGAACCACTGTACAACGGTGCGGTTCCATTGGTCTGCAAAAGCGGCAATGGACGGATAGAACAAAGACTTTCCATAGCTTTTGGGCAGGCGCACGCCGTAGCACGCCCCGATGCCGATTGCCATATCCGCATAGCCGGACAGTTCCAGATACAGCGTGACAAGCTGGGAGAATGCCCCCAGCCAGACAACCAGCATGGAATACGGGGCATCTGAGGTCTGACACAGCGTTTGGAAAAGCATCCCGACCCAGTCCGCCAGAAACAGTTTTTTCGCCATGCCCACCAGAAACCGCAGCAGTCCGCCGCCGATGCGGCTCATGTCAAATGCCGGGTCACAAATGGTCTTATGCACCATCGGATATGACACAACAGGTCCCATGATCAGACGGGGATAAAACAATAGGTACAATCCCAGCCGGCGCCAGTTTGTCTCGCCACGGCACTTGCCACGGAACACATCAATGCAGTAGCCTGCATTCTGCAAAACGAAAAATGCCAGCCCCAGCGGAAACAATGCGCTGCCGTGAAACGCACCGGCTTTCAGCGAGTACAGCCAGTCACTGCGCAGGACGATCAATGCGCCGAACTGCACCAAAAGAGTGCCTGCCAGCGTCAGCCGGGACAGCGCTTTTTTAGTGCGCAGCTTTTCCAGGAGCAGTCCTGCACCATAGGTCAGTGCCGCCAGCACAAGTTCTGTCAGCGCAGCCATCCAGCCGCCGCAGAACAGGAAAAGGATGCTGATTCCCAGCATGACTTCCTGTTTCCAGCGGCGTGGTGTCAGATAATAGATTCCCATGGTAATGGGCAGAAAGAAAAACAAAAAGGTGAAAGATGCAAATTGCATAGATGTTCTCCTGTGCAGTGAATGGGTCGAAACTGATGTGGTGCAGGATGCTTATGCCAGCGTTTCCAGCAGCGCTTGCAGTTCTGTGCGTGTCATCATGGTGTTCAGAACTTCCAGCAGCGACGCCGCCGAGAGCAGATCCGGCAGCCCCAGCTTTTTTTGCAGTGCTTTCCGCCGTGCCTTGCTGTCTGCGCCGCCGGAGAGTCCCAGCTCATACAGATCCAGCTTTGTGATGGAATCTGCCTTTGCCGGGCGCTCGTCTGCCAGAATGCCTGCCTTTGTGAAAGCCTCCAGGAGCCGTTTCTTATCGATGCCCTCTACGCCCAGCTTGCCCTCTGCGGACGGCTTATCCTTGCGGCGTTCTTTGCCGTAAATGTCGGGGATGTACACATGGTACAGCTTTCCCTCGTGGATCGCACCCTTGAGATAATGGCGGATCTTAAAGCCGGCAGTATCCGAATCGGTCAAGATGATTACCCCTGTTGTTTTGGCGTAATAGCGGATCAGAGACATCTTTTCTGCATCGTGGAAGATGCGAAAACCGTTTGTGACAAGGATCACCGCATCCAGAATGGAGGAAAGCTTGATCTTGTCGTACTTTCCCTCAACGATGATAGCCTGTGCAATATGAATCATAGGAACCTCCTGCGATAGCGAGCATTTTTACGATGGCAGCCTCCAGCATGACCCGTTCTTCCCCGGAACTGGAATTCAGATCCAGTTCCAGTTCACGCAGCACCCGGATACACGCCCGAAGACGCTCCGGCGGCAGCCTGCGGCAGTCACGGAACGCATTCTGCACCATAAAGTCAAAGGTATAGCCGAAGTCAGCTTTCATATCTGAAACCTGTTTCCCTGCCCGAAGTGCCGCTGCTGCACGGTACAGATCCAGGAATGCAGACGCAATGGCGTGAACGATAAACGTCCGGTTGGTGCGCATGGCATACAGCTTATCCAGTTCCTCCATAGCGGCTTTCGGGCGCTGGGAAACTACGGCTTTTGCCAGGTTGAATGTGGTCGTTTCCAGCTGCGGTGAGGTCATTTCCCGCACCATTGCTGTGGTGATCGTACCGCCTTTGTCCGCATAAGCGCAGAGTTTTTCCAGTTCGCTGCGCAGAATGAGAGTGTTGCCCATGCAGAGACGCACCAGTTCTTCGGCGCTGTCCCTGGGCATCACGCATCCACGGCGTTCTGCCAGCTCGGACAGTTCCTTTGCCAGCACCTGCGGTGTGCGCTGGACTGCCTCACAGACGATTCCGCATTTGGCAATGCAGTCGATCAGCTTTTTATTTTTCCCCTGAGGCGTTTTTTTGCCGTTTTTCGGGTCGAACCCGGTCACATCCAATACCAGCACCGTTGCGCCGCCGACTGTGGGCAGAAACTCCAGCAGTTGTTTCAGCTGATCTTCCCGCAGACTGTTGGCGTCCAGATCATGCACCTGGATGCAGTTATGGGCAGAAAACATGGAGAACTGGCGTGCTGCATCTTCCAGCGGTTTCAGCTCCAGCTTTTGCCCGTCGAACCGGGTCAGCGCCATGTCTGCGTTGCCGCCGGTCCCCTTTTTCAGCAGGCTGGCGGTCAGCTGTTTCACCTGCACCAGGTCAGCGCCGTAGATGTAGTATAAATTTTGCAGTTCGCCCTTTCGAATCTGGGCAGAAAGCTGTTTGGGGTCACAGATCGGCATAAGGGTTCTCCTTTCATATTCGATGGCGAACAGATCACGAAAGCTGTTCAATATCCCACGTGCCATCCGGATACACCCGTATCTGAACCGCATCGTCTTTTTCATAGGTTTCTTCCGGCATTTGCTCCGGGTCTCCGTTCCACTGGGTACAGATCAGAGCGTCTACCTCTTCTTCCGGAAGATAGGAAACGGCTGTCCCGACACAAAAACAGAGGTTGCCGAACTTCACCAGCAGTGTGCCGTCCGATTCCAGGATGCTGTACTGGGTGTCCTCCACGACAAACTTGTCCGTTTGCAGCGGTTTTGTTCCCATAAAGTCTGCATCCGGCGGAATCCAGCAGTTGGCAGGAACTGCCGTTTCTGCGGCGGTCATTTCCGACAACGTCTGCGGATAAGCCACACGCAGCTGGTCGGCTCGCTTTGTCAGACACAGCGTATCCAAACGGCGAATACCTTGTTCTGCGCAGTACGCCTGGACATAGCGAGGATTCCGGTGGTCTCCAGTCAGATCTATGACGTCTGTTTTTCCGGCGTATGCCACCAGTACCACTTCTTCCTGCCTCTGTCCCAGGATGGTAACGGTAAAGCACCGCTGTTCGCTCAAGCGGTAAATGCCCTGCCCTGCGATAAGTATGCCAAAGGAAACGGCGATAGATGCCGCAGCCGCACGCCGGTTTCGCCGGAAACAGATCACCGTCAGAACGAACAGGATCAGAATGCTCGACAGCAGCGGCAGCTGTTTCCAGCCCGTTGGAAACATCACCGGGATAAGCGTACGGAGACCATACCCCAGGAGCATCATGCCGTCATACAGCAGTTTCAGACAAAAGCAGACGGGCTTTGCTATGATGCCGACACCGCCGGTCAGAAAGATTGCCAGGGACAGCATCAGCATCAGCGAACAAATCGGGACAAGCAGCAGATTGGCAATGGGAGACGCCACGGACACCTCCCGGAAATAGAGCAGCGTCACCGGAAAAATGCAGACAGAAACGCAGGTCACGGTTGTCAGCTGGCGGAAAAGACTCCATTCGAATCCCTTTTTTCGCATCTTGCGTGTCATCCATGGAGCGAACACGCCAACGGCAAATGTGCCGGTATATGACAGCAGAAAAGAGGCGTCTTGAATCAGATAAGGGTTTCCGATCGTCATAAGGATTCCGGCGATGCAGAGAGAGTTGCTGGTGTCTGCCTTTCGGAAAAACAGCGGCGCACTCTGCATCATCAGAAACATAAACCCGGCACGCAAAATTGAAATGGGCGCACCAACCATCAGCGCATACAGTGCTGTCCAGACTGCTGTTGTCCCGAAGGTCAGCCAGCGGTGAAAATGCAGTTTCCGGCATAGAAATCCCCAGATGCTGAGGATCAGCACCAAGTGCAGACCGGAAACGGATACCACGTGACGAATGCCGTGATGCGTCAGAAGAGCGTCAGTTTCCTCCGACAGCGTTTCCTTTGTGCCAAGCAGCATGGCGCTGACCATACCGCCGGCATCCGTTCCGGCGAGGGTGCAGATGCGCATGGAAATACGGCTGCGGTATGCCTGCAAGGCACGGACCAGCTTTCCGTTTTCGGTATGTGTGCAGGAAATGTAGTCCTTGGTGTCTGCCTGTAGAAAGATGCCCTTTGCCTTATAGTAGCTGCCTGTATTCCAGAGGTAGCTGTCCGACGGAACGGAAAATGTTCCTGCAACATCCAGCGTGTCCCCATACTGAGCGCCTACGTCATCGGTATAGACCAGGATCTTTGCCTTTTTGCCGTCACGGAACTGTCCTTTCAGCTGGTACGATGCCCGGTCATTGTCATAGGTTGTGACCGTTGTGACTCGTCCGGAAAAGGTTGTTATCGTTCCGGCGTGCGCAAGCAGCGGCTGGTACACCATTGTTGTGTACAGCAAAACTGCACCGACAGCTGCTGCCGCAGACAGTCCGGCGGTGAGCATCTGTGCCGTTGTAATACGCCGATATAGACGGAAAGCTCCCAGCAGCAGAAATGCCGCCAGAAGCAGACTCGTCGTCACGGAGATCTGGCAGGTTGCTGCGAAGTACAGCCCAATCAGCCAGGGAATCCCCAGCCATACCATTTTCCGTTTCATCTCTGCCCTGTCCTCAATCCTTGAAGAACAATGGCAGTTGTTCCAAATATATCAGATCTTTGCGCTCTGCTGCATCGCCCTCGGCAAGGGGCGCCGCATTGCCCACGATCTCGCCGCCGGCAGATTTCACCAGCTGCTGCAGCGCACGGAGAGAATCTCCGGTGCTGATAACATCGTCAACAATCAGGACACGTTTGCCCTTCATCCACGCCGCCTTTTCGCCGTCCAGATACAGTGTCTGCACGGCTGCGGTGGTGATGGATTTCACCTGCACGGAAAGCACATCGGTCATGTAACCCTTGATGGACTTTCGTGCGACGATGTACGGCACTTTCAGCTGACGGGACATCTCATATGCCAGCGGGATGCCCTTGGACTCTGCCGTCAGAATATAGTCACATTCCGGCACACGCTTTGCCAGTTCTCTGGCGCACGCCTCTGTCAGTTCCACATCGGAGAACAGAATAAATGCCGCAATGTCCAGCTTTTCGCTGATGGGGCAGATTTTCAGTTCCCGTGTCAGACCGGCAATGTGCAATGTATAATATGCTGCCACAGACCGTACCTCCTTAGTCCGCAATGGGCTGTACTGCGTCTGCGCCCCAACCCATCTTTACACCGGCAAGCATATGGAAATGCAGGTGGAAAACAGTCTGTCCGGCATTTTCGCCGCAGTTGGTCACGATCCGATAGCCATCCGTGATACCCTCCTGCTCTGCGATTTTTGCAGCCACTTCGTAAATATGACCGACAACCGCAGAATTTTCCGGCGTGATCTTTGCCGCACAGCAGATATGCTGCTTCGGGATCAGCAGATAGTGAATCGGTGTAATCGGGTTGATGTCCTTGAACACATAAACCGTTTCATCTTCGTATACTTTTGCGCTGGGGATCTCCCCTGCGATGATCTTACAAAACAGGCAGTCTTCCATGATTAGTCCTCCTTGAGAAATTCTGCTGCAATGCCGTCCAGAGCCATCAGTGCCTCATCGACCATATAGGTCTTGCCGATGCCTGCCATAGCGCTGTCCGGCTTACCGCCGCCCTTGCCGCCGGTGACAGCAGCTACACGCTGTACGATCTTGCCGGCGTGTGCGCCCTTGTCTCTTGCCGGAGCGGAGCAAGCGCAAACCAGATTGCCCTTTTCGCCGTTTACGCTGGCGAGAACAGCAATGACCGGTTCTTTCATGTCCTTGATGGTGTCGCCCATCTTCCGCAGTACCTGCGGTGTCGTGCCGCTGAGCATTGCAGAAACGACCTTGACGCCGTTGATCTCCTTGGCGTTGTCGAAAATTGCAGCCATCTGAGCATCGGAAATCTTCTGGTTCAGAGATTCGATCTGGCGATCCTTTGCCTTGTTTTCAGCCACCAGAGATGCGCAGTGTTCTGCCAGGCCGGTGGTGTTGCTCAGTTTCATTGCCTTAGCAGCAGATGCCATGGTCTCTTCGTAGGAATCCAGCAGTTCCAGAACGCCTGTGCCGGTGACTGCCTCGATACGGCGCACGCCAGATGCCACTGAGCTTTCCGACAGGATGCGGAACAGTCCCAGTTTTGCAGTGTTGTCTGCGTGTGTACCGCCGCAGAATTCTACGGAGTAATCGCCAACGGTTACAACACGAACGATGTCGCCGTACTTTTCGCCGAACAGTGCCATTGCGCCCAGCTTTCTTGCCTCGGCGATAGGCAGTTCCTGTGTAACTACCGGGATTGCCTCCAGAATCTTTTCATTGACCAGAGCCTCGACCTTTTTGATCTCCTCATGTGTCATTGCGGCAAAGTGAGAGAAGTCAAAACGGCAGCGGCTGTCGGTTACCAGCTGCCCCGCCTGGTGAACGTGGTCACCCAGGACAGTACGCAGTGCAGCCTGGAGCAGATGCGCTGCGGTATGGTTGCGCATCGTTCTGCTGCGCTTGTCTGCGTCGATCTTTGCAGATACGGTATCGCCTACGTGCAGTGCGCCTTCGGTCATGGCACCCAGGTGCAGGTAGTGTCCGTTTTCGGTCTTGCTGGTTGTCTCTACCGTGAATGTGCTGTCCGGTGTGGTAACAGAACCGGAATCGCCGATCTGTCCGCCGCTCTCTGCGTAGAACGGAGTCTTGTCCAGAACAACAACTGCCGGTTCGCCCTCAGCAGCGGTGTCAACAGCCTCGCCGTCACGGAAGATTGCGATGACCTTGGCATCCTCTTCTGCGTTATGGGTATAGCCGGTGAATACGGTTGCCGGTGCGTCGATCTGGAGACCGCCTTCAGCCCAGGAAGAGCCTGCCTTATTGTGATAGTCTTCTCTTGCACGGTTCCGCTGTTCCTCAACCAGAGCCGCAAAGCGGTCACGGTCTACAGATACGCCCTGCTCTGCTGCGATTTCTTCGGTGAGGTCAATCGGGAAACCATAGGTATCCGACAGCTTAAACGCATCTTCGCCGGAAACCATGTCCTTGCCCTCGGATTTCAGCTGCGTCAGAATGCCGGACAGCATATCAAAGCCCTTGTCGATGGTCTTTGCAAAGGTCTTTTCTTCCTCTTCCACGATCTTGCGGATGTATGCCTTTTTCTCTTCCAGTTCCGGATAAGCGGAGGCGTTTTCATGAATAACCGTTTCCACAACTTCGTACAGGAACGGCTTTTCGATGCCGATGAGTCTGCCGTATCTTGCGGCACGGCGGAGCAGACGGCGCAGCACGTAGCCACGACCTGCGTTGGACGGCATAACGCCGTCGCCGATCATGAAAGTGGTGCTGCGGATATGGTCGGTGATAACACGGAGCGCAACGTCAACCTTTTCATCTTCGTTGTAAGTTACGCCTGCGATGCGGCAAACGTGCTTCATGATGTTCTGTACGGTATCAACCTCGAACAGGTTGTCTACGCCCTGCATCACACAAGCCAGACGTTCCAGACCCATACCGGTATCAATGTTCTTGTGTTCCATTTCGGTGTAGTGACCGTTGCCGTCGCTGTCAAACTGGCTGAATACCAGGTTCCAAACCTCTACATAGCGGTCGCAGTCGCAGCCAACGTGGCAGTCCGGCTTGCCGCAGCCCTTTTCCGGTCCACGGTCAAAGTAGATCTCAGAACACGGGCCGCACGGACCGGAACCATGTTCCCAGAAGTTATCCTCTCTGCCCAGGCGAACCATGTGATCTTCGGCAACGCCGATCTGCTTGGTCCACATTTCAAATGCTTCGTCATCGTTTTCGAAAACGGAAACATACAGCTTATCTGCCGGCATCTCCAGCACCTTGGTGAAGAATTCCCATGCCCAGGTGATCGCCTCGATCTTGAAGTAATCGCCGAAAGAGAAGTTGCCCAGCATCTCGAAATAAGTACCGTGGCGTGCGGTCTGACCGACACGCTCGATATCCGGGGTACGGATGCACTTCTGACAGGTCGTTACACGGGTATTCGGCGGAACTGCCTGACCCAGGAAATATTTTTTCAGCGGTGCCATACCAGAGTTGATGAGCAGCAGACTCTTATCCCCCTGGGGAATCAGCGAAAAGCTGGGGAGACGGGTATGCCCCTTGCTCTCAAAAAACGAAAGATATTTTTCTCTTAATTCATTTACACCTTGCCACTTCATTGGTTTTCAGACTCCTTTTTGAAAAAATACGGTGTTGTCAGAACAAATGCCAGGCAGATCTGCCGGTATCCGTTCTCATAAAAAAAGACCATCGCCGCCAAATGGGACGAAGGCCTTCGTGTTACCACCCAAGTTCGGAAATATGAAATTTCCCTCTTTCCCTTTAACGCAGGGAATACGTTTCGGTTTTCCGAAAAGGCTCACGGGTAGCACCTGCCGGCACGCCGGAGCAGTTTCACCAGACCTGCCCTCTCTGTTTCAGCCGCCGCCGCAGTTATTCCGATCATCGCCGATTTTATATCAACATCTCTATTAGTATAGCAAATATCGGGTCGTTTGTCAACTGTTTTTTTGAGAAAATCCGGACAGCATCAGAAAAAGCTGCCGCACTGACAAACAGTACAGCAGCTTTTTCTCATATAAGTACAGCGCTTGACAGTGCGCTTATGCGTTTTCCTTGTTTCTCCGATCCAGCAGTGCCTTGATCTTTGCGTTCGGGTCAATGACATTGCCGATGGAAACGTCGTGGTTCAGAGATGCGATGAAGTAGGAAATATACTTGGAGCAGTCTACTTCGTGGAACCACTCACGCTTGAGCAGTTCATCTGTCCGGTAGGTCAGATTGGTGGAGAATACTGCATCAATGTAGCCGTCCTCATTTGCCTTGTCGAACTTCTCCAGACCGTTTACGAACAGACCGTAAGTTGCATAACAGAATACACGGCGTGCTTTCCGCTCTTTCAGTGCGTATGCAATATCCAGCATGGACTCGCCGGAAGAAATGATATCGTCTGCAATGAAAACATCCTTGCCCTCAACCGAATTTCCCAGGTATTCATGTGCTACGATGGGGTTATGTCCGTTGATGATCTTGGAGTAGTCACGGCGCTTGTAGAACATACCCATCGGTACGCCCAGCATGGATGCGTAGTACATATTCCGGTTCAGAGCGCCTTCGTCCGGGCTGATGACCATAAACTCGTCCGGAGTCGTCTTGAGGTGCGGAATGGTCTGGAACATTGCCTTCAGTACCTGGTAAGACGGCATCATGTTGTCAAAGCCCATGAGCGGGATCGCATTGTGTACACGGGGATCGTGTGCGTCAACGGTCAGAATGTTGGAAACACCCATCTGGTACAGCTCCTGCAGTGCGCAGGCACAGTCCAGAGACTCCCGGTAATTCCGGCGATGCTGACGGCCGCCGTACAGGATCGGCATGATTACATTGATGCGGTGTGCCTTACCGCTGGCTGCCTGGATAATACGCTTCAGATCCTGGTAGTGGTCGTCCGGAGACATGGCATTCTGCTGATCGTACATCTGATACTTTACGTTGTAGTTTCCTACATCAATGATGATGAACAGATCCTTACCACGTACTGTAGACTTGATCAGTCCCTTGCCGTCACCGGAAGAGAAACGAGGGCATTCTGATTCGATCAGGAATGTGTCCACGTCATAGCCGCCCTTGTGCGCCCAGTTTACCAGGTACTCATTCAGCTTTTTTCCCAGTTCCTCTGCGCCTTTCATTGCAATCAGTCCCAGCGGTGCAACGCTGGTTCCGTGATTGAACAAAATGTCTGATGCTGATACCATACTCAAATACCTCTTTCTATTTTAGGCACGCCTAACCGCAGAAAAGCCGCACACGCCGGCGGTTCTCGCCTGCGTACAGCGTGTCCTTTTTACGATTTATGCCTTGCAGAACTTTTCGATATAATGGTCGATGTCCGCAGCGATGATCTCCTTGGCAGCGTATACGTCCTCTACTTCGTCTACGGCAGTCGTCTTGTGTTCCAGTTCTTTGTAAACCTGGAAGAAATGCACGATCTCCTCGAAAATGTGACGTGGCAGATCATCAATGTTATGATAGCTGTTGAAGGTCGGGTCGTTGCAGGGAATCGCAACGATCTTGGTCGAACGATTCGAACAAAGAGAAGCCGGTTAACCTAGTTTGGATGACGGATAGTACATGGACAGATTATCTGAGTGAAAGTAGAAAAAAAGCGATTAATGATAGAATTCATGAATTGGGGTATAATTATAATCTTTCTTTTTATGGGTTAAATGCTGAGTCGTATGAATCTTATCAAAATGGTATTGATAAAGCGAAAAAACAAGGAATCGGAGATTTGATGTGGACTGGGTATGGTGACGGTGATCATCCTGAAAAAGATGGAACATATATCCGGCAGATTAAACAGGGCAATCTTCTTTCTCTGAGCAAATGGCTTAAGAGCGAAAATGGGAAAAAATTAAAAAAAGAATATGGCAAAAATGTATGGAAAAGGATAACTTACAAAGGGAAGATATATGGCTTTTACAATGAAGAAGAGCAGGCGGATTCGACATATCTTTTAATAAATGCAGAGAAGATAGCAAGTAAACCTGATTTTATGAATGCAGACAAGCTTGATATAAAAAAATTGTGTAAATGGGTTATTGAAAATAAGGATATATCAGAACTGCCATTATATCTTTTGTGGAATGATTCAGGTGAATATTTTTCTGATCGTTTTACGAATTTAGGTTATATCGGCATATGTGATGGAGTGTACATGTCTGATAAAGGAATAATTCAAAATATTTGGGAAAATAAAGATGTTAGAGAATTTTGGATTTCCATGGCGCAATTGAAACGTGAGGGATTGTTATCTTGTGATAAGAATGAAGATTATTCAGAAGCACTGAGTGGAAATTTCATGGCAATGATTGCAACAATGCCAAAAGAAATAATGGATGGTAATTATTTATATTTAGAGGATGGAGGAAAAATTCCTGTCTATTCACGCAAGTTATCATCCAGATATATAGATAAAATGGAAAATGCCGTTCATGGAATTGCATCATGGACAAAACATCCGAAAGAATCAAAAAATTTATTAATGCTTGTAAATACAGACAAAGAACTGGCTAACCTCATCTGTTTTGGTGAAGAGGGCAAAGATTACTCATTAAAGAATGGAAAGGTCGTGGGAGAAAAACATGTTTCAGATTATTGTCCCGCAAAGCTTGCAAATACGAAGTTTAGCATATATGAAGCAAATGGAGAAAAAGACAAAGCCAAATACTATTATGATGGAAACAAAGAATATAGTATGTCGCCAGCAGCAGGTTTTGTTCCAAATAAGAAGGTTGTTGAGAAAAACAAAAAAATACTGAACGAGGTTGACGTGTTTTATCAAAAACTGCTGGAAAGCGATGAAGAACCGGAAAAGATGATTGACCAGTTTGTAAAAAAGCTAAAAATGGAAAAGTATCCGGATATTTTTAACAAGATTCAAAAACAATATAATAAATGGAAGCGGGGAAAGAAATGAAAAAGAAAGCGTTATTAATTGTAGCTGCGTGTGCCTGTTTCATAACCGGGTGTGGTGCGGAAAAAAGTACAGAAAATAAAATGAAAATTACGGAAAGTTTACATAGTGCAAGTGGGGAGTCGGTTTCCTGTCTGGCAAGTGTTTTTACAACGCAGGATGGCTTACTGCATATTTTTGATCCAAATCAAAAATCAAGTATTGTTTTATGTAACAAATCAAATTGTGAACATGAACCTTATGACGAAAACACAAACCCGGATCCTACTTGTGATGCGGCATTGAATAAGGATTTATTTTTCAATTGTGTTCCTGTTATATCCGGAGAATATGTTTATTTGTTTGGACAGGCGGATTTGTCAAAGGGAGTTGTTTATCGGGAAAAATTAGATGGTAGTGGAAGAACGAAATTATATAACCTGGATTATCAGGTGAACGTGTACAATAGCGTGTATGTAGAAAATGGCATTGCTTATGCAGAGGCAGAGATACCTATTGTTAAAGAGGATAATATTGGTGGTGCCGGTTCCAATAGCAACTATAGTGTCCTTCTTGCAATCAATCTGGAATCCGGTGAAACAAAAGAAATTTCTGATATAAACAAAGAAAAGTTTCATGGTTTGTTATTATTAGAAAAAAGCGGCGAAAAATTGTATTATGAATCTACTTATCGAAAACTTGGAAAGAAAGATAAGGATTACAGTACTGCGAAGGAGTATTCAAAAGTATATGAGTATAATATAAAAACAGGAAAACAGTCGCAGGTATGTAGCGAAAAAGATTTAGAAGGCTGTATTGTAATAGGCATGATTGACCAGGCAGTATATGTATATAATCAAGAAACAATGGAAGTTTTTGAAGTAGCAATTGGAAGTAAAAAGAAGAAAAAAATATATAAGCCGGATAAAACGGATGTGTTGTATTATACATATAAAAATCATTTAATCAGGGGAGATATGGAAAAAGAAAAATTTTATTATCTGAATGACAGTGCATGGGAAGAACTTGAGGGCATTGCTTCTTTTACCAATACATTTGGAGATTTTGCCGAATATTATGATAAAAAGAATGTTCTTCATGTTGTATATGGAGATTCTATTTTTAAAGACAAAAAGAAAGAATTATTTGAAAGGAAGTAAGCGCATGATTTTGAAATGTGAGAATCTAAAAAAATCGTATGGAGATTTTTGTGCAATTCGTAAAATAAACTATTCTTTTACACCGGGAGTTTATGGACTTCTAGGACCCAATGGGGCTGGAAAATCTACATGGATGAAGCTTTTAACCGCCAGCTTAAAGCCAACAAAAGGGCAGATTTTATGTGATGAAATGTCTATTTATGACAACATTAATGAGTATGTTGGTAAGATTGGGTATGTGCCACAAAACCAAAATATGTTTCCATATTTTACCGGCTATAAGTTTATGATGTATATGGCAACGTTAAAGGGTGTAAAAAAGGAGGTGGCAAGAAAACAAATTCCAGAACTTTTAAAGTGTGTTAACATGGAAGTGATGGGAAAACAAAAAATCAAAACATATTCGGGAGGAATGAAACAGAGACTTTTGATTGCACAGGCTTTTTTAGGAGATCCGGAAGTGGTTTTCATGGATGAGCCAACAGCTGGACTTGATCCGAAAGAAAGGATTCGAATTCGTAACCTTATTTCGGAAATGGCACTTGGAAAAATTGTTTTGATAGCTACGCATATCGTATCCGATGTGGAATACATTTCAAAAGAAATTTTGCTTTTAAAACATGGGGAAATTATTGGAAGCGGTAATCCGGAATCTCTGGAAAAGGAATTGTATGGTATTGTGTATGAAAAGAAAGTGACAGTAGAGCAGCTTAAAGAGATTCAGGATAAATATCTGGTTGCAGGAATTCGAGAAGAAGGAAATCAGGTTGTTGTACGTTATTTGGATTCAAAAAGCGATGAAGAAACCACAGTTTGGCCTACATTAGATGATGTATATTTATATCATTTTTATAAGGAGTAGTTAGATGATTCGGAATGAGATTAGCAAAATAGTTAAAAGCCCATATATGTGGGGTGTATTGTTGTTCTGTATTTTGATAAATTGTGGAATATTATGTTTTGAAAATACGGAAGATTTTTCTTCTAGTCAATATAAAAAAGTTTGGCAGCAATTTCTATCTGAAGAAAAAAATCTACAAGACGAAATTGCAAGTTCAAAAGACAAAGCAGAAAAATATAAGCAAAATGAAATGACTGACAAAGAAAAGTTATATGTAAGATTTGCAAAAGAATTGGAAGCAGTTAGTACTTATAACGATTACCGGCAAAGAATACAGGAAAATGCAAAAAAGATAACTTTGTTTTCAACGTTTACTGAGGGGGGCTTTGCTGAAAAAAATATTGAAAAAACAGCAGCTCACTTTAAAAAAATGAAAATGGTTAAAGTAGTTGCAGAGCCTTCCTTAGGAATCGAAAAGATGTTTTCGACGATGACAGGAATTGTCGTATTGTTTTTTGTTTTGTATTTAGGATACTTATTATTTGTCAGGGAGAATGAAACAGGGATTGCAAAACTTTTATATGTTACACGATTTGGAAAAAGAAAACTCTTTTTTGCCAAACTGGCAGCTCATATTTGGGGAACAGCAGTTGCAGCTTTAATTTTTTATGGATGTAATTATGTTATTTTAAGGGAGCGTTATGGAATCGGAGATTTGAGTCGAAGCATTCAATCTGTTCTTGCGTATCGTTCGTGTGGAAGTGAATTATCAGTTGGTCAGTTTTTGATTCTTAGCATGATTATTTTAATATTTATCATGACTGCTTTGGCTATTTTTATTGATTGTATATG
>ENA-USYV01001261-USYV01001261.1-human-gut-metagenome-genome-assembly--contig:-NODE-1261-length-25224-cov-4.559908_pt1 | contig 25224 bp, 19 predicted proteins | sample MGYA00250066_ERZ773514 | MGnify/ENA primary metagenome ERZ773514 (study PRJEB29103, sample SAMN06112049) | human gut metagenome | biome: human gut; feature: ankylosing spondylitis patient; material... | reverse complement strand
CGGCCTTCATGCGCGGCTTACCCTTTATAATTTCTAATATCTTCTTCTTCTTCTTTCAATACCTTATATACTCCATAACTTCCCGCAGACTGGAAGAAAATTTCTCCAAATCTTCTTCGGTTAACCTTGCCGGGTCTATTAGATGAATCCGATAATCCTGCACGAAACGCAGCAGATTCTCGTCTTGAATGTTCATCATCTCATGCAGAGACAACGGCGCATCCCATGGATCTGTTCCGAAATGAATTACCAGTGTAATTACTGGTTTCAGGACATCGTCCTTATAGAATCCAGACAAATATTCTGCTTTTGTGTAATCATCTCCATGGTCTTTTTCCTGTTGTTTTGCACTTTTTCTGTTTTTTCGATGTCTTGCCGCAGTGTCTGTAACCTGTCTGCCATACTGTAAGGCATCGTATATCATATTTCGAACTGGCATCGCATAATGAATGTCTGTCTGGTTTTCAATTCCAAGAAGCAGATAATACGTTTCCACTTCCTGCATAATCACAGCTGTTTTCAATATATCCCGATATTTCTGGACCGGATCTTCTGTCATTTCGGTTGTCTCTTTTGCCTCTTTTCTCTCTTCTGTTGCGCCAAACGGTATGGCAATCTCTGTTGAATCAACTTCTGTCAGTTTTTCCGGATCAACAACTTTTTTCCCGTCATAGATCAAATAATTGAACGCATCTGCAAAAATGTTACTCTTTCGCATGTATGCTTTGGTAACAATGTCCGCTTTTCCCATGTGCATACGCCTCCTCAAAAATATTTCAGAGAAGTCTGCACCCCTTCCTGTTGTTTTTCATCTTATCACGAATTGGCAGCTCTATCAAGTTGGAAATACGAACTATGAACATGCTTCTTAAGATGTCACTATAACAAATTCACTACAATCCGATCTATCCCTCGCAGCCCATACATCTTCCCCATCGCTTCTGGCTCCTGCAAAACCGACAAATCAATCCCAAACAGCGAATTATATCTTCCTGCCATCCGCAGATGCTCCGGATATAAAAATGTCTGTTTTTCGCAAAACTCCGGGCATTTCCTCACCGGCGTCTGCGCGCCGCGGCTTCCTTTGATACACGCTGCATACATTGGACAATACTGCGAAGTATTTGTCTGATAAAAGGGAAGATGAAGACTGTTTTTCCCTTCTGGAAACTTCCTTGTACTGGTATCGCCGCAGCTCTCCCATTCATACCGTTCCATCCGAAATTCTTCTTTCAAATACTCCCGGTAAAATGCCGCGTGGACGCTGTTTTGTTCAAACAGTGTACGGTCCCCCAGCTTATAAGCCATCCGCGGATCTTTTTTCCGTTTGTTGAGCAGCACGCCAAGGCAGAGGGAAAACACCGGAAGCTGAGCTGCCAGATGGGCCGTTCCCCAGTCATTTACGACAATCTCGATGATTTTGTTCTTTTGTTCACACCATTCGACGAGACGCTGCAGCCGCTGCTGTGTTTCCAGCAGATTTCCTTCCAGTAAGAAAGGAAAGACCAGTGTAACCGCAAACGACTCCCGGCAGGCTTTATCCATCAGTGCGAACAGTTCCTCTTCCGTTGGTGCCAAATGCGGGCAGAAAGCATTTCCTATATAGAGCCGGTCTGGGTGAAAAATCGGCGGATCTGGAATCTGGTTTTTCCGAAAATAAGCATCAAAAAACACCGCACTTTCCATCGAAAGATACGCCGTATACCATTCCGGCCGGTCCAGTTCGAGCGCCAGCTCGACCGGCTGCCCAGGCTGCCCGGATTCCGCAAAGCCATTTTGCAATGCCGTAAATGTTTCCTTCCCGACCCCGGAAAACCATACCTTCTTCTGCTCTTCCAGGCTTTCCAGATGAAACGCGTCCTGCTCCGCAGGATATCCTGTCATCTCTTCTGCAAGCGCGGCATCATCGTCCTCCATTTTCCAGCGAATATACTGGCTGTATTGCAGGGCAAGGCGCTGTACCGCATTTTGATAATCTTCCTGTTCCGTGGCGAAGGTATAAACAACATCAAAATCTTCCTCTTTTTCCTGCAGAAAAGTCGCATCACGAAGAAGAATCCGCTGGTAGGATGCTGTTTTCTGATCGTAAAATGCCAGTTCCCACGGCGCATTTTTCTGCTCAACTGTAGTCGGTGTCGCAAGCCGGGTCTGAAAGCCATATTCTGAAATTGCCGTGATCCGCACTTCCTTATCTCCCCAGTATCCCGCCAGGATTCCGAACGGCAGCATGGAAATCCATGGCCATTGACTGATTTCTTTTTCCCGTTCTTTTTTCTGTTTCATTGATTCAAATCTCCCGTTTTCTGATACCATCCAGTATACCTGTTTTCCTGGAAAACTCAAATAAAAAAATCCACCCACGCCCGGAAGCAGTCTCACCAGAGACCTCCAAGTCATGGATGAATTTTTATTTTCTACCAAATATGTAGTTTGTTACATTATTTTTTCAGGCAAGCTCAGCAAATCTTATAAAGATATTTACGAAACTGCCTCTTTTGTAAACGTCTCAATCAACTCTTTGGCATCATCATATCCCTGGCCTTCCAGTTCTTTCTGATACCACTCGTCCACGCCGTCTACGGCCTGTTTGAACGAATCGATGTCCATATCCTCATAATTGGTAATGGCTACACCATTCTCATTCTGCCAGCGGTTCATGATTTCATCATCACCGGCGCGGTTAATCTCACGCTCGTACTGTGTTGCCAGACGACCGCACTCATCGATCACTTCCTGCTGCTCCGGTGTCATACTGTCATAAATGTCTCCGTTAATACAGAAGAACAGACAATCATAAATTGCATTCCACATCGAGCAGTACGGCTGTACTTCCTGTACGCTGGCTGCATCGATAGCAGGAAGTGGATTTTCCTGGCCTTCTACGGTTTTCTGCTGCAGGGCCGTGTAGGTCTCGGACCAGTTCATGTTGGTGGCATCGGCGCCCCAGCGTTTGTAGCACTCCATCAGCAGGTTGCTTCCTGCGACACGGATTTTCAGGTTCTTCATATCATCGACGGTTTTTACTTCCTGCTTGCTGTTGGTCAGCTGACGGAAACCGTTCTCGGCGATTCCCATGCAGTGCAGGCCGTACTCATCAAGGATCTCTTTCAATTTTTCGCCTGCCTCGCCGTCCAGTTTTGCATCCGCATCTTCTACGGAATCAAACAGGAACGGAAGGGATACGACGTTAAATCTCGGATCAAATGCAGAGTAAATCAGGTTGCTGTGCATTGAAATCTGTACCGGATCTCCATCGATCAGTGCCTGGATACCTTCGGACTGGTTTCCGTTGGTCAGCTGGTCTGCGGCATATACGTTGACTTTGATCTTGCCGCCGGTTGCTTTTTCGATCAGCTCACCGAACTTCCGGCCGCCTTCTGCCCAGGTACTGGTTTCTGTCGTGGAGCAGGTGAAGTTCCAGGTCTGCTCCGGCCAGTCGAGATCGCTTCTGTCTTCTACATCGTAGGTGCTTGCAGAAGATGTATCTTTCTTTGTAAAGGCTTCAATCAGATCTTTGGCATCGTCATAGCCCTGGCTTTCCAGTTCGTTCTGATACCAGGCATCTACACCGTCTACCGCCTGTTTAAAGGAATCGATGTCCATATCTTCGTATTTTGTGATCTTGACACCGTTCTCGTTCTGCCAGCGGTTCATGATCTCATCGTCACCGGCACGGTTGATCGCACGTTCGTAATCGACGGCTTTCTGTCCGGCCTCATCGACAACTTTCTGCTGCTCCGGGGTCAGATTGTTATAGATGTCTCCGTTAATGCAGAAGAACAGGCAGTCATAAATTGCATTCCACATGGAGCAGTACGGCTGTACTTCCTGTACGCTGGCTGCATCGATAGCCGGAAGCGGATTCTCCTGGCCTTCTACGGTTTTCTGCTGCAGGGCGGTGTAGGTCTCAGACCAGTTCATGTTGGTCGCATCGGCACCCCAGCGTTTGTAGCACTCCATCAGCAGGTTACTTCCTGCTACACGGATTTTCAGGTTCTTCATATCATCGACGGTTTTTACTTCCTGCTTGCTGTTGGTCAGCTGACGGAAACCGTTCTCGGCGATTCCCATGCAGTGCAGGCCGTACTCATCAAGGATCTCTTTCAATTTTTCGCCTGCCTCGCCGTCCAGTTTTGCATCCGCATCTTCTACGGAATCAAACAGGAACGGAAGGGATACGACGTTAAATCTCGGATCAAATGCAGAGTAAATCAGGTTGCTGTGCATCGAAATCTGTACCGGATCTCCGTTCATCAGTGCCTGGATTCCCTCGGACTGGTTTCCGTTGGTCAGCTGGTCTGCAGCGTATACATTGACTTTGATCTTGCCGCCGGTTGCTTTTTCCATGAGCTCGCCGAACTTGCGTCCGCCTTCTGCCCAGGTACTGTTCTCGGTGGTGGAGCAGGTAAAGTTCCAGGTCTGCTCTTCCCATCCAAGGTCACTGTAATCAGCGATATCATTGTAATCCTCATTGCCGGAGGAATTTCCTGCTGTGCTGCCATCCGCACCATCGCCACTGGAAGTATCGGAATTCGTTGCTGCAGCTACCGTTCCGGTATAAGCTCCGTCTTTTGCCAGTGCTTTTGGAAGGAACGTGGAAATCTGCGGAACATACGTAATCAGAAGCAGAACTGCTACCGATGCTGCGATCATTGGCATAACGGCTTTGGAAATCTGCTGAATGGTAACTTCCATTCCTTTTTTCAGTTTTACGGAAATGGCGACAAACAGGTTGACACCGACCGGCGGAGTTACCTGTCCGATGGCCAGGTTGACCGTTGCCACGATACCGAATGCTATCAGGTCATAGCCAAGGGCTTTGCAGACCGGAAGCATAATCGGGATGAAAATATACATGGCAGAGTTTGCATCGATAAAGCATCCTGCAATCAGGAAAATGATATTGACAATCAGAAGGAATACAAACTGGTTATGAGCAACGCTTCCAAGAAGATCCGACGCTGCCTGCGCAATACCAAACTTTGTGCAGACAAAGGAGAACAGAGAAGCACTTGCGACGATCAGCATAATTCCACCGGTTGTTTTGGCAGAATCTACCATCAGATCCCACAGGTCTTTCAGTTTGATCTCTTTATAAATAAAGATTCCGACAAACAGACCGTATACAACGGAAACGGCAGCTGCCTCGGTCGGGGTGAAAATACTTCCATAGATACCGCCAAGGATGATGACCGGCATTAAGAATCCCCAGAAAGCATCTTTAAAAGCATCCCATCTTTCTTTGGCTGTTGCTTTTTTCTGGGTCGGCTGAATGTTGTGTTTCTTTGCCTCCAGAAGAACAACGATGACAAGGGCCACACCCATCAGAATACCAGGAACGATACCTGCTGTGAACATATCGGCGATGGATACGCCTGTGATGGATGCATAAACAACGAATGCAATACTCGGCGGTATGACGATCGCAATCGAACTTGACGTCGCCATCAGGGCCGTGGAAAACGGAGCAGAAAATCCGCCTCGCTCAATCATGGCAGGGATCAGAACCATACCAAGTGCTGCTACGGTTGCCGGACCGGAACCGGAAATCGCGCCAAAGAAGCAGGCTACGATAACGCATACGATCGCGATACCGCCCTTTTTATGGCCGACGCAGGTGTCGACGAAACGAATCAGTCGTTTGGAAATGCCCGCTTTTGCCATAATGTTTCCGGACAGTACAAAGAACGGAATGGCAAGGAGCAAAAATTTACTGATACCGGAATACATATTGGTTGCTACGATGGTCAGGGATGTACCGGAGTACAGGATCGCGCAGATCGAAGACAGACCAAGGCAGATGCCAATCGGGATACCAAGGATCAGAAAAACAAAGAATGAAAGAAAAAGAATTGCACTGATCATTTTTTCTGTCCCTCCTCTTTTGCTTTTACGAATGTATCCATCAGATATTCGATCATGTGCAGCGTCATGCAGGCTGCGCCGATCGGTACGAAAGACCAGAAAACCCATTCCGGCCAGTTTAAAACGAACGTTCTCTTTCCGTTGGCAAGCTGGGTCAGTACCTTGTCCATGCCGTATTTAAACAGAACTACGGTAAAGGCAACACTAAATGCTGTGTTGACAACCAGCAGGATTCTTCTCGCCTTCGCAGAAAGACGGTCCGGCAGCAAAGAAAGATTGACCAGTTCTCCGTCACGGGCAGCAAGCGCTGCTGCGAGAAGTGTAATCAGGACAAATACCGCAACGACAAGCTCTTCGGTAAATGACCAGGACTGATGCAGTACCTTACGGGAAAGAACGTTTCCCACCGTAAGCACAACAATCAGGATCGTGGACAGCACGAGAACCAGTTTCTCAACAAACGCCAGTCCATTCATGATTTTTTTGTACACTTTCATATGTTTCCTCCCTTTTCCCGCTGTCAGGTACAATGTTCCAGCAGGATCTATTCTTTGCCAGGCTGTATTACCGGGGTGAATTTGCAGCTGACAAACAAAAAAATCCGCCCCTCAACGAGGGACGGAACTGTTCTTTTCCCGCAACCACCCTTGTCTCTTCTTTGAAACAAGCACGAATACAACGCACAAGCATACGCGGTTTCTGTAACGGGAAACTCCCGTGAAAACCTACTGGAATTCCGGCACATAGTACGATACACGGCCGATTCGTTGGGCTTTCCTTCTCCAAGATGATTTTCAATCCAGATTCGTTGCTGTCTCGCACCTTTCCGGCAGCTCTCTGAAAACGATTTGTCTGCATTTACTTTTTCTTTTCTCAGAATTTGCTTTTACACGACTGGAGCAATTTTAACGCGATTTTTGTTGATTGTCAAGAATTGGCTGGAAAAATTTGTCGATTTTTTGAAAAACCGCATTTTTTTCGGTTTCGGACCTTTTTCTTGCATCTTTTCCATATCTTTTATATAATAATCTGCGGTATCCGAAATATGCAGCCTGATTTTTCATCTCGATCTTCCAACATCAGTCCTGATTATTCATGAAAGGATGATTTTTATGATAAAAAAACTGATTTCCTTTTTTCAAAAAGATGCAGTGCTTACCGTCTCTTTTTTTCTTGCAGTGCTTTCCTGCTTTTTCTGTCCTCCCGGTCCACAGTATCTTGGCTATCTGGATTTTCATACTCTGATCCTGCTGTTCTGTCTGATGCTGATTGTCGCGGGCCTGCGGGAATGTGGCGTATTTGACTGGCTTGGCACCAGTCTTCTCCGGCATGTAAACTCAGAACGGATGGTTGCTCTGCTTCTGATTTCCCTGTGCTTTTTCTGCAGCATGCTGATTACCAATGATGTCGCTCTGATTACCTTTGTTCCGTTTGGCATTCTGCTTCTGCGAATGTGCCATATGGAGCAGAAAAAAATACTTCTTGTCACCTTTATGACCATGGCTGCAAACCTTGGCAGTATGTTTACTCCTATCGGCAATCCGCAGAATCTTTATCTGTATTCGCTTTCCGGACTTTCCCTTTTGCAGTTTCTGCTTATGATGCTGCCTTATACTCTGGGTGCTGCAGTTCTTTTTCTGATCTGCATTTTTCTGTTTTTCTCCGGAAAAAAAATTTCCGTTTCCCTGGGGAAAAAAGCGATTACTCATCCGCGGCAAATCGCAGTTTTTGCAGCTCTTTTTTTCTGCTGTATTCTTACGGTTGCCAAACTTCTCCCGCATAGTATTCTGCTTCTGATCACGATTGCCGGGATCTGCCTGGTGAACCGCAGCCTTTACCGCAGAGCAGACTACTCTCTTTTGTTCACTTTTGTGTTTTTCTTTCTTTTTATTGGAAACATGAAACAAATGGCAGCGCTTCGTATTTATCTGGAACAGATGATTACCGGACACGAACGGCTTCTTTCCGTCCTCACAAGCCAGATCATCAGCAATGTTCCTGCCGCCATGCTGCTTTCCGGATATACAAAAGAAATCCCGGAACTGATTGTAGGAACCAACCTCGGCGGCCTCGGGACTTTAATTGCATCTATGGCAAGCCTGATCTCCTATCGCCAGATTACGGCCGCAGACGCTTCCTGCCGCAAAAAATATATCCTGATTTTTACTGTTTTCAATCTTGTTTTTCTTGCTATTTTGTATCAGATACGCTAAAATAAAAAGAAGATCCGGCTGTACGGGTCTTTTTTCACGGCATTTTATACCGTCTCATGATTACTGTACTTAGCATTTTATATTGAAAAAGAAAGGGTTTCATTTATGAAGATAGATCTCAGAAACGTTCCGGATGCCGAGGTTTCCGGTATTGATCTTGCAAATGTTGACATTACTGTTCCGGCGCCGGAGACAGAACCGCAGCGTCAGTATTACTTTATGGCACTTTTAAAACAGCAGCTCGTACCGGAGCGTGCAAAACAAAACGGAAAAGAGTATCTGACTGCCTGCATCACAACCTTCGGCTGCCAGATGAACGCCCGCGATTCCGAAAAACTGGAGGGAATTCTGGAAACCGTCGGCTACCACATTGTGGAGACCGAAGATGCCGATTTTGTTGTTTACAACACCTGTACCGTCCGTGAAAACGCAAATCTGCGTGTCTACGGTCGTCTTGGACAGCTTGGCAAGTACAAAAAGAAAAATCCGGGCATGATTATTTCCCTCTGCGGATGCATGATGCAGGAGCCGCTTGTTGTCGAAAAACTCAAAAAAAGCTACCATTTCGTCAACCTGATTTTTGGAACGCATAATATCTACCGCTTTGCCGAGTATCTTGTCCGGTGCATGACAGAGGACCGCATGGTGATTGATATCTGGAAAGATACCGACAAAATCGTGGAAAATCTCCCGGTTGACCGCAAATATCCGTTCAAGTCGGGTGTTAATATTATGTTCGGCTGCAATAACTTCTGCAGCTACTGTATCGTACCGTATGTGCGCGGCCGCGAACGCAGCCGGAAGCCGGAGGAAATCATCGCAGAGATCAAACGCCTCGTTGCAGACGGCGTTGTTGAAATCATGCTGCTTGGTCAGAATGTCAATTCCTACGGAAAGAATCTCGAGGAGCCGATGACGTTTGCACAGCTTCTGCGCAAGGCAAATCAGATTGAAGGGCTGAAACGCATCCGTTTCATGACCTCACATCCAAAGGATCTCTCGGAAGAACTGATCGATGCAATGCGCGACTGCGAGAAGGTCTGCCTCCATCTTCATCTTCCGCTCCAGTCCGGAAGCAGCCGTATCTTAAAACTGATGAACCGCCGTTATACCAAAGAGCAGTATCTCGACCTGGTAGACCGAATCCGCGCAAAAGTGCCGGATATTTCTCTGACAACAGATATTATCGTTGGTTTCCCTGGTGAGACCGAAGAAGATTTTCTGGAAACACTGGATGTGGTCCGCCGCGTTCGTTACGACAGCGCGTTTACCTTCCAGTATTCCAGAAGAACCGGAACACCGGCAGCTGCCATGGAAGACCAGATCCCGGCGGATGTTGTAAAAGACCGTTTTGACCGTCTTCTTGCCGAGGTTCAGGAAATTTCCCGCGAGGTAACCGCAAGACATCTTCATACCGTACAGGAAGTTCTGGTGGAAAGTATCAATGAGCAGGACGCTTCTCTTGTCACCGGCCGTATGAGCAACAATACGCTGGTTCATTTCCCGGGAGATGCTTCGATGATCGGAACGCTGCAGAACGTTTCCCTGGACGAATGCCGCGGCTTCTACTATATGGGAACGCTTGTTTAACCAAAAGACCCTGCCCGCACAGTTTTTCAGTCTTTGAAAAGACTATGTTACAAAGCTGTGCAGGCAGGGTTTTTATATATAACTTCTCCTTTTATCCTCTCACATCTGGAGTTTTCCCGGAGAGCCGCCTCTGATAAAAAAAGTAGGTAATCATAAGCATAACTCCAGCTCCGACCCATGCGGAAATTTCTGCGAATGCCACTCCGCGGAACGCAAGGCGCGGTGCTAAAAGCAGCACAACCATGACGCGCATGGCAACCTCCACAATCCCGGACACCATCGGCAGAACTGTTTTTCCCATTCCCTGGCAGGCGTTTCGGAAGACAAACAGCCAGCCAAGGGCGAACAGGGCAACTCCGGTAACCGGCAGAAAGATACAGGTATAGGAAATGACTGTCGCATCATTCAGCATCAGGGATGCCAGAAACTTCGGGCAGAAAATTTCCAGTGCTGCAAAAGGAAGATTGACAAGGACAGAAAGCACGACACCTGCCCTGACTCCCTGTTTGATCCGGTCGTATTTTCCGGCTCCATAATTTTGTCCTGTAAAAGTCAGAAGTGCAAGTCCAAGTGTTATACCCGGCTGCTCGAACAGACCGCACACCTTCATACATGCAGCATAAGCTGCGACATAAGCCGTTCCCATCTGATTGACAAAAACCTGAAGGACCATACCGCCCACCGCAGTTACAGAATTCATCACAGCTACCGGCAGGCCTTTTCCAACGAGTGCGCCAAGAAGTACACCATCTGCCCTCCAGTCTGTTTTCCGCGGAAGCAGTTCTGCGGCGCGCCGGATATATACCAGACAGTAAAGGGCAGAAACCACCTGCGCCAGAACCGTTGCAAGCGCCGCTCCAAACACGCCCATGCCAAACGGAAATACAAATAGAAGATCCAGCACAATATTGACCACCGACGAAACGATCATAGAAGCCAGCGGCACTTTACTGTTTCCGACGGACCGGAGCAGCGTCATGGCAAAGTTATTAAAAATGGTAACGGTACTGCCCGCCAGAATGGTTCCAAAATAAACCAGAGTGTCTGTCATCATATCCTCCGGTGTCTGGAGAAAGACAAACAGACGGCGCATCCAAAACAGACTGCCCACCGTAATTACAATTCCAATGGCAAGGCAGATATAAACCGACATCGCAATTTCTTTCCGCAGTTTTTCGATATCATTCGCTCCAAAGGAGTGGGAAATACAGATCCCAAGTCCTCCGGTAAGCCCCATGGCAAAGCCGAGAATCAAAAAATGTACCGAACTGGTATTTCCAACCGCTGCCAGGGCCACATCTCCGATCCCCTTTCCAACGACCATGGAATCCACAAAGCTGTAAAGCTGCTGAAAAAGATTTCCGATCAGAATCGGCAGGAAAAACTGAAAAATCAGCTTCATGCTGTTGCCCTGCGTCATATCATTTGTTGTTTTTTGCATGATGATAATCTTGTAACCTTTCCTTTCTTCATTCCTTCTTGCAAATCATATAAAATCACTATATACTAAAAGAAGTTTGTTTCCATCCACAGTCAGTATGGAACATCCACTACGAACGAAAAGTGAGACATCTATGAATAACTTATATGAATATATCGACCCCATCGCCTCTCCTTATGAGGCTTTTCTTTTTGACAGCACGCGGGACTCCCTTCCGATTCCTGCTCACTGGCACTATTATGTAGAACTTCTCTACGTTCTGAAAGGAGAAATTGAGGTTTCCCTTGATAATGTGACATCCATCGGAACGGAAGGATCCGTGATCCTTTTTCCGCCCAAATGCGTTCATTCCATCGCGCTTGCAAAAGGGTCTGTTCCGGTGCAGTATGATGTGATTAAATTTGACCCCAATCTTCTGCCCACCTGCAAGACGGATGAGCTGGATCTGCGTTCGATTCTGCACGGCCTCCACACGTTCCGCTGCCCCTGTATTTTTTCTCCGGAGCAGGTACGGAAAATGGACCTTTTTCCTCTTTTTTCGGATATTCTTAAGGAATACCGGGATAAAGAGCTTGGCTATTCCATGATTCTTACAGCGGATCTTCGGAAAATCATCAGCCGTTTTGTACGGAATTGGCAGAAAAGCGGGACTTCTTTTCCGTCTCCCGGCGTGCATCCTTCCTACGAAATCAGTTTTGACCTGATTTCCGAATACATTGATTCCCATTATTTTGAAGAACTGACCGTAGAGAAACTTGCCGCCATGTGCAACATGTCGCACTCCACATTTTCCATGAATTTTTACCGCCGCTACAATATGACCTGCAAAGAATATATTACGGCAACCAGAATCAATGCGGCAGAAAACATGCTGCTTTTTTCCAGTCACGATGTTTCTTTTATTGCCAGAGAAGTCGGCTATCCGGACTGCAGCTATTTCATCCGGTGTTATAAAAAAATAAAAGGAATCACACCGAAACAGGCCAGAAAAATGCAGGCAGAAAAAAATAAATAACGTTATTTTGCAGAAAAGGGCACGCATTCATTTTGCGTGCCCTTTTTCCATGCCTTATCGTTCTGCTGTCTCGTATACGCTTCGTACGCGGTATGCGCCCGATACGCCGGTTCCCTTGGCGGTAAAGTCTGCGGTCGGCAGAATACGGAAGGTCTTTGTTCCTGCTTCCATATCAACGAAGTTATCGTCCAGGCGAAGCACACCGTTTTCGGTCTCTACGCTGACAGATTTTGCGAAGTTCTCTGCCGTTACAGTTACGGTATCGCCGTCTACCGATACAGAAAGTTTCGGATCTGCGAAATGGTAATGCTTCGGTGCACAGAACAGCGTCGATCCGGAAGATACGACGTTTCCATCGACAACCAGCTCATACGTCAGATGAACTTCCAGCGGATCCTGACCGTTGAAATCAAGATGCGGCATCCACTGTCCGCCGTAGGCCGGTGCGTTGACCTCGAAGGTTCCCTCTTTGACTACGGAAGAATCCGGACGGCGCAGAGACCATTTTACGGTTCCAACAATCGGCTCACCCGTCTCATTCGCAACGTGAAGGTCTGCACTGACATCGATTGGATGCGGCAGGGTGTTGACAAACGGTTTCTGATCGATCTCTCCATGCTCCTCACAGGAAAGCAGAATCGGTGCGAACATCTTCTTCTCTGCGTACTGCAGGGCTTTCCAGTTTCCGTAGTAATCGACGCTTGCCCAGGATGCTACCGGCCAGATATCGTTCAGCTGCCATACAACAGCACCCATGCAGGTACCACGGAAGCGGCGGAAATGCTCTACGCCGTAACGGATGGCATCTGCCTGAAGAAGCTGTGAGCAGTAAAGAAGCTCATCGAAATTCTTCGGATACAGATAGGTCTGTGAGATATAGTTCAGGATCTTTCCGTTGGCAGCCGTATTTCTCTGGTGCATTTCCATGACGCGTGAGAAGATGTTGCGGTCGCCGTCTTCCGTAAACCGTTTTACAGTCTGCAGGGACGGGAAGGACTGGAATCCGAACTCGGACAGGAAACGGTAATGGTGGGAACGATAAGCGGTAAACGGCTCGCTTCCGTGCCATACGCCCCAGTAATGGGTATCGCCGACATTTTCCGCATTGCTGTTTTCGTAATTTCCACCTGAAGACGGGGATGACGGCCAGTAGAATTTCTCCGGATCCTCTTCTTTGACGATTTTCGGAATGATGTACTCATACAGATGGATATAATCGTAATACTGTTTCTTGGATTTCGGCCATGCCAGCATTTCATACTGTGTCTCCATCTCATTGTTTCCGCACCACAGAGCAATGCTTGCATGAGAACGAAGTCTGCGTACATTCTGACGGATTTCTGTGGAGATATTCTCCTCAAAATGATCTGACAGCTCATAGGAAGCGCAGGCAAACATGAAGTCATGCCAGATCAGAAGTCCTCTCTCATCGCAGACATCATAGAAGAAGTCATCGAGGAAGTATCCGCCGCCCCATATACGCAGGGAATTGAAGTTTGCTTCCTGTGCAGATTTTAACAGCAGATCGGTACGTTCTCTCGTCTGGCGGGTTAAAATATTATCCTCCGGAATGTAATCCGCGCCCATCGCGAAAATCTGCAGTCCGTTGATTTCATATGCAAAGTTGCGGCCTTTTACCGTCTTTGCTGCTTTATCGGTGATAATTACTTTCTTCTCACCGTTTGTCATAACCATGTTGTCGCCGTCGTCGTAATCTGGTGCCTGTCCGGTCATGTGCTCATCATAAACTTCATCTTCCATCGGATCGGTATTGACCGTGATGGTGCGAAGACCCATTTTTTTCTCCCAGGTATCCAGGGTATCCTCTGCAACAAGCGCTACCTTTACCTGATACAGTGCCTGTGCGCCGTAACCGTTCGGCCACCACAGCTCCGGATTTTCTACGGTAAGAGAAGCCTGTACATGGTTGCTGCGAAGCTCACACGTAAGACCAGTCAGATTCTTTGCCGGTGCTGAATGGGTCAGCGGATCGATGCTGCCGCTTTCTGCGGTCAGAACGGTTTTTCCATCCGGAGAAGTAACCGTCATGACAATTTTTACATTTCCGTTGGTAACTCCCGGCATCCACTCGATCTCAGCATCTGCCGTCAGGCGAACAGAATCAACAACGTTTCCGTGAACCGTTTTTCCGGTTACGTGATGCTCCTGGCCTACAAATACCTGCGCCAGACGGGCTGTTTTTACTGCGAGAACGGAAGCTTCACGGAACAGTCCTGCATCTGGAAGACGCGGGCCCCAGTCCCAGCCGTACATGCACGCTGCTTTACGGATATGCGGGAATCCCGGCATTGCATCGGAGGATCCGCCAACCGGGCATTTTGTATCTTCTTCCGCAATGAATTTGGTCGGGGAATGCAGAATCACTTTTACCTGATATACGGTATCGGCTGCATCACCTGCAACAAGATCGGTAATATCGTACTCCCAGACACGGTTCATGTTGTCTGCGGAGCCGATTTTCTCTCCGTTCAAATAAACATCCGCGATCGTATCAATTCCGTCGAAATGTAAAAACAGGCGGTCCGCTTTTCTGTCTTCCTCTCCGATCACGATTTCTGTCTCGTATGCGAAATCGTTCTCCATCAGTTTCAGTGCGTCGAGTTCATTGTCACGATAAAACGGATCCGGGATCAGACCTTTTTCCAGAAGTGTGCCGTAAACGGTAGACGGAACCTTTGTCTCAATTGGAGTCTCCGGAATATCGTAAACATTTTTTCCAAGGACCGTTAAGGTCCAGTTGTCTTTCAGACATATTGTATGCATTACAGTATGTCCCCCTTTCTTACATAGTTTCTGCTTCTTCGCGTAGTTTCACCACGCTTTTTCCTTCTTCCTATCTTACTTCTTTTGTACAGAAAATGGTACAAAAAAGCTCTTGAAAAATAGGAAAAATCTCCAAATGCACAAAAATTTTCGCAAAAACAGGAAAACAGTGAGACAAATTCTCAATCATCACTTTGACAGATTTGGAAAATGTGATAGAATAAAAACGTTGGCATCCCATTTAAAAATGTCGACATTATTTTTCGAAAAGAAAGATGAGGAAAAAACTATGATACCAGAAAGATTAGCTGCTCTCCGCGAAAAAATGAGAGCATACGGCGTGGACGCTTATCTGGTTCCGACCGCCGATTATCATGAATCCGAATATGTAGGAACTTACTTTAAAGCAAGAACGTATATTACCGGTTTTACCGGTTCTGCCGGAACTGCTGTGATTACGCAGGACGAAGCGTGCCTCTGGACCGATGGCCGCTACTTCGTACAGGCAGCCAAAGAACTTGCCGGAACCGGCGTTACCTTAATGAAAATGGGCCAGGAAGGCGTTCCGACGGTAGAGGAATACCTGGCGGCAAATACAAAAGAGGGCATGACCATTGGTTTTGACGGCCGCGTTGTCAATGAAATGCTCGGCGAAGCACTGGAGAAAACACTTCCGGAGCGTTTTCTTTCCTATCGAAGCGACCTGATCGGTGAGATCTGGTCGGACCGCCCGGCACTTTCCGCAGAACCCGTGTGGATCCTTGATGCAAAATATACCGGTGAATCCGCTGCGGAGCGTCTTGCAAAAGTACGCGAAAAGATGAAAGAGAACGGTGCCGAAGTGCATATTCTGACTGCACTGGATGATATCGCCTGGATGCTGAATATCCGTGGAAACGATATTCCATGCAACCCGGTTGTTCTCTCCTATCTCGTACTGACAGAAACCGAGAGTCATCTGTTCATTCAGGAAGAAACCTTAAATGAGAAAGTAAAACAGTATCTTGCTGATCTTGGCATTTCCCTTCATCCATACGATGCTGTTTATGATTTTGTTTCCGGCATCACAGGAAAAACCATTCTTCTGGAAAAAGCCAAAGTCAACTACACGATCTGCCAGAGTGTCATGGGCAGCAATACGATTGTCAATGTCATGAACCCGGCTTCTTCTTTAAAAGCAGTCAAAACACCGGTTGAGATGGAAAACATCCGAAAAGCCCACATCAAAGACGGCGTTGCCGTTACCCGTTTCGTATACTGGTTAAAGAAGAATATCGGTAAGATCCCAATGGATGAGGTTTCCGTTGCTGAAAAACTGGAATCCTTCCGGAAGGAGCAGGAAGGCTTTATTGAGCCAAGTTTCGGAACGATTTCCGCTTACGGCCCGAATGCTGCTATGTGCCATTATCAGGCAACGAAAGACAATTTCTCTGTTCTGCAGCCAAAAGGCATGTACCTAGTGGACTCCGGCGGACAGTATTATGAGGGAACGACCGATATTACCAGAACAATCGTAGTTGGACCGCTGACCGAGGAAGAAAAAGAACATTTCACCATCACTGCGATGGGAACCCTTCGTCTTGGAAATGCAAAATTCCTCCACGGCTGCATCGGTATCAACCTTGATTACCTTGCAAGACAGGCATTCTGGGAGAGAGGTCTTGACTTCAATCACGGAACCGGCCACGGTGTCGGTTATCTTTTAAATGTACATGAGCGTCCAAACGGTTTCCGCTGGAAAATGGTTCCGGAGCGGATGGAAAACGCCGTTCTTGAGGAGGGCATGCTTACTTCCGATGAACCGGGTATCTATATCGAAGGAAGCCACGGCATCCGTACTGAGAACCTGATGCTCTGCCGCAAAGCAGAAAAGAACATGTACGGCCAGTTCATGTGCTTTGAGTTCGTTACCATGGTTCCGATCGATCTTGACGGTATTGACACACAGTATATGACCGAAAAAGATGTGGAACTGCTGAACAACTACCACAAAGAAGTATATGAAAAGATTTCTCCTTATCTAGAAGGAGACGAAAAAGAGTGGCTGAAAGAAGCCACCCGCCCGATTTCCAAATAAGATGCAAAAACGCTGTTCTGTGTTTTGATGATACAGAACAGCGTTTTTTATTATAATACTTTCGATAAAAACTCTTTGAGCCGGGGATGCTGCGGATTTGCGAAGAACTCCTGCGGCGTATTCTCCTCCTGAATATTTCCCTCGTTGATAAAGATCACGCGGGTTGCCACTTCTCTTGCAAAACCCATTTCATGCGTTACGACAACCATCGTCATGCCTGATTCAGCAAGTTCCTTCATAATTTCAAGAACCTCCCCTACCATTTCCGGGTCGAGTGCGGAGGTCGGCTCGTCAAACAGCATGACATCCGGGTTCATCGCAAGGGCGCGTGCAATGGCGATTCGCTGTTTCTGACCGCCGGAAAGGCTTCCCGGGTAAGCATCTGCTTTATCCGGCAGTCCAACGCGGTTTAAGAGCTCCAACGCTTTTTTCGCTGCTTCTTCCGGTGTCATCAGCTTTAATGTCACCGGGGCGAGCATGATATTTTCCTTGACGGTTTTATGCGGAAACAGGTTGAACTGCTGAAATACCATTCCAATTCTCTGTCGTACATGGTCGATATCGGTTTCCGGCGCCGTGATGTCAACGCCCTCGAAATAAATTTTTCCGCCGGTTGGAATTTCCAGACGGTTTAAGGAACGCAGAAAGGTCGATTTTCCGGAACCGGAAGGACCGATGACAGCGACAACCTCTCCCTGATGGATCTCTGTACTGATCCCGTCCAGAACCTTATTATCCTCGAAGCTCTTCTGCAGATTTTCAACTTTGATTAATACTTTTTCATTAGTGGTCACTCTTACGCAGTCTCCTTTCCAGTTTTCCCATGAAATAGGTCAGAATCATAACAAGAATCAGATAAAAAATCGCTGCGGAAAGAAGCGGAACCAGTGCATCGTACGTACGGCTCTGTACCAGGGTCGCTGCCTTTGTAATATCAATGGTTCCGATATAGCCGATGATGGCAGTCTCTTTTAACAGCACGATCATCTCATTAATCAGCGCCGGAAGAACATTTTTAAACGCCTGCGGAATGATGATGAGACGCATGGTCTGTGCAGAATTTAAGCCAAGGCTTCGTCCTGCTTCCGTCTGTCCTTTGTCCACAGACATAATTCCGGAACGGAAAATCTCAGCAACGTATGCACCGGAATTGATACCAAATGCGATTCCGCCGATCACGATATTGTTCAGGTTTACGGTTGCAAAAATAACCGAATAGAAAAACAGGATCTGAATCATGGACGGCGTTCCGCGGATGATCGTCAGATAGACGCGCGCAACGATGTTCAGAAGTTTTAATTTACCGGTCTGCTCGTGTGTCGAGCGGATCAGTGCGATAAGAAGTCCGAGCACAACACCGATGCACAGCGCAAGCACCGTGACAAGCAGTGTCGTCTTCAGACCGGTCAGCCACCATTCTGTAGCACCATTGTCTACAAAGTAGCGGTTGAACTGATGATGTAAATTTTCCATATGACACATCTCTCCTTTGTGTTTTTAACTGCGGGATCTGCAACCGGCAGTTTCCTTACAGCGCAATCGAAAAACGAACGGCCGCGCCTTTTGTCTGGCGGACAGCCGCTCGTTTCTATCCCCTGATTCCAGATTGCCCCGTACTTCGTACTCTCGCAGTCCTTATCACTATGTTATTACTTTCTGACGATGACAACCTGTGTTGCATCTGCATAAGTATCCGTGAAATCAACGCTTTCTTCCCGTTCTGGAGTAACGGTCATTCCGGCTGCGCCGAAGTCTGCTTTTCCACTGTTGACAGATGCAAGGATGGTTTCAAATGACATATCCTCGATTTTCAGCTCATAACCAAGCTTGTCGCAGATTGCCTTGGAAATGTCGGCATCGATACCAACGATATCATTTCCCTCTTTGTACTCCCACGGCTCGAACTCAGCGTTGGTTGCCATGGTAAGCGTTCCGTTGGAACGGTCCACGTCTGCCGGGGACTCATACGGATGCTGGCCGACTTCATCACCAATGTAGTTGCTCATGATCTCATCAAGAGTTCCGTCCTCTTTCAGCTCTGCCAATGCAGTGTTGAACTCGTCTCTTAACTCATTTCCTTTTTTGAAGCACATCGCGTACTCTTCGGTATCAAAAATGCCTTCTACAATTTTCAGATCATCGTTTGCTGCAACGAATTTTTCTGCCGGCAGGGAATCGATGACAACACAGTCAATCTTTCCGTTTTTCAGTGCCTGAATAGCATCGGCGCCTTTGTTGTAACGCTGCATCTGGGAATCTGCATTAACGGCATCGCTCGCCTGAGAATCACCTGTTGTTCCGGTCTGTACACCAATCTTCAGATCTGCCAGATCCTCTACGGATGTTACTTCTACTTTCTTTGCGGTAGATGCAGAACTTCCGCAGCCTGCCATCGAAACAGCAAACAAAACGGACATTGCAAGTGCTGTTGCTTTTTTTGCAAAATTCATTTTCATAATAATCTCCTTCTCTCCTCATGTAATGTATATTTATTCACTTTCCCTTATTATAACAGCATCTTTCTGAAATGCAAGGAAAAACGGAAAAAAAGCAACAGAAATACAAAAGACAGCCCGGGGGTTCTTCCATGGCTGTCTTTCCGTTTTTGTATTCAGTCCGTATTTTTTCCGTCTGCTGCTGTGCAGCGCAGGATCCGCTGAATGCTCTTTTCCGATAAAGCATATTCCTCTGAGAGTTCGGAAACTCTGCTTCCGTTTTGATGTTTCTCGCAAATTTCCCGGCACCGGATGCTCCTTTGCCCATTCCTAGGCTTCCACACTGCTCCCGAAGAGCTTTAAGGCTTCCATCCCTTCCAGTCCCTCTGTATTTGTTCGTCGTCTACACAAATGATGTTCATCTGGTATCTCTCCTGCCTTGTCCTGTTCTAATTGCTTTTCATCCATTCTTCATAAATGGAGGCACTGTATCCCTGTTTCTTTTTACTCTGATACATTGCCCGGTCCGCCTTTCTGTACAGCTGGTCAAAAGAAACTTCTTCCGATGCCTCGCAGAAACAGGCACCCAGGCTGATTTCTATCTGCTTCCCCTTCATTTCCGCAATCGTAATCTGGCTGATGTTATAAAAAAGTCTTTCGAAAAATCTCTCTGCCGCCGCTTTCTCCCGCATTTCCGGCATAAAGACTGCAAACTCGTCACCCCCGAGGCGCAGAACTACGTCCTTGTCCCGGCAGGATTTCTGCATCGTCTCTGCAACGGCGATAATAACCTTATCCCCTGTCGAGTGTCCATACGTATCGTTGATTGTTTTGAATTTGTCACAATCAATCAGGCAAAGCAGACCTCCTGTTTTTTCCTGCAGCAGATGGGAAATCTGTCTTTCCCCGCTTCCACGGTTATACAATCCCGTCATAAGATCCGTCTGTGCCAGATAAATCAAGCGGTTCTCACGTTTTTTCTCTTCTTCGATACACTCAATACAAAACAGCACATGCAGAAGCCTTCCATTTTCATCGTAATCAACAGGAATGAATCTGCTCCGGCACCAGCCTGTTTTTTTATCGATAAATTCGTGTATGATACTGTTTTTTCCGGCGAGCCGCTCTTCCAGCGTATTGAGATCGATAAATGCAGCAGTTTCTTCCAGTTGTGATTCCATGCACATTTTCTCTGCCATGCACTTCGCATGCCCGCCAAAATCGTCTATGATCTCATATTCCCCCATTTGGGCTGCACTCTGCGATGTTGTCTTTACAATATGATATTTCTGCGTCTGCACATTAATATAAAAATTGCTGCAAGGGCAATCCATTCAGCAAGATCTATCACATTCAAACCAGATAGTTACTCACATACACAATACCTCTTTCCAGACTCCCCGGACCTCCGCGGAATGCCCACGCTGCGGCATCACTCGCCAGAAGAACGGCACAGGAAAGCTGCATCAGAAGCATCCGGTATTTTTTCTTTTTCTGATCCATATCCCTGCTCAAAACCATACAGAGGGCCGCAATATTTGTTTTGTCCTTCCTAAAACAGCAAAAGAAAACCCTCTCATACCGCCTTTCTCTGCGTATATGAGAGGGTTCCTGTTCTTACGCCTGTCCCAGTACGTGGTCGGAAATTCTTCCGTAGACGGAGATCAGGTAGAGGCCGCAGATGCCGACAACCGCGTAGATGATGCGGCTCAGCCACGTCATGTTTCCGAAGATCAGGGCGACGAGGTCGAGACGGAAGAATCCGATCAAGCCCCAGTTGACGGCTCCGATGATTGCAACGGTGAGTGCGGTGTAATCCAGTCCTTTCATGTAAAGAAACCTCCTTTTTCCGGATTTTGTATCGTCTTTTTATCTCTTCCGGTTTCTTTATAAAGAATTTCCCAAAAGGAGGCAGATTATGCATTTTCTTTGATTTTTCGGGCAGAAAAATGGAGACCATTTCCAGGCCTCCATTCGTGCAATTTTGTTTTCTTTATTCAGACAGCAGCTTCTGCAGCAGCTCTCCTGCTGCTGCCGGGTTGGCTTTACCTTTCATTTCTTTCATGACCTGGCCGACCAGAAATCCGAGGACTTTTGTCTTTCCGGATTTGTACTGCTCTACCGGGCCAGGGTTGTTTTCCAGAACTTTTCTCGTGGTTTCTTCCAGAAGGCCGGTGTCGTTTACGGTTTTCAGTCCGTGCTCCTCGACGTATGCTTCCGGATCGACATCCTCTGCAAAGATCTGCTCAAATACCTCTTTTGCCACCTGGTTATTGACCGATCCGGCTTCTGCCAGTTCGATCAGGGATGCCAGATGCTTTGGTGAAAACTGCAGATCCTCCGGCTCCTGGCCGTTCTCCTTTAAGAGACGTAAGGTCTCGCCCATCAGCCAGTTTGCCACTTTTTTCGGTTTGCCGCAGAGCGCCGTCGTCTCCTCAAAGAGATCGGACAGCTTCTTGGAACCGGTCAGAATGCCCGCATCGTACTGCGGCAGTCCGTACTGCTCCACGTAGCGTGCCTGTTTTTCCGGCTGGAATTCCGGCATGGATTTCACAATGCGGTCGATCCACTCGTCGGAAATGTGCACCGGCGGCAGATCCGGGTCCGGGAAGTAGCGGTAATCCTTCGCATCCTCTTTCGAACGCATCGCGTAGGAATACTCTTTGTTGTCGTCCCAGCGGCGGGTCTCCTGGACAACGGCTTTTCCTTCCTCGATCAGCTCGATCTGTCTTGCACGCTCTCCCTCGATCGCTCTTCCGATTGCCTTAAAGGAGTTCAGGTTCTTCATTTCGGTACGTGTTCCGAATTTCTCACTTCCAACCTCACGGACCGAAAGGTTGACATCGGCACGCATCGAGCCCTCCTGCAGTTTGCAGTCGGATGCGCCGAGATACTGAATCATCATACGCAGTTTTTCCAGATAAGCGATAACCTCTTCCGCAGAGCGCATATCCGGCTCGGATACAATCTCGATCAGCGGAACGCCGCTTCGGTTGTAGTCGACGAGTGAGCAATCCTCCCACTCATCGTGGATCAGCTTTCCGGCATCCTCCTCCATGTGGATCTCATGAATGCCGATTTTCTTCTTTCCCGCTGCGGTGTCAATCTCGACATATCCATCGTGGCAGATCGGCAGATACAGCTGGGAAATCTGATAGTTCTGCGGGTTGTCCGGGTAGAAATAGTTCTTCCGGTCGAATTTGCAGAGCTGGTTGATTTTGCAGTTTGCAGCCAGTCCGACGCGCAGGGCGTAATCGACAACCTTCTTATTTAATACCGGAAGGGATCCCGGCATACCGGTGCAGACCGGGCAGGTGTGGGTGTTCGGCGCACCGCCGAATGCGGTAGAGCAGCCGCAAAAAATTTTTGTTCTCGTCGCAAGCTCCACATGTACTTCAAGTCCGATGACGGTTTCATACTGTTTTGACATTGTTTTGCTTCCTCCTTACCATTTTTCTGGCTGCCCGAATGCACCGCGTGCCTGCTCATAGGTGTATGCTGCACGGAACAGTTTTTTCTCTGAGAAACAGTCTCCGATAAGCTGCATGCCGATCGGAAGCCCCTTGTCATCCATGCCGCACGGAACGGTGATGCCCGGAAGGCCGGCGAGGTTGACCGATACGGTGTAAATGTCGCCCAGATACATCTGTAAAGGATCCGAAAGCGAATCGCCAAGACGCGGTGCGGTCGATGGTGCTGCCGGGCTTAAAATCATATCGTATTTTTCAAATGCGCGGTCAAACTCTTTTTTAATCAGGGCTTTCGTGCGCAGTGCTTTCAGATAATACGCATCGTAGTAACCGGAGCTTAAGACGAAGCTTCCCAGCATAATCCGTCGTTTCACCTCCGGACCGAAGCCCTCAGAACGGCTCTTCTTATACATATCGTGGAGTCCTTCGTACTCTTTGGCACGGAAGCCGTATTTCACGCCGTCGAAGCGTTCCAGGTTGGAGCTTGCCTCAGCGGATGCAATAACGTAGTAAGCCGGAATGGCATAATCAATGAGGTCGAGATCGAAATACTCTACTTCTGCTCCGCGTGCCTTCAGGACATCGGCAGCTTTTAAAATGGATTCCTTCACCTGCGGATCCAGGCCTTCGCCGAAGCAGCTGTTCGGAATACCGATTTTCAGATCGGAGACATCTTCTTTTAAAGCGCTCATGAAATCGTAATCGTCGCGTTTCATCGATGTCGCATCTTTTGCATCATACGAAGCGACCGTCTGCAGCAGTGCTGCACAGTCTGTCACATCCTTTGCGACCGGTCCGATCTGGTCAAGGGAGGAACCATAAGCGATCAGTCCGTAACGGGAAACGGTGCCGTACGTCGGTTTCATGCCGGTTACGCCGCAGAAGGAACTCGGCTGACGGATCGATCCGCCGGTATCGGAGCCAAGTGCCATCGGTACTTCTCCTGCTGCAACGGCTGCGCAGGAACCGCCGGAGGAACCGCCTGGAACGTGTTCGGTGTTCCATGGATTTTTCGTCACGCCGTACGCGGAAGTCTCTGTCGTACTTCCCATCGCAAACTCATCCATGTTTGTCTTTCCGATGATAACGGCTCCCGCCTCTTCGAGCCGTGTGATAACCTCTGCATCGTACGTCGGAACAAAGTTCTGCAGGATCTTTGACGCACACGTCGTCGCAAGACCTTTCGTACAGATGTTGTCCTTGACCGCAATCGGAACGCCGGCCAGCGGACCGGTGAGCTCTCCTGCGTCAATTTTCTTCTGCACTTCTGCCGCGCGTGCTCTTGCACCCTTTTCATCCACAAGAAGGAATGCGTGAATTGATTCTTCCGATGCTTTGACTGCCGCAAGAGACGCTTCTACAGCGTCCGCTACAGTGATCTTTCCTTCTTTGATTGCGGCAGAAAGCTGTACTGCTGTCATATCTTTGATTTCCATATCAATCTCCTCCTGCTATTCTACCGTTTTCGGAACCTTGTACTGGCCCTCTTTGACTTCCGGTGCATTGGTAAGCATTGCATCGCGGTCGTCGCCATTGGTTACTTCATCCTCGCGGAATACATTTCCCATCTCGAAAATGTGGGTCATCGGCTCGACCTTGCTGGTGTCGAGCTCGTTTAATTTATCTACATAATCCAGCATCTTCTGCATATCCTGCCGTGCGGATTCTTTTTCCTCATCCTTTAATTCCAGCTTTGCCAGGATGCCGACATATTCCATCGTTTCATCTGAAATCACATTTGCCATTTCACTCATTCTCCTTTTTCATTTTCCAGCAGGATCCGCTTACGGCTCCAGTCTTGTAAGATCACGCGGGAACAGCGTTGTCTCGCGGACGTTGTCCTCACCGATCAGCTTCATGGTTAGACGCTCCAGACCGATGCCAAGACCTCCGTGCGGCGGCATACCGTGTTTGAAAGCACTTAAATACTGCTCCATGCCCTCTTCTGTCATGCCGCGGGCTGCGATCTTTTCAGAGAGCATCTTGTAATCGTGGATACGCTGGCCTCCGGTTGTAATCTCCAGACCGTGGAACAGCAGGTCGAAGCTCTTTGTGTATCTCTTATCCTCCGGGTCGTCCATCGCATAGAACGGTCTCTTTTTCGACGGATATTCGGTGACGAATACGAAGTCTGCATCGTACTCCTCTTTGAAATACTGGCCGATCAGAAGCTCCTCCTCTGGCTCAAGGTCGAACGGGTTGCGGATCTTTCGGTTGTATTTCTCGGCTACCAGCTCTTTCGCTTTCGTGAACGGTACAGTTGGGATTTCTTCTGTCTTTGGAAGCATAACTTTCAGGATCTCCAGCTCTTTTGCGTAATCCTCTTTAAGAAGA
>ENA-USYV01001246-USYV01001246.1-human-gut-metagenome-genome-assembly--contig:-NODE-1246-length-25389-cov-5.776628_pt1 | contig 25389 bp, 24 predicted proteins | sample MGYA00250066_ERZ773514 | MGnify/ENA primary metagenome ERZ773514 (study PRJEB29103, sample SAMN06112049) | human gut metagenome | biome: human gut; feature: ankylosing spondylitis patient; material... | reverse complement strand
GGTCGGCCGACATGTCGCCCCGCAGGCGAAGGGAGAGGGGTGCCGTCGAAAAACGCATGCCCGTCGAATCGTCCTCGTAACGGATCGCCGCGTCGCTGATCCTGAAGTCGCGGACCGAAAGGCGGAACGACGAATGTTCCGCATCGGCGGGGCCTTCCTCTTCGCCCGGAGTCTCTTCCGAAGCCTTCATAACGTCCCAGTTCACCCTGCCGTCGGCGAGTTTGTGCGCATGGAGCGCAGGCTCCGAAAGGATGATCTTCGTCACCTCGAACCCCTCATCGCCGAAAAGCGACATTACGTTCACGACCACCGAACTCCGCTGAGCGGCGACGATCGTATCGCCCGCGAAAGGCTCCTCACCCACCAGCGTCAGTCCCTTCAGGTCGAGCGAAGCGCGGGGAAAATGGCGCAACAAGCTGATGTCCAGCTTCTCGAAATCGAGCCGCGCGTCGAGCATCGCATTGGCCTCACGCTTCACAATCTCGGCGATCTTGCCCCGCAGCACCATCGGCGCCACCAGAGCGATCACCAGCACGACGGCCACCACGATGGCCGCAATCTTCACGATTTTTTTCATCACTTATCTGTTTTAAAGGCGAAAACCGTGGTTTCCACCTCTTCGAATCCGACTTTGCGATAAAGCGCCCTAGCGGCTTCGCGCGCCGGGTTCGACGTCAGCATCACCTTCCCGGCGCCGATGCGGGCCGCATGCTCCACGGCGGCGCGCACCAGCGCATCGCCCGCGCCGCAGCCGCGTGCCGCGCCGTCCACCACGACGTCCTCGATCCACGCCTTGCGCCCCGAAGGCGCATCGTACCACGCCAGCATCAGCACCCCGACGATGCGTTCTCCGGCCACAGCGGCCAGCAACGCCCCGGTTTCGCTTCCGGCCACACGCCGCAACACCTCGCGGGAGGGCGCGCCCAGCCGCGGCGAAAGCTGCGGCATCAGCCGCGCGAACGCCTCTTCGAGCGCATCCGAGACTTGGGTTATCCGTCGTATCTCAACCGTCATAACATCCGATTTTCGGGCAAAGTTAATCTTTTTTTCACAACAGCTCCGCCGATCACCCTCGTCGGAGTCCGCAGAGCCGCAATTTACTCAACAAAGTTAATATTTTCGTCCGAATCTTTGGGGCATGTCTCGAAAAAAGATTACTTTTGCGTCGCATCGGTTCCCGAAACGCCCCGGAAGGGCGCGGGGATTAAAAGGGAATGCCGTGAAATCCGGCAACAGTTCCCGCTGCTGTAAGTTACGCAACATGTTCCGGCACTCTTTGGCCACTGTCCTCCGGGACGGGAAGGCGCCGGAACGGTAACGAGTCAGAAGACCTGCCGCATGCCGTTCAACCATTATGCACCCTGCGGAGAATGGGGCGCAGCAGGCCGTCGCCAAAATCAGCATACGACACGTCCGCCCGTACCAGCCGCAGTCATTTGAAAGCCGATGAAACGCGTTTTACGACATATGGCGGTTCTATGCGCCGGCGCAGGATTCTGCTGCGCCTGCATGGACTACGGACCGCTGCATGAAGAGCCGTTCGCACAGTCGCAGCGCGGCGTGTTCATCACGTGCGAGGGCAACTTCGGCTGGGACAACGCTTCGCTGTCGTTCTACGATCCTGCGGCGCGAACTGTCGAAAACGAAATCTTCATCCGCGCGAACGGCATGAAACTGGGCGACGTCGCCCAGTCCATGACCCTCCACAAAGGACGCGGATACGTCGTGGTGAACAATTCGGGCGCGGTCTATGTCATCGACCCGGCGACTTTCCGCGTCACGGGAGTGATCGAAGGGGTCGTCTCGCCGCGTTACATCCACTTCCCCAACGACACGACGGCCTATATCACCGACCTTTACGATCCGCGCATCACGGTCGTGGATTCCCGCAACAACCGCATCCGCGGCCGGATTCCGATGAACGGCCACAAATCGACCGAACAGATGGTGCAGTGGGGCGACGAAGTGTTCGTAAACTGCTGGTCGTACGACGACAAGATTCTGGTCGTGGACGCCGCACGCGAAACGCTGGTGGACTCGATCGAGGTCGGGCCGCAGCCCTCGTCGCTGGTCCTCGACCGCTTCGGCAAGCTTTGGACCGTCACCGACGGACGCACCGCAGGCATTCCGGCGGCGCTCTACCGCATCGACGCCGCCACGCGCCGCGTCGAGCAGACCTATACGTTCGCCGCGGGCGACCATCCCTCGTCGGTCACCCTCAACGGCACGCGCGACACGCTCTACTTCATCAACCGCGACGTCTGGCGCATGCGGGTCGATGCCGAGGAGCTGCCCGTCACGCCGTTCCTGCCCTATACGCAGACCACCTATTACGAAGTGGCGGTCGATCCGCTGACCTCGGAGGTCTACGTGGCCGACGCCATCGACTACGTCCAGCACGGCGTGGTCTACCGCTTCACGGCGCGGGGCGCGGCCGTCGACACGATACGCGTCGGCATCACCCCCGGATCGTTCTGTTTCAAACCGTAAAAAACATTCGAAGAAGATGAAAAAATACGCATTCCCTCTGGCGGCTCTTCTGCTGGCCGCCTGCAACTCCGGCGAAGAGGTCACGACCACGCAGACAGACGAACCCGTAGCCCGGATTCTCGAATACACTCCCGCACCGGGACAGTTCATCAACGAAGAGGCGCGCTCCGGCGGCGCGTTCGACAACGTGGATACGCCGGAGAAAGCCTGCCGGTACGCTGCCGCGCGCTTCGCCGAGAACAACTGGGTTTCGCTCGGCGGATGGGGCGGATACCTCGTCGCGGCATTCGCCGAGCCGGTACCCAACACGGGCGGTTACGACCTTTACGTCAAGGGCAACGCCATGAACACCTCGTCCGAGCCGGGCGTCGTCTGGGTCATGCAGGACGCCAACGGCAACGGAGTGCCCGACGACACGTGGTACGAGCTGAAAGGCAGCGAGTACGACAACGCCGCGACGATCCGGGGATATGCGGTCACCTACACGCCGCTCGCCGACGGCTCCGCCGCATGGACCGACGACCGGGGCGGCAGCGGCACGATCGACCGAATGGACGAACATACGCAGGCGTCCTACTGCCCGGCATGGATCGAGTCCGCCGACCTGAAATTCACGGGCACGCGGCTGCGCGACAACGTCGAACAGGCCGACGGACAGTGGAGACCTCAGGCGTTCGCATGGGGCTACGCCGACAACTTCTCGACGGTGGACCGGATCGGAACGACCAACCGCCTGCGCATCAGCGACGCCGTGACGGCCGACGGTTCGCCCGCCAACTTGCAGCAGATCGACTTCATCAAGGTGCAGACGGGCGTGAACGCCAAAGCCCCGCTGATCGGCGAGATTTCGACCGAAGTGTGCGGCATCGGCTGCTACCGGACCGTAACCAAACGCAACTGACCGCGTGCTGCGCACCGCGACGATACTCCTCTGCCTGACCTGCGCCCTGCCCGCCGCGGCGCAGCGTGACTCGACGGCCCGCACCATCGCCATCGAGTCGGTCGATATTTCGGGACGCCGCCCGATGAAGGAGATCGGCGTACAGCGCACCGAGCTGGACACGCTCGTCCTGCGCGAAAACATCACCGCATCGCTGGCCGACGCCCTGGCGACGGGTTCGACCATCTTCATCAAATCCTACGGCCGCGCAACGCTCGCGACCGCCTCGTTCCGCGGCACGGCGCCCTCGCACACGCAGGTGACGTGGAACGACATGAAGGTCAATTCGCCGATGCTCGGACAGGTCGATTTTTCGCTGATACCCGCCTATTTCATCGACGACGCGACGATCTATCACGGAGCCAGCTCGGTGGGCGTCACCGGCGGCGGGCTGGGCGGCGCGGTGACGCTGGCGACCAAAGCCCCCGCGGAGCAGGGATTGGGGCTGCGTTACGTGCAGGGCATCGGGTCGTTCGCCACGTTCGACGAATTCCTGCACCTGACCTACGGAGGCGCGCGGTGGAGCAGTTCGACGCGCGTGCTCTACAGCACCTCGGACAATGATTTCCGCTTCCGCAACTACAACTCGAAAGAGTTCGTAACCGACGACGACGGCCAAATCGTCGGCGAATATTACCCCCTGCAGCGCAACCGCAACGGCGGATTCCGCGACCTGCACGTCATGCAGGAACTCTATTACACCACGCGCGGCGGCGACCGGTTCTCGCTGGCGGCATGGTACCTCGATTCGCACCGCGGACTGGCGATGCTCACGTCCGACCGCAACAAAAGCAAACAGAAACAGAATACGCAGGACGAGCGCACGCTGCGGGCCGTGGCAGGCTGGGAGCGGCTGCGCAACGGACTGAAACTCGGCGCACGCGCGGGTTACACCTACACCGATCTGCGCTACCTGCTCAAGCAGGACCCCGAAGGCAAAGGGCAGTTCGTCGTCAATACCGACGCCCGGAGCCGCATTCACACGCTCTTCGCCAAGGCCGAAGCCGAATATGCGCTCGGCGAGAAGTGGCTCTTCTCGGCCAACGCCGCCCTCCATCAGCACCGGGTGCGCAGCGGCGACCTCTCGGTGATCGGCAACAACGGCCTGCGGGCCGATACGCTCTACCGGCAGGAGCGGTTCGAACTTTCGGCGTTCGCCGCCGTGAAATGGCGTCCCGTGCCGCGGCTGGGCGTCGCCGCCGACCTGCGGTGGGAGTTATACGGAGACCGTACCACGCCCGTCATCCCGGCGCTGTTCGCGGACTACGTGCTCTCGAAACGCGGCAGCGTGGTCGTCCGGGCTTCGGCCGCCCGCAACTACCGCTACCCCACGCTCAACGACCTCTACTTCCGTCCCGGCGGCAACAAGAACCTCAAACCCGAACGGGGCTGGACGTTCGACGCGGGCTTGGAAACGACGCTCAAAGGCGACGCCCGTTCGCTGCGCGCGTCGGCCACGGCGTTCGATTCGCGCATCGACGACTGGATACTCTGGATAGGCAGTCCCAAACTGGGTATCTACACCCCGATCAACATCCGCCGCGTCCACAGTTACGGCGTCGAAGCCAAACTCTCGGCCGAAGCCGAGACTTCGGGCGGCTGGCGACTGCTCCTCGACGGCAATTTCGCATGGACCCGTTCGATCAACCGGGGCGATCCGTTCAGCCCGGCCGACGAATCGGTCGGCAAACAGCTCGTCTACATTCCCGTCTATTCGGCGGCCCTCACGGCGCGCGTCGAGTGGCGGCGGTGGGAGCTGACCTACAAATGGAACTGGTACAGCGAACGTTACACCATGTCGAGCAACGACCTCGGCGTCTTGGGCCGCGTGAAACCCTACTTCATGAGCGACCTCTCGCTCGAAAAGGGACTCGACTGCAAATGGGCGTCGTTCTCGCTCAAAGGCTGCATCCACAACCTGCTCAACGAGGAGTACGAATCGGTGCTTTCGCGCCCCATGCCGCGGCTCAACGTCTCCTTTTTCATCGGCATAACCCCCAAATTCGGCAAACGATGACGCTGCGTGAACAACTGCTCGAACTCACCGAGCCTAAATACATGAAATTCACCTCGGCGCTGATGCCGGGCGTCGAAAACGTGCTGGGCATACGCCTGCCCGTATTGCGCAGCATCGCCAAGGAGATCGCCGCCGGGGACTGGCGCGCATATCTGGCCGAAGCCGAGGATTTCTATTTCGAAGAGCGGATGCTGCAGGGGCTGGTGATCGGCTATGCCCGGTGCGAACCCGCCGAAAAGCTCGCACACGTGGCCCGCTTTGTACCCAAGATCGACAACTGGGCCGTCTGCGACTGCTTCTGCTGGCGGCTCCGCGCCGCCGAGCGGCAGCCGATGTGGGAGTTCATACAACCCTATTTTCACGCGCAGGCCGAATACGACGTGCGTTTCGCCGTAGTCATGGGATTGGGCAATTTCGTCGATGAACAGCACCTCGAAGCGTTTCTGCGGCAGCTCGACGGCATCCGCCACGAAGCCTACTACGCCCGTATGGCCGTGGCATGGGCGGTGTCGGTCTGCTACGTCAAATTTCCGCAGCGCACACACGCTTGGCTGGGAAGCTGCTCGCTGGACGACTGGACCTACAACAAATCGCTGCAGAAAATCATCGAGTCCTACCGCGTGAGCGACGCCGCGAAGCAGGAAATCCGGGCGATGAAACGCCGCCGGTAAAAAGCGTGCGCGGCTCCCGCACAAAGCGCCGGAAATATCCGCCGTCCCCGCAGAAAAAGAGCCGGGGCGGCGCGTTTTTGCAAAATAATGCTACCTTTGTATAGAAAATCCGAAAACAAGGCCCTATGCGCAAACTGGTAATCATTCCGACCTACAACGAGAAGGAAAACATCTCGGCGATGATCGACAAGGTCTTTTCGCTGCCCGAACCTTTCGAACTGCTCGTCATCGACGACGGTTCGCCCGACGGGACGGCTGAAATCGTCAGGCAACGCAGGAAAGAGTTCCCCGAAACGCTTCACCTGCTGGAGCGCAGCGGCAAACAGGGGCTGGGAACGGCCTATCTGACGGGGTTCCGCTGGGGACTGGACAACGGATTCGACTACATTTGCGAAATGGACTGCGACTTCTCGCACAATCCCGACGATCTGGTGCGGCTGTACGAAGCCGCCGCCGAGGGCAACGACGTGGTGGTCGGCTCGCGCTATGTGCAGGGCGTAAACGTCGTCAACTGGCCGATGTCGCGTCTGCTGATGTCCTACTTCGCTTCGATGTACGTGCGCATCGTGACGCGCATGCCCCTGCGCGACGCGACGGCGGGATTCGTCTGCTACTCGCGCCATGCGCTGGAGACGCTCGACCTCGACGCCGTAAGGATGAAGGGATACGGCTTTCAGATCGAGATGAAATACTCGGCGTGGCGGCTGGGGCTGAAACTCAAGGAGGTATCGATCATCTTCGTCGAACGCCGCGAGGGCACCTCCAAGATGAGCGGCGGCATCTTCCGCGAAGCGTTCTTCGGCGTGCTGGGACTCCCGCTGCGCAAAATCAGGGCCGCGAAAAAAGCATAGAATATGAAAAATAGAATTTAAATCCGATCCTAACCAAAAGTAAAAATTTTTGTCGGGATCGGATTATGTAATTTCTTCGTCTATTTTATGAGATACTATTTTTTGTATCTCTGTGCCCGGCGCCGCTCCCGCTCTTCCAAGAATTCTTTGCGCGACGGAAATTTCTTTTCACCGGACAGCACCTTTTTATCCCAACGTCGCTGCATAAAATAGCCGGATATCTCTGGCCCCCAGACGATTGTGACCCAGACAGCAGCCTGTCCGGCGCAATAACAAGCGATTTGCACCCACGGCGTCAAATTCGTTCCCTCGGCAATAAGCACTTTATAGGTCAATAACGGCTCGAAAACGGCAAGGAACATAAGTATGGCTTGCGCCTGCCTGTCGCTCCGCGTAACGCCGAGATATTTCCAACCTGCCGCAACGATCAGCAAATTCGCAAAGAAGATGAACAGCATCAGCATTGGCCACGGAGCGATAAGGGTTACGTCCGACTTTATCCATAAAAACACCAACCCGAAAATAGCGGGCAACATCCCCTGAATCAGGGTTATGGCAACGATCCGCAGCATACGCCTATTCGACGGACAAATTCAGCTCAGGATTTTGGCGTGCAATCTCCCTGCAAAGCATATTTTTCACCTCTTCCACTGTGAACATTTGATTTCCTATCCGATAATATCCCATGCCGTCAGCACTGGCATGGAAAATTATTTCATAAAAAACCAAATAACGAATCGCAGCATATGCACTGCCGGAAGCACCTGCTGCAAGCATAGCTTTCCAGAATACGAGAGCATATATTTTTGCTTTCCAACAAGCCCATGCTGTTGCTTTAACATCTGCAATAACAAGTTTCTTGAGGAACGACTTAATCGTACGGGTAGATTTCAATCCAATCTCCCACGCTCTACCATTGTCTGTCCAATATTCCCAAGAACCCAAAAAGACATTATACGAATCTGCGATCAACTTTCGATCATCGTCATCATCAGCCGCACGATACCACGTCAGATATGCTTTCTGCATTTTAGATTTAAATACAGCATCAGAATCATTTGCAGTTTCAAGACGCTCCACTTCCTCCATATAACCTTTCACGGCAGAAGTCAAAGGGGCGTCCCGATTCATTTCGGGAATAATGGAAAAACCTTTCGTCGGCAGGGAGGATTCAACGGCAGCAATAATTGCCGGATCAACCGAAACATCCACACAATTTCGCACAAAGGCATTTATCTGTGCAGTGGACATGTTTCTGAAATTCTGATTTTTCAATGCAGCCGTCTGCACACTTGCCATCTGTTTGATAAAATCCTCTGCGGTCCCTGAAGCACGCGTCATAACATCAGGATTCTCACCAAAATAATTAAGGATCTCTTGTAGATAAAGATTATGTTCCGCACCCGCTTGCAATGGCGTTTCAGAAGGAAAATTCGTGGCGGATTCGCTTTCCTGAGTTTGACACGACATTGCGAAGATCGCAAAACCGATCACAATCAATGTAATACGTTTCATAAAACTGAAAAGTTAGTGACACAAAATTTGAATTTGAGAACACAAGCGGATATCCAAAACCTAAAATACTATAAAACATTAAATATCCCACATACACTTACTAAATATTTCATAATATATTTTGATGAAAATTGAATTTTCATCAAACCTTGGATTTTATAACACATACAAAGGTTGCGGACCGCAATAATGACAATTGCATCGAAAAACACGGCGGCAATTCCGGCGGCAATCCGATATCGTTACGCCCGCTCCAGCAAAGAGGTCAGAACGTAAAGAAATAGTTCATGAAAAAGTTCCAGAAGGTGACCACGCCGATGGCGAAAAGCTTGGCCAGATAGAAATTCAGGCGGAAACGGCCGTGCAGCAGCCAGATCGTCAGGTTGTTGATGACAAGTCCCACGGCGGCAATGCCCAGAAAGCGGAGGTACTGTCCCGTAATGTCAGGATTCTCGTTGTGGAAAGTCCAGATCCGGTTCAGGATGTAATTCGTCGTCGAGGCGCAGAGAAAGCCGAGCGAATTGGCGACGTACTTGTTGAGCCTCAGCCACTCCTTGCAGAGGTAGGTGATTCCGAAATCGACGAAGACGCCCGAACCGCCCACGATGCAGAATTTGAGAAACTGCTCGATCATCGCGCAACCTCCGTGCGGAGGGGTTTTCCGTTAAACCAATTCGTATACCCTTCCCGGCGCAGGGCGAAGCCGGCGTCGAAATCGGTCCCGGCCAGCTGTTCGGGCACGACGAACGCCACTTCGCGCCGGATCTCCTCCTCGGCGGGAATCCGGAAACGTTCCCCGGTGTCGAACTCCTCGACGCGGAAACGGCCGTGCTTCCAGAGCATGACGAGCGACATGTCGCCGCCCAAGTCGATATTATAAGGATAGGGATTGTCGATTCGCAGCGAAAGCCGCAGCGTATCGCCCGCGGCGACACGTTCGGGAAGCCCCGTAAAGGAGATGTCCACAAGGCGGGTCGGATGGAAATGCGTATCGACGAACCACGTGAAACGCTTGCCGTTGGGCAGTACGACGCTCCGGACGCGGCCCGTCGTGTCGGCTTCGTCATAAGGCGTCTCGACCAGCACTTCGCGGCCGGCAAAGCGCGTATCGTCGTCACGGAACTGCCATTGGTGGGTCCGGTAGCGGATATTGGGCTGGCAGTAGGCCTCTCCGCCGGTATAGAAGGCGTATTTGGCCGCGACGGCGTAACCGTGGCGGAAAACGACGGGACGGCCGTCGGCGATTTCGGCGATCTCCCCGTAACTGGCATGGTTGTCAAACACTTCGTAACGGATGCCCAGCGGATTGAAAATCATCACCAGCCGCGTCAGGGCGATCAGGACGATGGTCACCCACCCCATGCGCATCAGGTAGCGGCGCGTCCGGGGATGACGCCGGGCGTAGGTGAAGAGCGTATAGAGCAGTCCGAACACGGCGACGATCACCCACTGGGGCTGGACGTATCCGCGCAGCGTCGAAAGCAGGAAAAAGACGATAAACGCCGCCGGGATGAATTTCAGCGCACGTTCGACGGGGTTCTGCGGCTTCACGGCGATCCACGACCGGACATAGAGCGGCACGAAGAACGGGTTGAAGACGACCAGCAGGTTGAGCAGGTATTCGGCGACGTAACCGGGCCGGAAAACCGAGTTACGCCCCGCCAGATGATAGGCCAGCGACGCCCAGTCGTGCTCGTACTGCCACACGAAATGCGGCACGAGCAGCAACAGCGCCACCGCGCCGCTGAGATATAGGGTCGGACGCAGGAACACGCGGGGGGGGGTCGCCGCAAGCGCGAAGAGCACCACCAGCGCCCCGTGGTACTTGCTGTAGGCCATCAGCGCCATGGCCACGCCCATCCAGAGCCACGCCGCGCGCCGCCCTTCGGTGAACCATTTGAAGGTGAGCAGGAACAACGCCGCGGTCATCATCAGCGGACCGTCGGGCACGGCGATAAAACCGTACAACTGCAACATGAGCGTCGCGGCCGAGAGCATGACGAAAAGCCCCGCATCGCGGCGGTCGGCATCTGTGGGCCGGATGATGCGCCAGAAGACAAAGAGGTAAAGCGGCTGCAGCAGGGTAAAGAAAAACCGCACGCCGAACTCCCCGCCGCAAAGATGCTCCCCAAGCCAAACCAGCAGCGCCGTCATCGGCGGATGGTCGAAATAGCCCCACGAGAGGTTTTCGGCGAACATATGGTAGTAGGCCTCGTCGTTGGCCAGCTCCGTGAAACCGGCCTGAAAGAGGTTGCAAATCCACCATACGCCCAGCCAGAACGCGACCAAGGCGTCGGGGCGGAGCGATGCGTATATCTTTTTGACGGATGCTCTCATACGGCGGCAAAGGTAGCAAAATTTATCGGTTTTGCGCCACCCGGCCCCCAAAGAGAGGCGCATGCGGACAGCTTTTGCGAAAAATCGCCGCATGAGGGCGGACGCGGCATATTTTTTCCGCGTAGGCCGCCGTCGGCCGTATTGTTTACAATTTGTTCATTAATTGGAGCGCCGAACGATTGCCGCCTCGGAAACAATCTCTATATTTGCTCCCGGTCTAGGTTCCCCGCCGGCGGCTGCCGGCTTGGGATCAAAAGGGAACTCCTGTGCAAATCAGGGACTATCCCCGTAGCTGTAAGCTCCGTTGCGCTCCGCACACTCTCAGAGCCACTGTCCGTCGGACGGGAAGGCGTGCGGAAGGAGCGAGTCAGAAGACCTGCCTGACCGATATACGGCACCCGCTTTCGGGATATAGAGCGGTGCAGCAACTTTGTTTTACACTGATTTTTTTGGTGAAACCATGCTTTTCAGGCGGCCGTCCGCCGGCAAAAGCGGGCTTTATCGCATAACCGGCCAACAACAAAAACAGGAGAAAATATGGGCATTTCCGAACTTTACATCGTAAAACGCGACGGCAAGCGCAAAGCGTTTTCCGTCGAGAAAATCAAACGCGCCGTGCGCAAGGCCTTCCTTTCGGTCGGCAGCTACGCCACCGACGACGACATCACGTCGATACTGAGCCGCGTACGCGTGTCCGACGGCATGAGCGTCGAAGAGATTCAGAATCAGGTCGAAGTGGCGCTGATGGCCGAGCGTTACTTCGCGGTGGCCAAGAGCTACATGCTCTACCGCCAGAAACACACCGAAGAGCGCGAAGACCGCGAGAAACTCGAATTTCTGATCAACTACTGCGACGCCTCGAACCCGGCGACCGGCTCGAAATACGACGCCAACGCCAACGTCGAAAACAAGAACATCGCCACGCTGATCGGCGAGCTGCCGAAGCAGAACTTCATCCGCCTGAACCGCCGCCTGCTGACCGACCGCATCAAGGAGATGTACGGCAAGGAGCTGTCGGACAAATACCTGCACCTGCTCAAGGAGCACTTCATCTACAAGAACGACGAGACGTCGATGGCCAACTACTGCGCCTCGATCACCATGTATCCGTGGCTCTTGGGCGGCACGCTCTCGGTGGGCGGCAACTCGACCCGTCCGACGAACCTCAAATCGTTCTGCGGCGGGTTCGTCAACATGGTTTTCATCGTGTCGTCGATGCTTTCGGGCGCATGCGCCACGCCCGAATTCCTGATGTACATGAACTATTTCATCGAGCAGGAGTACGGCGAAGATTACTACAAGCGGGCCGACGAGGTGGCCGACCTCTCGAAAAAACGCCGCACGATAGACAAGATAATCACCGACTGCTTCGAACAGATCGTCTACTCGATCAACCAGCCGACCGGGGCGCGCAACTTCCAAGCCGTGTTCTGGAACGTGGCCTATTACGACCGCTACTACTTCGAAAGCCTGTTCGGGGAGTTCGTATTTCCCGACGGTTCGCATCCGCACTGGGAGTCGCTGTCGTGGCTGCAGAAGCGTTTCATGAGGTGGTTCAACCGCGAGCGCACCAAGACCGTGCTGACTTTCCCGGTAGAGACGATGGCGCTGCTGACCAAAGACGGCGACGTGATGGACCGGGAGTGGGGCGACATCACGGCGCAGATGTACTCCGAGGGGCACTCGTTCTTCACCTATATCAGCGACAACGCCGACTCGCTGTCGAGCTGCTGCCGTCTGCGGAACGAGATTCAGGACAACGGGTTCAGCTACACGCTCGGCGCGGGCGGCGTCTCGACCGGCTCGAAGAGCGTGCTGACGATCAACCTCAACCGCTGCATCCAGTACGCCGTGAAGAACGGCATGCACTATCTCACCTATCTGGAAGAGATCACGGATCTGGTACACAAAGTACAGACGGCTTACAACGAAAACCTCAAGGAACTGAAGTCCAAAGGCATGCTGCCGCTCTTCGATGCGGGCTACATCAACCTTTCGCGCCAATACCTGACCATCGGCGTAAACGGACTGGTCGAAGCCGCCGAATTTCTGGGAATCCGCATCGACGACAACGACGACTACGTCGCTTTCGTGCAGAACGTACTGGGGCTGATCGAGCGTTACAACAAGAAATACCGCACCAAGGAGCTGATGTTCAACTGCGAGATGATCCCCGCCGAAAACGTCGGCGTGAAGCACGCCAAATGGGACCGCGAGGACGGATACGCCGTGCCGCGCGACTGCTACAACTCCTATTTCTACGTCGTCGAGGACCAGTCGCTGAACGTCGTCGACAAATTCCGGCTGCACGGACGCCGCTACATCGACCACCTCACGGGCGGCTCGGCGCTGCACATGAACCTCGAAGAGCATCTTTCGAAAGAGCAGTACCGCCACCTGCTGCGCGTGGCCGCGGCCGAGGGCTGCAACTACTTTACGTTCAACATTCCCAATACGGTCTGCAACAAGTGCGGGCATATCGACAAACGCTATCTGAAAGCGTGTCCCGCATGCCATAGCGACGATCTGGATTACCTGACGCGCGTGATCGGCTACATGAAACGGGTCTCGAACTTCTCGGCCGCACGCCAGCAGGAGGCCGAACGCCGCTATTACGGCAACATGAAACCGGCGGCGGGCGGCGCGAAAACACCCGGACAGCAGGGTGCGCACCCGCAGGAGGGACCGCACCCGCAACGGGAACCGTTCGCACAGAAAGAATCGGCCGGCCAGAAAAGTTCGCCCGCTCAGGAGGCCGTATGACAGCTCCGGAAACAGTAGTCCGATACTACAATTTCGACATCGTATTCGCGGAGATTCCGGGCGAGACGACGCTGGCGATCAACATCGCCAACTGCCCGAACCGCTGTCCGGGGTGTCATAGTCCCCACCTGCAGGCCGACGCGGGGCATGTGCTCGACGCCGCGGAACTGCGCGCCCTGCTGGAACGGTACGGCCGTTCGGTGACCTGCGTCTGCTTTATGGGCGGGGATGCCGCGCCGCACCGGATCGCCCGGCTGGCGGAGGTCGTGCGGCAGGAGTTGCCGGTCCTGCACGTCGGCTGGTATTCGGGACGGCAGGAGTTGCCGGAAGGATTCGCGCCGCAGGTGTTCGATTACATCAAACTGGGCGGCTGGGTCGAGTCGCTGGGGCCGCTGACTTCGCCGACGACCAATCAGCGGCTCTACAGAATCGGTCCTGCGGGCGCAATGGAAGACATTACGGAGCAATTCCGTCACAAACCGTAAACGGAACGGCGTTTTGTTCAGGGGAACCGGAGCATAGGAGATTAGTTAAGCGTTGTCTGCCATACAACGATTTACCTCCGGTTCCCGGAACAAAACCACCCACGGCCGGAGCCGATCGGAACAGCGGCAGAAAAATCGGCGCGTCTGTTTACGAACGCCGCATATCGGTCATCGGACGGGTTTGCACGATACGGGATTCCGAAACCGTGGACGGAACAAGAGTTTATCTTGTAACGTGGATCGTACGGCGGTATTCCGTGGGAGACATGCCCGTATGCAGGCGGAAAAAGCGGCTCAGCGAAGACTGGTTGGCGAAGCCGGCGCGCCGCGCCACGGCCTTTATGTCGAGCCTCGCGTCCCGGAGCAGGGTCTTGATCTCGATAACGACATAGTCGGCAATCATCTCATGGGCGGACTGGCCGTTTACCTCCAAAACGACTTTGGTCAGGTATACGGGAGATATGCACAACTTATCGGCATAAAAAGCGACCTCCCAGCGCGTTTTGTGGTGTTCGCCGACCAGCATGGCGAACCGCATGGCGATATTTTCCTTGTTGGTATTCACGAAAGGGCGCTTCTTGGCGCTCGTCGTCTGCTGGAAAAGGACATAGAAATCCCAGTAATAAATCCGCAGCAGGTGCAGAATGGTCTCCCGCAGGAAAACGGGATCATCGTTACTGCCCCTGAGATCGATCGTCCGGCAAAACCCAAGAAACCGGTTTCGGTCCACGTCGTTGACGCTGTCCAGGAAATTCTTCCGCATATAGAAGAAAAAATCCGGGGTTATTTTTCCCAGCCCGCTCATGATGTCGAGGAACATCTCCTTGTCTACTTTGAAAAAGGTCATCGAGAAATCGTCGCTGACCTCGCGGATCGACACCAGCTGCAACGGCAGAATCGTAACGATATCGTTTTCGGAAATCGGACTGCGCACCGAAAAAACCTCTATCACAGCGCTACCTCCCGTGCAAATACCGCAGAAACCCTCCTCCTGATAGGCCTCGTGTTCGCTTATCGGCAGAGACGAAATATCGGTATATATTTGGAATTTAGGATGCATGCTGATTTTATTGCATTAAATATACGACATTCGCCTTCCCCGCACCTCTTTAATGCAAAAATTGAACTCGAATGGCAAACTTAAGTATCAAAACTCAAAATCGCACCGGAGAGGCGGCATAACGCGAAAGCGCATATCATGCTCCGCCGCAGGAAATTTCCCGAACGGGCAAAATCACGCTCCTTCTCAAAAAGCGGCACCGCCCGAACAAATCTGCGAAAAGCAAACCGCCGCAGAAGGGCATGGCAAAAAAGAAAAGGAGTCAAAACCTTGACAATCAAAGTTTTGACACCTTAATCAGTACCCGGAGCCGGTTTTGAAACGTCAAAACACAGCAAAAATCAATCGTTCGGATTTAATATATAATATTCTGTATATCAATAAATATAGTTTGTTTTTGATTGAATGTATTTGAGTGCGTTTTTAGTAGTTCGGAGTAAAAATGCCCAATAAGTGCCCGGCTATTTTTGCATATTATCAAACTATCTCTTACCTTGCAGAAAAAAGAGCGATGGGCAAGACCTACTACAATCTCAGCAGCAAGAAAGATTCCGCAGGAGAGTCTGAAATATATATGCGGGTTTACGTTAGCAAGGAGAATCGAATCCGGGTGGGATCGGGCATTTGGGTCGATGCGAAACGCTGGGGCAAGAAGAACGAAATAAACATCCCGAACATTCCCGGTGACGAGCAGAAAAAACTGCTGGAGAAAAAGGACGCGTTGAAAGCACTGACCGAACACCTCGAAAAAGCAGTTCAGGCTGCAGAGGATAAAACCGGCATTGACAAGGGGTATCTCGAAAAGTTGATTCGCAAGTTTCACAAACCATCAAAAGCGAAGCGGGAGTTTGAAAAATCCTTTTTCGACGTGATCGACACCTATCTTGCCGCGCATAAGCTGTCGGAGCAGCGTCTAAAGAATTTCCGGGTGTTAGCCCGCTGTCTGCACCGCTTCGAATTATACAAGAAGAAAAGCGGAGGTCGGGGATTTACGCTTTCATTCGCCAACCTGACACCGGAACTGCTGCGACAGATCGAAGATTTCCTGCTCGACGAAAAATCGGTATTTCTGCAATACCCGGATATATACGAACAATATCCTTACTCGGCAAAAATCGCCGTAAAAACACCCAAGCGCAAACGGCCGCCCACGCTCGATGCAGCGGGTAACGAAGTGCCGAAAGGGATGCCCCAACCGCGCGGACAAAACTCGGTGGCCGACATGCTGACACGTTTCCGGGCGTTCATTCTTTGGGCAATCGACAACGGATTTACGGTCAATAACCCGTTCAAGCATTTCACCATTGGCGAGATAGTGTACGGCACACCCATTTATATCAGCAACGAGGAGCGCAACAAATTGCTCGAAACCGACCTGTCCGATGATAAAGAGGTAGAAACCCAGCGGGATATTTTTGTATTTCAATGCCTTGTCGGTTGCCGCGTGAGCGACCTTTATAAAATGACCTACCGCAGTATCATCAACGATGCTGTCGAATATATCCCACGCAAGACCAAAGAGGATCGTCCGATTACCGTCCGCGTTCCACTAAATGATACGGCATTAAAGCTCATTGCCAAATATCAGGAGTACAGCCGCGACAGCCTATTTCCGTTCAACACGGAGCAGCACTATAACCGTAAAATCAAAGAGGCGTTTCAACGCGCCGGACTGGATCGCATCGTAACGGTACTCGACCAGCAAACCCGGCAGGAGGTGCAAAGGCCCCTTTACGAAGTGGCATCGTCACACATGGCGCGACGTACCTTTATCGGCAACATTTACAAGAAAGTGAAAGACCCTAATTTGGTCGGGGCTTTGAGCGGCCACAAAGAGGGAAGTAAGGCGTTCGCCCGTTACCGCGACATCGACGAGGAGATGAAAAAAGAGCTGATCGGGTTTCTCGATTAGTTAATAGCATTTTTCGCAAATAACACTACTTTTGTTATGGCATGACTAAAAATAATCGAGATATGGAAATCGGGCCGGTATCACAGAAAATGAATGGTTATGATAACATATTCTGGCTTGGGGAAAAACAATCCTCCCAAACCCACGTACTTTACAAATACATGAATGTAAAATACGCAATAGAATTTCTTAAAACCGGTCGTTTCTTAATGAACGAACCATCGGCATGGAGCGACCCCTATGAAAAACGTTTTTATACTGCGGATTTTAACAACATTGAGGGGTTCAAACCTCACCGCATCTATTGTACGTGCTTTACACAACAGGTTTCAAACGAGGCCGCATGGCGAATGTACAGCAGCAAAGATACCGGTATTGCTTCGCGTACGATCCGATTTGAGTTTCGGCGCTCCACCCTTTTACAAGCATTGGATCGTGGGTTGCGTTCAGGAAAAATTTATCTTGGAAATGCCTTATATGATTACACTTCAAAACAGATAGACGGTCTGCATCTCCAAAAGAACCCTCTTTACCGAAGATATTTCAACGACTTTTCGCTTGATAAGTTTCTCAATTTGCTATTGATAAAAAGAAAAGCGTTCGAATACGAGGAGGAAGTCCGTATGTTTCTCGTTGATGAAAATAAAGACGCTATTTGGCATGATACCGAACTCAATGTCAATCACAGACAGTTTTTAGCTTTCTCCTCTGAAACCATGAAGCAGATGATTAAGTCAATCAGCGTAGATCCTATATGTGACGATACGGAATATGAAATGATTAAGACTTCGATAGAGAAAGTTTTTCCCTATTCACGCTGTATTAAACACGGGTTATATAAATCAAAGCCTCGGATCATAATTGAATAACTGGGATGTGCGGTTTGATCATGCCTATTCTCGAAGAAAACAATACTATCGATCAGCTTGTGAGAATGATGATGATATGGATAAACTATAAATATGGCGAATAAAGATAAAAAATGGTATATTCCGTGGATCGGGGTGGGCGTTTCAGCACTTATTCTGGGTGCTATCGGCAGATTCTCTGCCTTAAAATTTTCGGGAGATATAGGTACGGCAAACCTTGTATTCTTTATCATACTGGCCGGAGCCGTTTTACTTTATTTGCTTTTTCAGGAACTTGTAGAGCAGCTGTTTTCTATCCTCTTTAAGCGCATAAAGATTCAGCAACAACCTGACACCCGCTTACCGGAAGAATCCGTCCTGCAACAAAAGATCGACGCCTTTTGCCGTTATTCCGACACGGTACTAACCGGTTATGTAGCCGAAGATGATTTGAAAATACTGCACAAGTGTATTGAACAATATGCCAAAGGCCAGATTAGTAATACTGGTTCCCCGCAGATAAAAACACAGGGTATCGACAAATTCGACTTGTGCCATTATGGATGGAATGCATGGAATCATTTCGCAGTAGCACAGCAACCCGAAACGGCTCAGTGGCTTATCCACGTATTTCAGTTACTTGAGGATTCAGACCCAAGCACACTCTATAAAAAATTCACCCATAACGAACGATACACCTACAAGATAGCACGGGAAGAGAAGATCAAATAATCGTCCTTACCGGGAAATATAAGGGATTTGCATTGCTGCAAATCCCTTATTGTTTTTATATAACTGTAATTCAACCCCATAAAAAGATATTTCCAGTCCCATTACAATTCCTTTTTCCCTGCATTTTCTCCCCTAATCTTTGCCCCTGTTCCAATCGGATGGAACGAGAAAATAATGTTTAATCCTAAAAAATTCAATTATGAGTTTTAGAGAATTATTGGAGTCCGGGGCGAATGTAAGCGTTACAGTCAAACTGGACGACTTGAGGACGATCCTCAAAGAGGCGGCAGGGGCATTACGCCCCGTGCCGCAAGAACCACCAGCCGAAGAGTTCCTTTCGCGGAAAGAGGTGTTGGCCGTTCTTAAAATCGACTCTTCCACGCTTTGGTGCTGGGAGAAAACCGGGTATATCAAGTCATACCCATTCGGCGGTCGCAAACGCTACAAGCAAGAAGAGGTCGAGGCGATCCGTACAGGCAGGAAAGGAGGTCACGGTGAAAGATAAGCCGTCGGAGATTCCCTACCTGCGCATAGGCACGTCCATTCTCAAACGGGTGCTCCTGCCCTTGAGCAACGGGCAAAATATCGAAACATTGATCCCGTGGAATGTAGAAACGCTGCGGCAGGATTTCGGCAAGGACTATATCGCCAAAATCCTGAAGTACGACGGTTTCTGCACCGTGCCCAGTCACACGGACTATCAGCGAGAGATACACGGTTTTCTGAATCGTTACGAGCCGATCTCGACTGCTCCCGTCGAGGGTGAGTTTCCGCACATCCGGGAGTTTCTTGCGCATATCTTCGGCGAGCAAGTCGAGTTAGGTTACGACTACCTGCAACTGCTTTACCTGCGACCGCAACAACGGTTACCGATTCTGCTGCTGGTGTCGCAGGAGCGCAATACGGGCAAGACCACTTTTCTGAACTTCCTCAAGCTGATCTTCGAGGGTAATGTAACCTTCAATACCAACGAGGATTTCCGGTCGCAGTTCAACGACGACTGGACGGGCAAGCTGTTGGTCTGCGTGGACGAAGTGTTGCTAAACCGTGTGGAGGATTCAGAACGTATCAAGAACCTCTCGACCGCACGCAGCTACAAAGCCGAGGCAAAAGGCAAGGATCGGCGCGAGGTGGAGTTTTTCGGGAAGTTCGTGCTTTGCTCCAACAACGAGCGCAACCCTGTACTAATCGAGTCGGGCGAAACGCGCTATTGGGTGCGGCGTGTACCGACGCTTACGCACGACAACCAAAACCTGCTGGCCGATATGCGCCGGGAGTTGCCGGGCTTTCTATTCTTTCTGTTGCACCGGACGCTCTCGACGCAGCAGGAATCCCGGATGTGGTTTGCACCGCGCCTGCTGGCAACCGAAGCCCTGCGTCGGATCATCCACTACAACCGCAGCAAGACCGAAGCGGAGATGATCGCCATTATCCGCGACATTATGGACACGCAGGAGTTGGAGCAATACCGTTTCGACGTGAGTGACATGGTAAATATGCTGGAGATACGCGGCATTCGTTCCGATCATCCGTCGGTGCGGCGCATCCTCGCGGAGAATTGGCGGTTGTTGCCTGCTCCGCCGACCTACTACACGCGCTATGCAATCACCTACAACGGTGAAATAGTAAGGCGGGACAGTAAGACTGCGCGGGTCTATACCGTCACGCGAGAGATCCTCGATGAACTGATTAAATGCGGAGCCTCGCAGTAAGGTTGTTAGGTATGTAATCTATTTTATTATTTAATAAATACTTATATATCCTACAAACTCTCTTACAAAGTCTAACTTGCTCTTACAGCCTAACCACCGAAACCGGGCGTAAGAACAGTGTAAGACGGTATTTTCCTATTTCACAGATTTTTACACGACATTCTAAACATTCTGACACAATTATGACCGACATACATCAAATCAAACGCCTCTCGATCCGCAACTATCTTTCGCAACGGGGCATACAGCCTACGCGGGAGAACGCCCATTGCGGTTTTTACCGTTCACCGTTTCGGGCCGAACATACGCCCAGCTTCAAGGTCGATTACGTGCAGAACCTCTGGTACGACTTCGGCACGGGCGAGGGAGGCTCGATTATCGACCTCGTGATGCGGATGGAAAACTGCGACTTCATGCAGGCCGTACACTCACTCGATAACAGTGAAATAAAAATGACAGCATCCGCTATGCCGGTTCCGGCAATATCGGTTGCCCCCGCGCTCCGCATCCTATTCGATGCGCCGCTCCATCACCCGGCACTCGTCGGCTACCTCCAAAGTCGGTGTATTGACCCAGCCATCGCATCGTCCTACTGCCGGGAGGTGCGTTATGCCATTGGCGGCAAAACCTTTTTCGCCGTCGGGTTCCGAAATGATGCCGGAGGGTGGGAGCTGCGCTCCGAAAGGTTCAAAGGCTGCAGTAGCCCCAAACACATCACCACCATCGACAACCGCTCCGATACCGTGATCGCATTCGAGGGATTTATGGACTTTCTTTCCTACCTCACGCTGAAGATACCCGAACCCCTGCGCATCGACACGGCGGTGCTGAACTCGGTTGTCAATCTGCCGAAAGCCTTGCCGTTTCTCAAACGGCATCGGACTGTACATACCTTCTTCGACAATGACGAAGCGGGCCGCCGAGCGGCAGCCCAAGTGCAACAGTTCGCGCCCACCGTCGAAGCGGTCGATCAATCGTTTTTCCGGAACTATAAAGACTTGAACGAGTACCTGCAAGCCTGGCAAGCAACGGTACGGCAAGCTGACCGGAAACAACAACCGCAACCGACCCACAACATCCCGGAGCTCGGTCCCAAGCAGCGACGGTAGTGTACCGTGGTTTTGTTTTGCAAGACGTCAGTTTGTGGCCACAAGTGTCCTCAAACTGCGCTTGCCCCGCTCCCTGTAGGTCGGGGGATAGCGGTGGACAATCACTTCGTTCTCGATCCGCCTTGTTAGATTTTTACAACCAAGCACCTATGAAACCAAAAAAGAAAACAGCAACCGTTGCCCGGAGTGTCCTGCTGAAATTCCGGTGTACGGAGGGTGAAAAAAAGATCATCCGTCGGCAGGCTGCGGCATCCGGCAAAAACCTTTCCGAGTATTGCCGGGGACAAGCCCTGCACGGAAAGATTTACGCGGCACGACGGCTTACACCCGAAGAGCGGCAATACTTCATCACGCTCAAAGACCAGAACCTCGGCTTTGCGCGGATCAGCAACCTCATCCGAAACCGCGACCCGGCATTGTATCGGGTTATCGAAGAATTTCTCACTGAAGCCAAAACCTTATACAACCGTTTTTTCTAACCTCAAAACTTAAACCATGATAGCCAAGGGAAAAGCCATTGCACACGGCAGCAACGCGATACACTACGCCCTGCGCGAAAAGAAACTCGGGCAGGTAATCGCATCCAATTTGCTCGGAAGCCGGGAACCCGGCGAAATCGTGAGCGAGTTAGAAATGGTCAACCGCCACAACGAACGATGTAAGAATAAGTACCTACGTTTCGAGATTGGTATCGCCCCGCAGGATGAAACGAAACTCCGGACGGGCGACCTGTTCCAAATCGTGCGGGCTTTCGCCAATAAAATGAATCTGGGCGAACATCAATGACTGGCCTGCACGCATAAAGATACGGATAATCTGCATATCCACCTGATCGCAAACCGCATCGGCATCAACGGCAAGGTGTACGACACAACCTTTATGGGCAATCGTTCGGCTCGGGCTGCCGAGGAGATCAGCCGCGAGATGGGGCTGACCATCGCCAACGACGTACACAAGTTGAAACAGCACACGGCGAAACATGCCGACCCGACGCGGCAGGCCATCAAAGAACGTCTGCAACGGATCGCCTATGGAGAACTGGGTAAAGGTTATCAGGATATTAAAGACTTTCTAACCGCATTGCGACAGCTGGGAGTAAAGATAGACCCGATGAAGAACAAGCAAGATCGGATTTACGGACTGCGGTTTCAGTATGCCGGACAGACGTTTAAAGCGTCGGAGATCGGACGCGAGTTCGGCTACCGATCGCTGCTCAACCAATTCGGGATAACCGCCGACGGGCAGAAAGGTACGAGTAAAGTGCCACGTTATTCGATACAGCAGCAAACCCCGGAGCCACCGCAGCCGCGACACGAGCAGCACCAAGCTCCATCTCTCGGCGCAACATTGATCGAAAGTGTGGGCGAGGCGATCGGAACAATGGCGGCACCCTCGATCAGCGACTACGATCCGACACTTGCCGAGTGGTACGAAATGCTAAAACGTAAAAAGAAAAAGAAGAAAGCGCATGGAATCTCAAGATAGAAAACCCCGCAGACTACGCGCAGACCGGGAGGAGATAGGCGGACAGATATTGGCCGACAACCTGATCGGCGAGATCGGCCGGCTGGAGAAAGTCGGGGAGCAGGCCGAAAGAACGGCGGCAATGTACAACCGGATGTTCAAGGACATTAAATCGACCGTGCTGAAAGTCGATACAGCCGCACTCGATACCAAAACGGAAGAGTTTGCCGACGCATTGGAACAGCAAACCAAACGAGTTCGGGCGACTGTCCGGACGCTCAAAGGTGTTATGTGGCTGCTGATCGGGATGCTGTTCCTTGTGTTCGCCGTAGGCTACTGCTACCTCGAAGCCCGGCCTTGGAAAGCGAAATACCAACAACTCGAACAGCGGTACATTCAACTGCAAACGGAAATACAGGCACAGCAGGCGGCGAAACCGGCGAAGAAAAAGAGATAAGCCGCATGGTTATCAGGAAACATAATAGGGTTGTTTTTTGTATCGAGGATACCGAATTAAAAAATATTCGTATATTTGCCGTCGCAAAGGTTTCCAAATCACACCCGCCGGGCCGTGATGCGGAATGAAAAGGGAATGCAGTGAAAATCTGCGACAATACCCGTTGCTGTAAGTTCCTGCTCCGAACGGAGCGCAAGAGGTTTCACAATCTTTGCCACTGGCCGAAAGGCTGGGAAGGCGTGAAACCGGAACAAGTCAGAAGACCTGCCGATGCTTTTTATTGGATTTGCTGCCTGCGGGATTACGGGTGAAAATCAAAATTGCGATTTCCCTGTTGCCGGCTTTCCGGTGCGAAAAAAACATTGGACGTTTTCGAAGGTGTAAATCCGTTTTGAATTTCTGTTGCGCCGTATCCCGAAAGGATACGGTTGATTTTTTATTGTCAAATCAAAATAAAACAGAATGAAGAAACTATTTACCCTTTTGACGATTGTGCTGCTCGGCGTTTCGACGTGGAGCTGCTCGTATGACGACGACGATTTATGGAATGAGATCGGGAATATCAAAACCGAACTCGCCCGGATCAACAAAGAGATCGGAACGCTCCAAACCCTTGTCGATGCACTGAATCGGCAAAAAACTGTCACCTCTGTCGAAGAAACGGCGACAGGGTACACGATTACCTTCAACGATGGCAAAACCGTCGAAATTAAAAACGGCACGAATGCCCCGGAGGTCGGTATCGACCTGTTCGAAGGAGTCTATTACTGGACGATCGGCGGCAAAGGCAACTGGCTGACCGGCGCGGACGGGAACAAAATCCCGGTAGCCGGCAAAGACGGCTCGAAACCCGAAATAGCCGTCGATGCCGACGGTTACTGGACTGTGGACGGAGCGCGTATTAAAGATGCGGCCGGCAACGATGTAAAAGCGACGGGAAGTAATGGAAAAGACGGTGACTCGTTCTTCGAATCGGTCAGCGACGGCGACGATGCCGTGACATTCGTACTCACCGACGGCACGGAAATCGTCATTCCGAAAACTTCGGTGTCCTCATTCGGCTTTGTAAAGCCCGACGACGGCCGTTCGTACTTCATATTCGACTTCGGCAAGAAAAAGACGCTGATGCTGAATACGACGGACGTGGAAACCGCCGACTTTATGAACGTTCCCGAAGGGTGGAAGGCAACGCTGAACCTTGCGAAGAATAGCGTGACCGTGCAGGCTCCGGCAGCTTCGGATGCAGCTTACTCCGGCGGCATCATCACGCTGATCGGGATCGATAAAAAAGGGAACACGGTCTTTGCCTCGGCCGACGTGTGCGCTTCGGTGGACTACACGGACAAGGACGGTACGTTCGTAGTCTGCGAGGGCAACATGACTTCTGTAAACGGCATGCTGGTCTACTACGACAAGGCCGGCAAGGAGTACCGGGAGGTATTCGAGCAGGCCAACGGCGGATTGGAGATCGGCAACGTCGTGCAGGATATGTTCATGGCCAACGGAAAAATCTATCTGTTAACCCAGAACGGCGACCGCATGAGCGGCGCAGGCCGTTTCGTCGTGTGCGATGCCCGAACGATGCGCATGGAATTCGCCGACCCGCTGGTATTCAAAACTCCCGAAGACAAAGGCACATGGCCTCAGCATCTGGTCGTTGTGAGTGCAACGAAAGCCTATGTTCAGTATTCCGATTCAGGCATGGAAAGTACATCGGGCATAGTCGCCCTGACCCTCGGTAAAAATTCGGTGCAAATCGGCGCGACCCTCGAAGGTACCTTTGGAACCTTTACTTCGGTAGGCGCGATCAAAACCCGCATGGTCTATTCACGGGGTAAGATTTATGCGGGATGCGGACACAGCGTGGTTATTCTCAATGCCGAAAGCGGAACGGTAGAAAAGCGGCTGACCTACGAGGGCCGGCAGGTAAAAGGCATCGTGAAAGGTGCCGACGGCAATATCTATTTCGCCCTTGCCGGAACCTATTCCGGCACGAGCCCGAATATGGGAACCCTGACCTCCGATC
>ENA-USYV01001204-USYV01001204.1-human-gut-metagenome-genome-assembly--contig:-NODE-1204-length-26018-cov-23.474269_pt1 | contig 26018 bp, 20 predicted proteins | sample MGYA00250066_ERZ773514 | MGnify/ENA primary metagenome ERZ773514 (study PRJEB29103, sample SAMN06112049) | human gut metagenome | biome: human gut; feature: ankylosing spondylitis patient; material... | reverse complement strand
TCATCCCCAGAATCAATAATCAAGTTGAAATAGGTGTTGTGACAATTAAGTAGGGGTTGTGATCCTGGGCGGAAGACATGATCTGGATGGTCTTGCCATCTGTAAAGGACAGCACGGAAACCTCGCGTCCGGTCATGAACTCTTCGATGACCATCTTGTTGCCGGCTGTGCCGAATTTCTTATCTGTCATAATCGTGCATACGCCGTCTTCCGCTTCTTCCAACGTGCTGCAGATTAAAACACCTTTTCCAAGTGCAAGGCCATCCGCCTTTAAAACGATCGGGAATTTCGCTTTGGTATGCAGATATTCCAGCGCATCCTCTGCCTTGTCGAACACTTCATAGGCAGCCGTCGGAATGTTGTATTTTTTCATCAGTTCCTTGGAAAATGCCTTGCTGCCTTCCAGAATCGCCGCATTTTTGCGAGGACCGAATGCACGGATCCCGGCTGCCTCCAGCTGGTCTACCAGGCCCCCGACAAGCGGATCATCCATGCCGACGATAACGAGGTCGATCTCTTTTTCCTTTGCGAACTCGGTCAGACGGTCAAATTCCATCGCGCCGATCGGAACGCACTCTGCCAGCTGCGCAATTCCGGCGTTGCCGGGCGCACAGTAAATCTTCTCTGCTTTCGGGCTCTTTGCCACACTTGCAGCGATCGCATGCTCTCTGCCGCCGCTTCCCACAATCAGAATTTTCATATGAACCTCCATATTTTCAGGCGCTTTCGCTGTTATGCGATGCAATTTTGCATCACGATGCGATAATCGTCTTTCCATCCACAACGGTTACTCTGCCCTGGGCAATCAGATCGATGGCCTGGGGCAAAATTTTCCATTCCGCTTCCTCCATGACCCGCTGCTGCAGACTCTTGGGTGTATCGCCCTGCTGCATAATAAAAAGAACCAGCCATTTTCCCCAGTGCCATGGCAATCATAACACCACTGAGTCCACGGTTGATATACAGACGCCGGAACAGGATCGGAAAAGTATTTAATATTTCTGCCAGTGCCACCGCAGTACATCCCACAAAAATTCCCGCTGCAGTTCCATAAGCGCCCAAAATGACATGCGCCAGCCACGGATACGGCAGCTGTGCCTTCCACTCCATCACAGAAAATACGGCACCGGTCAATACCCCCAGTATAACCGTATTTTCGACCATCAGTATCCGTTCTCCAAAATTGCAGCGTTTGATCATGCGCGGAATGACCCCGATCACCAGAAGAAACGCAAACGTTCCGGCAGAAACCGCAATGCCGCAGGCTGTCGCAAGGCCCGCCATAAAAATGTGTCTAAGAAACATCGTGTTCATGCCCCTTTCTTCCCGCGTTCTCTATAAACGTCATATCGACATCCTGTTCATACTTTCGCATCTCAACCTGAATCGGTGTCGGATCTGAAGTGATTTTTTTCTTTCCGATATGGTTAAAAAATACCAAAATTCCCACTGCCAGTCCCAGACAGTAAAAAATTTCGATTTCTGATACTTTCGGTTTTTCTTTTCCCATCACCTGCTGATAAAACCGGTCGAACACTTCCCCCACGGACACGTCATTGTTAAATGCCATAATCGTAAATGCCGCTCCAAGAAAGATTACTACAACCATCACAACAACTTTAAGCGTCTCCAGCCATTTCGGTGCCATCGGTGCATCTAACAATTGCACCACAAAATCCTGTTCCCCGATACTAACAATTTCCACATCCGGGTAATCCGTCTGTATCCGTTCGATCACATTTAGCATCGAAAATACTTCCATTCGTTTTTTCTTTTTTCCTTCTTTTTTCTGGCCATCGTTTTTCTTAAACGTATACAGTGTTTTATTTTTTATTCCGGCACAGATTGCAGGATCTGCACACTGTACAGACATCACATCCTGTATCTTTATTTTTGGATCATGGCAGACACTGTTGCGGTCTGCCTTCAGATAAACTATTTCCCGTTTTTCTTTCATTCTGCACCTCTTTGCTTCCTTATTTTCTATGGTAGTATGTGCAAATTCAGGAAAAGTACGCGGAAAAAAAATATAATCGAAAAGCATCCTGTTAAATCACTTGATGATAAAACACGGTATCTGAACATTAAATTTTCAGTATATAGATACCTCACTGGTATCTTTTACATGGATTTTATCGACATAGATACCACCGAATTTAAAATAGCCAGTAAATCAATCCCAGCACCCAGCTTGAAAAAATCCCATACAAAATCACCGGACCGGCAATCTTAAAAATCTGGCATCCGATACCAAATACCTGTCCCTCTTTCTGGAATTCCACCGCAGAAGCACACACGCCATTTGCAAATCCGGTAATCGGAACCAATGCCCCTGCACCTCCCCAGTTAGCAAGAATCCCATATACATTACAGCTCGTCAGGATCACCGAAAGAAGAACAAGAAGTAAACTGCACCAAAGAGCGGCATCCTCTGCCTTAAGTCCGAATACCCCGGCTGCAATCTGTAAAATAATCTGTCCCAACAGGCAGATACCTCCCCCCAGCAAAAAGGCTTTTCCCATATTTGCCCACAGATTATGTTTCGGTGTCATCTGTTCGACATACTCATTATACTCCTGATTGCGCACTTCTTCCTGTTCCAGAGTCATCTTACTCATTTCATACATCCTCATCTTTCTTTTAAAATTACTTGTAGTATGTACAAAAATTGCAAAAATATAAGGTAACTATCGCTCATAGTTACCTTATAACCGGATGGAACGATGTCGTGACCTGCCACATGTCAGGTTCCTGTTCTCCCCAGGCAAACAGCTCATCCATCTGTGCATCATGATCCGCTGACGGCTCATAATTCTTTATAATCTGTATCAGATATTTTTCCTGTTCACTCTGCGGGGCCAGATTATCCTGCATCTGCAGAATCGCTTCCAGAATCTGTTCCGGTTCCATATCTGTCCGGATCTCTATGTTGTATAATTTTCTCATCAATCCCGCAGCATAGAAAAATTCGTAGTTTCCAAGCATCACGGATTTTTGCATATTACATTTTAAAATCACACTCTGACGTGCAATGGAAGGTACCATAGCATTCCCTTCTTTCCGACTGTTCCGTAATAGTTTTATTCTTCGTAACTATTCTTCCTTTTTCTTCTGTTCCTCTTTTTCCTTTTCTTCTAAAATTGCTTCATTCAGCTGCAGCATCTTTGCATCGAGGTTTGAAACAATTTCTGCACAGGCACGCAGATCCCGGCTGATATATTCCGGGGCATGCCCCTCAAATTTATAATAAATCTTGTGCTCCAGACTTGCCCAGAAATCCATTGCAATGGTGCGGATCTGGATTTCCACCTTTGTATCAACCACACGGTCCGATAAAAAGATAGGAACCGTCACGTGCATATGGAAACTCTTGTAACCGCTGACTTTCGGATTTTTGATATAGTCTTTTACACAGATCACGGTCAGGTCATTCTGTTTTCCGATCATCTCTGCAAGACGGTAAATATCCGAAGTAAACGAGCAGACAATACGGATTCCTGCAATATCGTTAATATAATTTCTCATATTCTCGATCGTACTCTCATATCCGTCACGCTTTAATTTTTTTACAATACTTTCCGGTGTTTTAATCCGCGACTTAATATATTCAATCGGATTGTACTTATGTATATGAACAAACTCGTCATTTAAAATCTCAAGTTTTGTTCCGACCTCTTTCAGTGCTGAATTATATAAAAACATCATAGTTTCCCAACTATCAATATCTTCCCCCAGCATCTGCGATGTTCCCATGTCATTCCTCCTCTTTCCTGCCACAATGGCAGACATTCCTTTCATAAATGCGAAAGCAGACCTCACACATGTATTAACGTGCTTTCCCATATGGTATTATCATATCACAAGAAACACGTTCTGTACGCAGAAAGCAACAAATTTAATATTTTTTTAATCTTCGTCTATCACCTGTATCTCCAGATAATCAAATTCTGTTTCCTCCACAAAATTGTCCTTGCCAAACCTCGTTCGCGCATGCCTTTGAAATTCCGCTATATTCGCATCAAACCAGATCGGTTTTCCCAGATCCCACTTCAGACAGACTTCTTCAAGCGCATGAAAAATCTTATGTGTACGTGTATCCTCCGTATCATCTTCTATGGTTTCCGATTTTAATAAGTGTGTGTTTTCCCAGATTTTAAACCATATTTTCATTGTGCTCTCCCCGCTGTCTCTTACATTCATACATCAAAAGTGCTGCGGAAACGGCTGCATTCAGCGACTCCACCTTTCCCTCCATGGGAATCTTCAGATAGCAATCCGCACACTCTGCAATTTCATCAGACAGACCGTTCCCCTCATTTCCAATCAGGAAGCCACATGCCCCGGTAAAATCAAAGGCATCATAATATGTATCTCCTTTTAAATGTGCCGCATACAATCGGATATTCTCCTTATGCAGCTCATCAAGCAGATCCGGCAGATGCTCCGTGATCAGGTACGGAACACGGTAGATACTTCCCATCGTCGAGCGTATGGTTTTCGGGTTAAACAAATCCACCGTCGTTTTATTCATTATAATTCCCGTGATGCCGGCACCCTCTCCGGTGCGCACCATCGTTCCAAGATTTCCCGGATCCTGCACGCTCTCAAGAATTAAAAGATGCGTGTGATCCCCCTGCAAAAGATCGGGCAGATCATACTTCGGCATGCGGACAATCGCAAGGATTCCCTGCGGAGTCTGTGTATCCGAAATTTCCCGGAATACCGCATCACTCACGACCTCATACCGGTATCCCTGCAGGCATTTTTCATGTTCCGGTTTTTCCAGAAAACTTTCCGACACGTAGACAGACACCACCGTATCCGCCGGTGCTTCCTGAAACATCTTTATTCCTTCCACAACAAAGACCTGTTCTTTTTTTCGTTCTTTCGCCCTTTTCATCAGCTGTGACAGATGTTTCATCTGCTGATTTGCACTGCTTGTAATCATATCATCCGTACAATCCTTTCCCATTACTTACTGTTTCCTTTTATGAAACAGTGTTTCCGGAATCGAGAAGCCAAAAATAATCCCAAATACAATGGCCAGGGCAATCTCAAAAGTTTCCAGCCCTTTTGCCGAGCATTTTGCCGGCATTCCGGATATCAGATAATATGCCGTATAATAGATACCGGCTCCCGGAACCAGTGGGAAAATCCCGGATACCAGATAAATCGTGGCAGGATTGCATCTTGCTACTGCCAGAATACGACTTAAAATTGTCAAAACAAAGGTTGCCACCAGACTGCCCAAAACCACATTCCCCGACTGCCTGTACAAAATAAAATAAACCAGCCAGGCAAGCCCGCCTGATACGCCACAGAAAACCAGTTCCTTTTTCGGTGCCGCAAACAAAATGGCAAATGTAACCGTGGCAATCGCTGCAATAAAAAACTGAAGCACATAACTCATACCGGTAAATTCCCTCCATATCGCAACAACAGAATCGGCAGTGCAATGCCCACTGCAATGCAAAGTGCCGTAAGAAGTGCATCAATCAGATGGATCGTTCCGGACAAATAATCGCCATTATAAAAATCACGAATGGATGTTGTCAGTGCAATTCCAGGTACTAACGGCATAATTGCCCCGATCACCACTTTGTCATGCAAAACAGGTATCACACCCGCGGCCGCTGGCAGACTAAGCAAAGAGATCAGCAGACTGACATATACATTCGTTAAAAATCTGGAAACTTTACGCTTCCGGCACACAAACAATGCCAGCTGCTCTATCAGCCCTACAAAAAATGCATACAGTGCTTCCGGCAAATGCCCTCCAAACATGAAGGTAAACGCTGCACAACCGATTCCACATGCCAGTAACTGTACCGCATTCGCATAAACCGGAATTTTTTTGCACTGTTCAAGCCGCTCCGATGCCTCCGAAATCGAACATTTATGATTACAGATATCACGGGTCAGCTGATTTAAAGCAGCGAGTTTCCCCAGATGGGTTGCCGAAAGAGGAACATACCTTACCACACTGCAGGCATCCTCCCTGCTCTCATTTGCACTTGCAAAAATTCCGTTGGATAAAACATAAGCATCAAAATCATCCAGGCCAAAAGCTTCCAATATGCGTATCACAGAATCTTCCACCCGGTAAATTTCTGCTCCGCACCGCAGCATCGCGTCCCCGATTTCTACTGCCAGTGTGAGCATTTCCTTGGTGTTGTCCATTGCCCGTCTCCTTGAAAATCCCATTGATTTCAAACCTAAAAATGCGGCAGAGAGAATTCCCTGCCGCACTATGTTCTCCAATAAAAGAAATAACTATACCAGTGTCTTTGAGATTTCGTACATGTACTCATCGACATCTTTCTTCATAGCCAAAGCTTCATCAATGTCGAAATCTACAAACTTGCCACCTTTATGTCCAATGACACGGTTGCTCTTTCCTTCGCAGAGAAGGTCAACTGCCATTGCACCCATTGTGGTTGCATAGACACGGTCCTTACATGTCGGGCTTCCACCACGCTGCATATGTCCGAGAATCGTTGCGCGTGTCTCAACACCTGTCGCTTCCTCGATACGCTTTGCCATGCTCTGTGAATGACCGATACCCTCAGCATTTACAATAATATAGTGCTGCTTTCCGTTCTTTCTTGCGTTGACTACCTGATCAATCAGACGCTGCTCATCGTAATCATATTTTTCCGGAAGAAGAATCTCCTCAGCACCGTTTGCAAGACCGCACCATAATGCGATATGTCCAGCTCCACGACCCATAACCTCAATAATTGAGCATCTCTCATGAGATGTAGAAGTATCACGGACCTTATCAATCGCTTCCATGGCAGTATTAACAGCGGTGTCAAAACCAATGGTATAATCAGTACATGCAATATCCAGATCAATGGTTCCCGGAAGACCAATGGTATTGATTCCCAGTGCAGCAAGCTTCTGTGCACCCTTGAAAGAACCATCTCCACCGATAACTACGATTGCATCGATTCCATGCTTCTTACAGATCTCCGCACCTTTCTGCTGTCCTTCCGGTGTGGTAAACTCCATACAACGGGCAGTCTGTAAAATAGTACCACCACGAGAGATTGTATCTGAAACGCTCTGTCCGTTCATATCAATAATTTCTTCGTTTAATAATCCAGCGTATCCACGCTTGATTCCTTTCACTTTCTTTCCTTTGGATAAAGCCTGACGGACAACTGCACGGATTGCAGCGTTCATTCCCGGGGCATCTCCTCCACTGGTCAGTACACCAATTGTGTTAATCTCTTTCGCCATTGTGAAATCCTCCATTTATTAAAATTAAAATGAAATTCTTTAATCTGTTTTATTCTATACTTATTACGCGCGATTTTCAATGCCTTTTTCCACAACTTTTACATTTTTTTCGCCCAGAAATTCCGTCAAACGTGCCAAGAGCACAGAATTTGTACCAACCGCACGGTTTCTTGGCAATCTTTTAAATGCCTTGACATCCGATATATAAATTACTACTTCATCATTTCCGTCCGAATCCCGGAGAATATCATACACCTGCTGTTCTTTCTCAGAAAAATCACTCTTTGTCGGAAACTGCAGCCAGAGTTCCTTTCTGGTATCGTCAAACGGAACGATCCGCTCGCAGATCACTTTTCCGTCCTGTTCCTCCTCCACCGTTGCGTGTCCGACTACGAAAATCTTCTCCTCATCATTCAAAAAGCGATTGTATCTCTCATAATCTTTTGGGAATACAATAATTTCCACAGAACCGGTCAGATCCTCCACTGTCAGAAATGCCATTGCCTGATTATTCCTTGTATATTTAACGGTTTTTGCTGCAATCATGCCACCCACAACCACATGCATATTATCTGTCACACGAATTGTGCCGCTTTCCTCTTCCCTGACAAAATCCGCTGCATTTGCCGTGACATTTTTCTTCATTTTACCAAGGTAATCTTCCAACGGATGCCCGCTTAAATAAATCCCAAGCACTTCTTTTTCAAAGCCAAGCAGCACTTCCTTCGGGAACTCCTCCACATTCGGATAATGGACTTCGTAGTCCTTTTTATCTTCCTCCCCGACAAAATCAAACAGGCTCATCTGTCCTTCCAGCCCGGTCTTTTTCCGTCGCACGACATCATCTACAATGGACGTATAGACAATGGACATCTGATGCCGGTTACCGTCAAGCCCGTCACAGGCACCTGCCTTGATCAGATTCTCGATCGCACGTTTGTTGATGTCCCGCTGCACCGTACGTTCAATGAAATCCTGCAGGGTGCGGTATGAACCACCTTTTTTGCGTTCCCCGATGATGCTGTCAATCACCGGACGTCCCAGGGATTTAATGGCATACAGACCATAGCGCACGGCATTTCCCTCTGCCGTGAATTCTCCCTGTCCCACATTGATATCCGGCGGGAGCACGGAAATACCGAGTTCCTTACAATGCAGCAGATACTCCGCGGCTTTTGCCGAATTGTCAATCACGGACGTCATAAGTGCTGCCATAAATTCCACCGGATAGTAAAACTTCAGCCACGCGGTCTGCACACTGATGACCGCATAGGCTGCCGCATGGGATTTGTTAAACGCATACTTTGCAAAATCCACCATGGAATCGTAAATACTGTTTGCCGCTTTCTCATCAATGCCGTTTGCCACGCAGCCCCTGATGCCGCGCTCTGAATCTCCGTAGACGAAACTCTGCCGCTCCGCATCGATGACATACTGCTTTTTTTTGCTCATGGCGCGGCGGATGTTGTCCGCCTGTCCCATCGTATACCCCGCAAGCTGCTGTACGATCTGCATCACCTGCTCCTGATAAACGATACATCCATACGTTGGCTCAAGGATCGGCTGCAATTCCGGCGTCACGTAAGTAACGGTGTCTGCATTATTCTTTCCCCTGATGTAGTTTGGAATAAAATCCATAGGTCCCGGACGGTACAGGGAAATTCCGGCAACGATATCCTCGAAATTCTGTGGTTTTAACTCTTTCATGAAGTTCTGCATGCCCGCAGATTCCAGCTGAAACACACCCTCGGTGCGCCCGGTTCCGATAAAATCAAGCACCTTTTTATCATTCAAATCGATATGATCGATGTCAATGTCGATGCCTTGGGATGCCTTTACATTTTTGACGGCATCTTTTAATACGGTAAGCGTGCGGAGTCCTAAGAAATCCATCTTTAAAAGACCAAGTTCCTCAAGCTGTACCATATTGTACTCTGCCGTCGGTGTTCCGTCACTGGCACGCCCCAGCGGCACATAATTGCTCGCCTCTCCCGGATAGATCACAACCCCTGCCGCATGTACGGATGTGTGGTTCGGCAGCCCTTCGAGACGCTTTGCCATGTCAATCAGTTCGTGCATACGTGCATCCCCATCATAGAGGCTGCGGAATTCCGGGTTGACCTGCAGGGCACGGTCAATCGTAATGTTCAGTTCCATTGGCACCATTTTTGCCACACGGTCCATCTCCGCATACGGAAAATCGAGTGCTTTTCCAACTGCCTTGATGACACCGCGGGCTGCCATCGTACCAAAGGTCGTAATCTGTGTCACAGAATCCTTTCCATATTTTTCTGTGACGTACTCGATCACGCGGGAACGCTCCGCATACTCAAAATCCACATCAATATCCGGCATGGACACACGCTCCGGATTTAAAAAACGCTCAAAAAGGAGGTTATATTTGACCGGATCAATGTTTGTAATGCCGGTACAATAGCACACGCGGCTGCCCGCGCCGGAACCACGCCCCGGTCCGACCCAGCAGTCATGTGTTTTCGCCCAGTTGATGTAATCCCACACGATTAAGATATACTCGACAAATCCCATCTTCTGGATAATGCCAAGCTCGTATTCCATATCGTCATGGATCTTTGCACACTGCGTCTCATCGTACGCCGGATTGTCCGTATATTTTTCCTTAAATCCCTTCTCACACAGCGCATCCAGAAATGTCCACGCACTGTCATAGCCTTCCGGCGGTGCATATTTTGGAATCTGGTAATTGCCAAATTCGAGTGTGACATGGCAGCGGTCTGCGATTTTCTGCGTGTTGTCTGCGGCTTCTTTTGCATACGGAAACAGACTCCGCATCTGCTCCTCGCTTTTTACGAAAAACTGTCCGCCCTCGTAACGCATACGGTCTTCATCCGTAATCTTTTTACCGGTCTGGATACAGAGAAGGACATCGTGTGCCTCCACATCCGTTTCATAGGTATAGTGGATATCGTTCGTGCAGACAAGGGGAATGTCCAGTTCCTGACTGATCCGAAGAAGCCCCTGGTTGACCGTCTTCTGATCCGGGATGCCATGATCCTGTAATTCCAGGAAATAGTTGTCTTTTCCAAAACAGGCCTGGTATTTTTTTGCAATGCCTTTTGCCTCTTCATAAAATCCACGCACAATATAGCGCGGCACTTCTCCCGCCAGACACGCCGACAGGCAGATCAATCCCTCATGGTATTTCTGCAATGTCTCAAAATCCACACGCGGCCGGTAATAATACCCTTCCGTAAACCCGATGGAGACGATCTTCATAAGGTTCGCATAACCGGTATTGTTTTCCGCAAGCAGGATCAGATGGTAATACCGGTCCTCGCCATGGCTGGTCTCGCGATCAAACCGGGAATTCGGCGCCACATAGATCTCACAGCCAATCACCGGATTAATATCTGCTGCCTTTGCCGTCTTGTAAAATTCCACCACACCATACATATTGCCATGGTCAGTGATCGCGGCACTGTTCATCCCCAGTTCTTTCACACGGCTTACATATTCTTTTATTTTGTTGGAACCATCGAGTAATGAATATTCCGTATGTGTATGCAGATGTACAAATGCCATGATTGTTTCCTCGCCTTTTTCGTTCATTGTGGTATCCCACATGTGTAACTATTATATCTATTTTCGGCTGTTATGACAAGTTTTCTCTTTCTCAGGAAACACCACAACTTTTTCTACATCGCTTTACATAATTATCCTTTTTCGATATTCTCTAGGTGTGATTTTATATCTTTCCTTAAACACGCGGTTAAAAGTTCTTTGACTTTCAAATCCACAATCAAGACATATATTTGTAATGGAATCCATTGTGTTTTCCAGTGCCGCAACTGCATAATTTAACCGGACTCCATTCACATATTTACTAAAATTACAGTGAAAGGTTTTTGCAAACATTCTTGACAACACATATTTACTTACACACAATTCATATGCCATTTTTTCAAGGCTGATGTTTTCCCTAAAATTTTTGGCCACGTATTCTACCGCATTATAAATCAGGTCATCACTCCCTACCGCACTTTTATCCATCATTGGCATTGTTGTGAAAACATGTGCAAGGATCATCTGTGCATATGCCTGTATCATCCGGGGATCCCCCTCTGTTATTCCGGTCAGATATTTTATGGCATTTACCACATCCGGATGCACCTGCTCTTTTTTTACAACCGGGTTCTTCGGGCTGTATATCTGCAATTCCCTGTAATAGGAAGGAAACAGTGTTGGTTCAAGGTACAGGAATATTACCTTGTTTTCTTTTTCCCCAAACACCTGATAATGATGTATTACATTTGGAAACACAACTGCAAAATCCCCTTCATCCATATGGAACAATTCCTGTCCCACTCCAAGTTCTATTTCTCCATCCGTTACATACACTACTTCTATTGCCTCATGTAGATGCGGCGGCACATGTACTGGCTTCTTCCACTCCGCGGATACTCCTGTATTTCTGTTTTCATATACCAATAGCACTTACAAGCAACTCCTTTTATTTATACTCCCTGTTTCTCCACTCCCCTTCCTGTTTTCATTATTCGTCCGACCAAATCCACGGTAGGTCCCAGCAAAATCACCATCAATATCGTTATCACACCAACTTCACCTCCGGCTATAACACCGATACACACATTCCCATAACGATAACCACAATCAGCATATGGTAAATGAATAATCTATATTATCTTCTGCACTGATACGATATTCCTCTTCCACATCAGTTCCCCAGCTGTCGATGCCTCCAACACCTCTTACTGCACCATATACACATAAAACGGTTCTCCTTGCCGGTGGTAGTTCTTCGTGGTGAAGGGCATTTTCAATCTCAGATGCTGTATAAGGCAGACAGGAAAATGCAAATTTTTCGCCATTCTTTTCAATGCGCAGTATCTGTGATGAACTGTCTGTCCTGCTGTTATCAAGAGCCGTATGCCTTGTAATCTCAAGCCACTCTGTATCCATTCTCATACCACATTCCTGCGGAACAAGATATTGTGTAAGACTCAGGTCTTCAATCTCATAGATTCCTTCTTTTGCCCCCGCTTTTCTGTCAGGATATGTTTCCCCGGAGAGTCCCTTATATAAATATTTGTCTGCCAGTGTTGGCATAATAAATCTCATTCCAAATACAGGTAATTCTGGAAGTCCCTGTACCCCATGATAATGTACATCCACGCGAATCTTTCCAGATACATCAACGGTATAGCTTACAAGAACCGTTGTCTCCGGAGTGGTTATGGTCTCGTATGTGTATGTTACGACAATTTCATCCGCATAAACATCACCACCATAGCTATTATTATCAGGGGCATATGGGGTCTGCTCCTTGCCATCCATGATGACCTTTATTCCCTTACAGTCAATGAACATATCTGCGGAAAGCCAGCTTCCGCTTTTAATGTGAAACCTGCTTCCCCTGTCATTATCTGTCAATGCTCTCCAGAAAGTAGGTTTTGGACAACGGTACAGCCACTCATATCCATTTTTAACGATAGATTCCAGTCCACCCTGTGCATAAGAAAAAATATAATCAAATCCCTCCCCATGTACACCAAGTGTATAGTCACCATAGACCACTCTTAATTTATCTGTATAAGCCATAGTAATACCTCACTTCCTGCATTGCCGGTTTCTCTTTCCTGTCAGCAAATACGATTCCATTTGCTGAAAATTCATAGTCTGCCGGTTTATCATCAAAATCTCCACCATAGCGTAAAACATCTTTTCCTGTAACGGAATCTTTTACCATAATTGCCTGGTCAATAAAATCCCATATAAATCCGCCATGATACATATCGTATTTGTCAATCAGCTTCATATAAGAGCCAAGTCCTCCCATGGAATTTCCCATATCATGCATGAATTCGCATAAAATATACGGTTTTTTCGGACTGTTATTCAAGTATTCCTCTACATCCTCCGGTTTTGCATACATTCTGGTCTCAAAATCAGAAATAGTATCCTCATATGCCCTATTATAATAAGCGCTTTCATAATGAACTAATCTTCCATCCTTCTTTTCGGCAAAATAAACGTTCATTGCCTCAATGTCGTCTCCTGCATAGGATTCATTTCCTAATGACCAGAAAAGGATGGATGTATGGTTTTTAAAAGTTTCGAAATTGTTTTTTGCACGCTCAAGCACTGCATCTCTCCACTGTGGAATAGATCCCGGTACATTGCATGACGGTTCGATTGCCCCCAGCTTCTGGAATGAACCATGGCTTTCCAGATTTGTTTCTGCCATCACATAAATACCTGCATTGTCGCACATATAGTACCATGGTATCTGGTCAGGATAGTGGCAGGTACGAACAGAATTAATATTGTTCCTGAGCATACAGGATATGTCTGCTTTCATATCTTCCACACCAATGCATCTTCCTGTTTTTGCATTCCACTCATGACGGTTTACTCCTGTGATAACAAGTCGTTTTCCATTCAGATAAATTACTTTATCTATAATCTCTATTCTTCTGAAACCGATATCATAAGGAATTACCTCTGCCAGAGAACCATCCTCTGCTTTAAGCTCAACATAAGCATGATATAAATATGGATTATGATTATCCCACAGTTTGACATTTTCCAAATCAACACAAATCGTGCCTTCCATATGGCCGTTTTCTTTCGTTAACTGTATGGATTTCTCTACTAATACATTTTCTTCCCTGTCTTTTAAAATAAAGCATGCAGTTACATGCTGACTGTCAGGTGCAGATACCTTCATGCTAGTCGATACCCTTCCGCTTACATTATCCTGATTTAACACAGGTTTAAACCATACATCCTCCAGATGAACATCCGGTAATGCCTTCAACGTAACATTTCTGAAAATTCCAAAAAATCTGAAAAAGTCCTGATCCTCCAAAAATGCCGCTGTGCTCATCTTATGTACCTGCACTGCCAGTACATTTCCTTTTTCCTTAATATATGGTGTCAGATCAAACTCAGAAGGTGTAAAGCTGTCTTCGGCATACCCTATAAACTGACCATTCAGCCACAGATACATAGCTTCTTCTACACCTTCGAAGCAGATATGGATTCTTTTTCCACACATACTCCTGTCCAAATCAAAGTATTTGATATAAGAGCCTACCGGATTGTACTGTGCCTCTGAAAACATTCCTTCTTCTGCTCCGGTTGCCTCCATGCTATAGGCTCCTCTGTGGTACTCTTTTCCTTCCCACGGATACATCGTGTTGATGTAACGGATTTTATCATATCCAGCCAGTTCGATATGTCCTGGAACCATAATTTTATCAAATCCTGATGCATCAAATGTTTCCTTATAAAAATCAACAGGTCTTTCCATCACATTTTTGCTGTAAGCAAACTCCCATTGACCATTTAATGACTGTAATAATGGATTTTTTTCTTTTTTCATGTCTGAATAATCCAGATAATAACAATGATCACTATGTGCTTCCAATTGATTTACCTTAAACACTTCCGGATTGTCCAGCCATTTCATATCAGCGTTCATATTTTCCCTCTCTTTCCATACACCCCATACAATTTCTTTCATTCCACTATATTCCACGTCAACACTCCTCCATCTGTTCTCTAAGTCGCCGGTTCGCTGCTTCCACATTCATTTCTGACATAATAAATGTAATGACTAATGACAGGATCATTGGAATCCATAAATACATAATGTGAAGCATATTCATGCAGGATGCAGGCTGCACGGCCGCTTCCTTGACAAATCCGCTTGCATCAAGCAGCCATCCGCAGAGGGCAACTCCGATTCCACCCCCGATTTTAGTTCCAAAGGATGTACAGGAATACATGGTTCCATCAATGTGTTTATGTTTTGTCAGGTATGTGTATTCTGAACAGCTTGCCACAACAGCTCCCATATCTCCCTGCCATGGTGCCATTCCAAGTGCTGCGATTGCGGTAAAAGCAAGCATCAGCGGAACACTTCCCATATAGCCTGCAAAAATAACACCGACACGGCCGGCTGTTCCAAGAATGTATCCTGCAAGATTCATTCGATATAATCCCTTCATCTTTTCCACAAGCATAGGTGTAATACACATTGCAATGATGACAGGGATATTAATTGCCCAGGAAAAGACCGAATATAAATCTTCATTTTTCAAAACATAAATCATATAGTAAATACCCATATTTAACATAGCAGAGTAGATCTGCTGACAAATATAAGTAACACAAATCATAAGATAATATTTATTGGAAAATAAAAGTTTTGCGGCTTCAATCAAACCATATTTTTCTCCTGTCTGTTCTCTGCCTGCCTTTAATTCTTCCTCCGGAAGTTCTTTGATCGAGAATACGGAAATTGTGTTTACAATCAGTCCGATTACTGCGTATATGATTGCTACGGTTCTCCATGCAGCAGCTCCACCGCCTGCCATTCTTACAAACTGAACGGTGATAGATTGAATGATCAGACTTGTTGAAAACGCAAAAATAAAACGGAACGACCCCATTTCTACCCGTTCTTTGCTATTTTTTGTACAAAACGTAACCAGTGATGCATAGGCAATATTGTTTGCAGTAAAAAATACTGCATTCAGCAAAGTATATGCAAGAAAAAACCATGCATACTGTGCTGTTTTTCCAAGACTTTCCGGTATTGCAAAGTTCGCCACAAGCGTTACCGCACAGCCAATATATGCATAAAGCATCCACGGTCTTGCTTTTCCAAGTCTGCTCTTTGTTTTGTCAATCAATGTACCAAAAAACATATCACTGACACCGTCGAATAATTTTGATACCATGATCAAGGTTCCGACAACTCCCGGATTTAACCCTACCGTATTTGTCAGATACAACATTACAAATGAGGAAAGAAATGCATACACGACATTTCCTGCCAGATCTCCGGTTCCATACCCCACCTTGTTATACCATTTCAGGTATTTCTTTTCTTCCATGTGAAACTGCTCCTTTCGATGATCCTTATTTTTGTTCCCACAACTTTGTTATAGATAGTATATAAAAACTGATGTCAAAAAACCATATCATAAATTACACAAAACATGCACAAAACAGTATAATTAACAAAAACCATTTTCTTTATTCCTTTCTTTTGTTATTTTTGACATGTACATTTATTGACTTTCATTTTCCAGCACGTTAATTTATACAAAAAATACCATTATTTCAAACGTTTAAAATCTAAATGGACAAGACATGCATAAAATGATAAAATTGCATCATGAGCCAAACAGAAATTTATGTATTTCAGATTATTATTTCATGAACATTTTTCAATTATCATATGGGGGCCTCGAATGTATACCAATAATGCATATCTGAATAACTCAACAATTGACAGAAAAGATAAATCCAAGCCACTTGTCGTAACCATGTGTGGGACTTACAAGTTATATACGCACCCTAAACTTCCCACCTGGAGACCACGTGGCAGAGTTGATTTTCAGTTGATCTTTATTGCTGCTGGGAAAGCTCATTTTCATTTTGACAACGATGAGGAAGAAACGATTGTTCATGCTGGTCATATGGTTTTATACCGCCCAAGAGAACCCCAGAAATATGAATACTATGCCAAAGACCAGACGGAGGTTTACTGGGTTCATTTTACAGGAAACAATGTCACCAATCTGCTCCGTTCCTATGGATTGACAAATGATAAAAGGGTGTTCCACTGTGGTTCCGGTTCGGAATATCAGTATCTTTTCCGTGCCATGATAAAAGAATTACAAATGTGTCAGGATAGCTATCCTGAAATGCTTGAAATGTATTTAAGACAAATTTTTATAAAACTACAGCGCCACTTTAAATTTTCTGTCAACACAGTGAACTCCCATGCTGCTGAGGAAATAGACAAAGCAATTTCTTATTTCAGTGAGCATTACAATGAACCAATCAGCATTGATGACTATGCCGAACAAAATCATGTCAGTGCCAGTTGGTTTATCCGTAATTTCAGATTATATGTCGGAATCACGCCAAAGCAATTCATTTTGCAAAAAAGAATATATAATGCCGAAGCACTGCTTCAAAACACACAATACAATATCAATGAGATCGCACAAATTGTCGGATATGATAATCCACTGTATTTCAGCCGCATTTTTCAAAAGGCAAAAGGACTGTCACCTTCTGAATATCGTAAAAACATATAAGAAAAATGCAAAAAGTAGAGAAGCGGTATCTCTGCTTTTTGCAATTTTTGTCCAGTTATTTTTTTATTTTGGCAAGTAATATCCCCTTTCGTGTTTTATAATGACAGCGTAAACAGAAAGGAGATGAACTTCCATGAGAAACAAATTCCACAACTTTATTGAAAACTTTCTTAGCTTTTATGAAACTTTCTTCACGAAAGGATATTATTATTTTTAAATATTATCCCATACCTTCCTCAATCTCCCCATTCGTCAAATCATATCTCATATCAAAAAATCCAATATCTCTGCCTTCCGGACTGTCCCATTCTAAGGAATTGTCAGCCAATCACTTTTTTCAAATGTCCCGGCACCACTTAAACGGTTGCAGAAAAACAAACACATATTGTTAAAAATTTGACAAAAAGAAAAAAAGTGCTACAATAATGCTAATTTCAGGCAAAAGGAGTATCCCAGACATGAAGACAGGACTTGTAGTAGAAGGCGGCGGCATGAAATGCGCCTACAGCGCAGGCATTCTTGACCGCTTTTTAGATGAACACATTACATTTGATTACTGCATCGGCGTATCGGCCGGATCTGCAAATGTGGCAAGCTATCTTGCCGGACAGCGCGGACGAAACCTTCGATTTTACGTAGACCATCTGCATGAGCCCGGTTATATGGGTGTCAAAAATCTGCTGCGCACCGGACAGTTTTTCGGTCTTCAATATATTTATCAGACATTGACCAATTCTGACGGAGCCGACCCGATCGATTATCCTGCCATCGTGGAAAATCCGGCCGAGTTCGAGCTTGTTGCAACCGATGCTGCAACCGGAAAACCGGTGTATTTTACCAAAGATGATATGAAACAGGATGACTACCGTGCCATCATGGCAAGCTGTGCCCTGCCCGTTATGTGCCGTCCGATTTCTTTCCATAACGAGACGTATTTTGATGGTGGATTATCGGATTCCGTTGCGATCGAGCGCGCGTTTGCCAAGGGATGTGACCGTGTGGTTGTAATCTTAAGCAAACCCCGCAGTTTTGTAAAGCAGCCGGAAGGCTTCCGGCACATTTACCGGCATGCCCTGCGCAAATATCCACAGACCATAAAAGCCCTCGACAACCGGCATCTGATGTACCGCCAGAATATTGCCGATGTTAAAAAACACGAAACCGCCGGGGAAGCCCTCGTCTTTGCGCCTTCGAAAGAGTTAAAAATGAGTACTTACGCACGCGATGAAAAGTTGGAACAGGAATTGTATGATCTGGGGATTTCTGATTTTAATGCACGTCTGAAGGAACTGCATACATTTCTTTCCTGAAAGAAGACAAAGCCCACCGGATATTGTATTTAATTCATTTTATTTTCGCAGTCTTGCAATTCATGAAAAATATTATCCACATAAACCGTATCGTTTTCAATACGATAAAGCATAAAATATCGATGGGATAAAAAATTGATTCTTCGATATCCTAATTCTTTTAGTTTTAGATTATCACAAAGTTTCAGACTCCCGGCAACATTTGACAGACTTGTTTTTGTTGCTTCAAAGTCATTTAATAAATTTCTTGCAGCCTGCTCACTTTTCTTTTCAAACAAAAGATACGCAATAAATCTATCAAGATCTTCCTCCGCATGCTTCATCAAAACGATCTTATAATCCATACTTTGACCTCATATCAGAAATCACATGATCTGCATCCCTGAACAATCCCTCTTCCCTGGACTTTTTCAATTTTGCAAGCATCTCTTTCTCCAACATCGGTGCATATGGATTTGATTCTATCTGTCTTTTTATTTCAAAAGGAAATCCATTTGTGGCAACAGCCTGTGTTAAAAACATTCTGATTGCTGTTGTTGTATCTGTACCCAAATCCTTAAATAGAGCATCTGATTTACGCTTTAACTCGTCTTCTACTCTGACCTGAATTGTACTAGCCATATTCACTACCTCGCTTCCATTTATTTTCTCTATTATAATGTCAAATCATTTGTATTTCAATACATTTGTATTGTTTTTGTATGAGTAAAAATGCAGAAAATATTGACACGTTCTAAAAAATCTTCCATATAGAAGATTCGCAGACTAAAAAAGGCGGGATCCCCATCGGGTTTCCCGCCTTTTCTGCCACTGCCATCCAAGCGATTAGCAGCCTTCCGTATTCACTTCAATCTTATCAAGTTTCCAGATATCATCCACATATTCCTGAATGGTTCTGTCAGAAGAGAATTTACCACTGTGCGCAATATTTAAAATTGCAGACTTTGCCCACGCGCTCTTGTTGGTGTAATAAGCACCGATCTTCTTCTGTGCATTTGCATATGCACGGAAATCTGCAAGGATAAAGTAGCGGTCTGCTACCTGTCCCTGCTGTGGATTGAGCAGTGAGTTGTACAGCTCGCGGAACAACTCACGGTCATTATGAGAATACGTTCCATCTACCAGCTGGTTGACAACCTTCTTGATATCCTCATCATTATTGTAAATATCATATGGATTGTAATCATGATGCTGCTCATGTGCAATGACTTCGTCTGCGCTCATACCAAAGATAAAGATATTGTCTGCGCCAACTTCCTCGTACATCTCAACATTTGCGCCATCCATGGTTCCCAATGTGATCGCACCGTTTAACATAAACTTCATATTTCCGGTTCCGGATGCCTCTTTACTTGCTGTGGAAATCTGTTCGCTGACATCTGCTGCCGCAAAAATCCACTCTGCAATGGATACACGGTAGTCCTCAATGAACACAACCTTGATCTTTCCGTTGATGGATGGATCATTATTGATTACATCCGCAACAGTGTTAATCAGCTTGATGGTCTTCTTTGCCGTACGATATCCGGCTGCAGCCTTTGCTCCGAAGATAAAAGTTCTCGGATAGAAATCCATGCCCGGATTTTCCTTGATCTGGTTGTACAGATACATCACATGCAGGATATTCATAAGCTGTCTCTTATACTCATGCAGTCTCTTAACCTGTACATCAAAGATAGAATTCGGATCGACTTCGATACCATTGTGCTCCTTGATATATTTTGCCAGACGGATCTTATTCTGCTTTTTGATCTCCAGAAATTCCTGCTGTGCTTTCGGATCGGTTGCATATTTTGTCAGATCCTCGACCTTCGCAAGACTTGTGATCCAGTCTTTTCCGACATGCTTTGTTACCCAGTCTGCAAGCAGTGGATTTCCATGTGCAAGGAAACGTCTCTGTGTGATACCGTTGGTTTTATTGTTAAATTTCTCCGGAAACAGTTCATAGAAATCACGAAGTTCCTGCTTCTCAAGAATCTCTGTATGCAGTCTTGCCACACCGTTGACAGAATATCCGGCAACAATTGCAAGATTTGCCATCTTCACCTGTCCGTCGTAGAGAATTGCCATCTTGCGCACCTTCTCCTCATTATCCGGATATTTTGCACGGATCTCTTCTACAAAACGGCGGTTGATCTCATCCACGATCTGATATACACGCGGAAGCAGTCTCTGGAAGATGTCGATCGGCCACTTTTCAAGTGCCTCTGCCATGATGGTATGGTTGGTATAAGCTACACAGTGTGTTGTGATCTCCCATGCCTCATCCCATGACATGCCTTCCTCATCCAGAAGGATTCGCATCAGTTCTGCAACAGCAACCGTCGGATGGGTATCATTCATCTGGAACGTTACCTTCTTTGGCAGATCATGCAGATCATTGTGATGTTTCTTAAAACGCTCCAGCGCACGCTGGATACTTGCGGAAACAAAGAAATACTGCTGTTTTAAGCGCAGTTCCTTTCCTTTTACGTGATTGTCGTTCGGATACAGCACCTCTACCAGGTTGCGGGCAAGATTTTCCTGCTCCACTGCCTGATCGTAATCTCCACGGTCAAAGGAATCCAGTGAAAACTCTTCCTTCGGCTGTGCATCCCAGATCATCAGGGAATCTACCACATGGTTGCCGTAGCCAACGATCGGCATATCATAAGGAATTGCAAGAACAGACTGATACCCTACCTGCTCAAAGTGCAGATTTCCGTCCTCCCCTGCGGTTTCTTCCACATGACCACCAAACTTGATCTCGTAGCAGTATTCCGGTCTGCGAAGTTCAAACGGATATCCATCCTTTAACCAGTTATCCGGTACTTCGACCTGAAATCCATCAATAATCTGCTGCTTGAACATACCGTAGCGGTAACGGATTCCACATCCATATGCGGCATAGCCCAGAGTAGCAAGAGAATCCATAAAACATGCTGCCAGCCGGCCAAGTCCACCATTTCCAAGAGCCGGATCCGGCTCCTGGTCTTCAATGACACTCAAATCCAGTCCAATCTCTTCAAGTGCTTCTTTTACTTCCCCATAAGCCCCCAGATTAATCAGATTATTCCCCAGTGCCCTGCCCATCAGAAACTCCATGGACATATAATACAATATCTTAGGGTCATCTTTTTCAATGACCTGCTGTGTTGCCATCCATTCATCCATGACAACATCCTTGACAGCCAGTGAAACAGCCTGATAAATCTCCTGCTGTGTCGCTTCTTTCAATGTCTTACGATACATCGTCTTAACATTTTCTGTCACGGAAGCAATAAACTCCTTTTTACTAAACACTTTGTCTCGCATCAAAAGTCCTCCTCTGTGCTTGGTTTGCGTGACACTATTGTTTTTCCACTGCCAGCGTAACCTTCTCACCGTTAATGCTCCATTCTTTCTGATATCCGGCAAGTGTGCCTGCAGTGATAGCATTTGCAAGTACCTCTGTCTGGATCTTTTCTCCGTATTTATTGAAAATACCAGTTACCTTCTCGTCTGCTGTATAGGAAACAGCAATATGATCCATAACTTCAAAACCAGCCTCTTTACGCATGGTCTGAATCTTACTGATCAGTTCACGTACAAAACCTTCTTCGATCAATTCCGGTGTCAGTCTTATATCCATAACAACTGTCACATTGTTATCCCCCTCGGTCACAAAGCCTTCGGCCTGTGTCATGGTAATCAGAAGATCCTCCTCCAATAATACAACCTCGGAACTTACACTGTCAAGTTTCAGACATCCGTTCTCTTTTAATTCTTTCATTGCAGCATTTCCGTCAAGTTCTGACAGGGCAGCCTGAATCTGTTTTAAATACTTACCATATTTCGGACCAACCGTACGAAGCTGCGGCTTGAACTGATAATCTGTATAAGAAGAAACATCATCGGTAAATGCCACATTTTTGACATTCAACTCATCGGCAATAATCTCTTTATAAAAATCACCCAGTGCTTCCGGTGCCTTGATATACATCTGTCCGATCGGCTGACGGTTCTTGATATTGGCACTGTTACGGCACGCACGTCCCATAACAACGATCTTTAATACCTCATCCATTGCGGTTTCGAGATCTTTGTCGATCAGCTTTTCATCCACAACCGGGAAGTCACACAGATGAATACTTTCCGGTGCTGACGGATCGATGGAGCATACCAGATTGCGATAAATATCTTCTGTCATAAATGGAATCATCGGTGCTGCCGCTTTGCTGATTGTAACAAGTGCGGTATACAATGTCATATAAGCATTGATCTTATCCTGCTCCATGCCTTTTGCCCAGAAACGCTCACGGGAGCGGCGGACATACCAGTTACTCATATCATCGACAAACTCCTGCAGATATTTTGCAGCTTCCGGAATCTTATAATTAGAAAGACTTTCATCCACACCAGCTACTGCAGAATTGAGCTTAGAAAGCAGCCACTTATCCATAACCGATAATTTGTCATACTCCAGCTTGTATTTTGTAGCGTCAAACTGGTCAATATTTGCATAAAGTACGAAGAACGCATAGGTATTCCAGAGCGTTCCCATAAACTTACGCTGGCCCTCAAGCACAAGCTTGCCGGAGAATCTCTTTGGAATCCATGGTGCGGATGCCGTATAGAAATACCAGCGGATAGCGTCTGCGCCGTATGTCTGCAGGGCATCAAACGGATCTACGGCATTTCCCTTGGACTTGGACATCTTCTGTCCGTTTTCATCCTGTACATGTCCGAGCACGATGACGTTCTCATAAGGTGCTTTGTTGAAAAGCAGTGTCGATTCTGCCATAAGAGAATGGAACCATCCTCTGGTCTGATCAACTGCCTCTGAGATAAATTTGGCCGGGAACTGCTGCTCAAATACTTCTTTATTTTCAAATGGATAGTGATGCTGTGCAAACGGCATAGCTCCGGAATCAAACCAGCAATCCAATACTTCCGGTACACGGTGCATATCCTTGCCACACTCCGGACACTTGATCGTCACCGCATCAATATATGGTCTGTGAAGTTCTACCTCTGCTGCCTTTGGATCACCGGCTTTTTCTGCTAATTCAGCGCGGCTTCCGATACATTCTCTGTGTCCGCACGCACACTCCCAGATGTTAAGTGGAGTACCCCAGTAACGGTTACGGGAAATTGCCCAGTCCTGAATGTTTTCCAGCCAGTTTCCGAAACGTCCGGAACCGATGGATTCCGGAATCCAGTTAACAGTGTTGTTATTGCGGATCAGATCATCCTTTACTGCAGTCTCTTTGATGTACCAGGACTCTCTTGCATAATAAATCAGAGGCTTGTCACATCTCCAGCAGTGTGGATACTCATGTTCAAACTTCGGAGCATCAAACAGCTGCTTTCTGGCACTTAAATCCTTTAATACTTCCGGATCGGCATCCTTTACCCACATACCGGCAAACGGTGTCTCCTCAGTCAGTTCTCCTTTTCCATTTACGAACTGTACAAACGGAAGGTCGTAGTTTCTTCCAACATTGGCATCATCCTCACCAAATGCAGGTGCGATATGAACGATTCCAGTACCATCGGACATCGTGACATAAGTATCGCAGGTCACAAAGAAGCCTTTCTTGCCCTGCTTATCTGCCAGTTCCTTTGCACAGGCATAAAGAGGCTCATATTCTTTGCGTTCAAGATCCTGTCCCTTGTAGGTTTCAAGCACTTCGTAGGCTTTCTTTCCTGCCTCTTTATCCTCTTTGGAAAGAAGTGGAGAAAGCACCTTGTCTGCCAGTGCCTCTGCCAGATAATACGTATAACCATCTACTGCTTTTACCTTGATGTAGGTATCATTCGGGTTTACACAAAGTGCCACGTTACTTGGCAGTGTCCACGGAGTTGTCGTCCATGCCAGGAAATAAGCATCTTCATCCACAACCTTAAAACGAACAACTGCGGATTTTTCTTTTACCAGTTTATAGCCCTGTGCCACCTCCTGTGCAGAAAGCGGAGTTCCACAACGCGGACAATACGGCACAATCTTAAATCCCTTGTAGAGAAGACCTTTGTTCCAGATCTCCTTTAACGCCCACCACTCAGACTCAATGAAATTGTCATCATAAGTGACATATGGATTGTCCATATCTGCCCAGAAACCTACGGTATTTGAGAAATCTTCCCACATACCCTTGTATTTCCAGACGGATTCTTTACACTTTTTGATGAATGGCTCAAGACCATATGCTTCGATCTGATCCTTTCCATCCAATCCAAGAAGTTTCTCCACTTCGATTTCTACCGGAAGACCGTGGGTATCCCATCCGGCTTTCCGTGGAACATACTTTCCTTTCATGGTCTGGAATCTCGGAATCATATCCTTGATGGTACGTGTCTCTACATGTCCGATATGTGGTTTTCCGTTTGCCGTAGGCGGTCCGTCATAAAATGTGTAAGTCTCGCCTTCCTTACGGTTCTCCATGGATTTTTTGAAGATATCATTTTCGCGCCAGAATTTTTCCGTTTCTTTTTCGCGATCGACAAAGTTCATATTGGTATCTACTTTGTTGTACATATTTTCCTCCTGCATTTATGATTCTGAAATAAAAAATCCCCACGTCCAGTAATTAGGACGCGGGGTCACGTTATACCACCTGATTACCATGTACTTAAATCCCTTATTCAAAAAGGATTTGCATACTTCGTTCCTATAACGCTGGAAATACGTCGAACTCTACTCTCCTGGGATTTCGATCCGCAACTCGGAAGTGATTTTCACTGTCATATTACTCGTATTGGCTCTCACCTGTTCCAACTCTCTTTGACTTTCCTATCACAGTTACTGTCTTCGTCTTCGTTTTTCACCTTTGGTTTTAAGTATAGTAATGATTCTTTCAGATGTCAAGTAAAATTCCTGTTCAGCCAGGCTTTCCATGCACAGTAATTTTCCAGTTCCCCGGATACCTGTTTCCGGTAAGCAAATCTCAACATCTCATAATAACAGTCATTCTCATAAATTGGATACTTCAGTTCCCAGTCATTGTCCGGATTTGTTCCATCCATATACACAAGTCCCTCTTCCGTAAACAGCACGATCCCATGCCTGCTTCGGATGCACTGCCCTGCGGCTTCCTCCTTTGCCAGTCTGCGTGCCAGTTCAACCGAATCTACCAGATCCGGGTAATCCATACTGTAAATTGTTGCAAGCATCCGCAATTTCTTCACCTGGCTTTCACTTTGCAGAAGCAGCCAGGTACCGGCATATCCATTACTGCGCATCTTCAATCCGTCAATCCCAGTCACCGTTCCTGTCCATATATAGTAATCCGGGTTGAGCGGAAGAAAGCAAAGTTCTTCTATCCCTGTAAATGCACGCAGACACTCAAGCAGCAGGGCTCCTGCTTCAATGACATCAATCAGCCCA
>ENA-USYV01001200-USYV01001200.1-human-gut-metagenome-genome-assembly--contig:-NODE-1200-length-26097-cov-10.652806_pt1 | contig 26097 bp, 21 predicted proteins | sample MGYA00250066_ERZ773514 | MGnify/ENA primary metagenome ERZ773514 (study PRJEB29103, sample SAMN06112049) | human gut metagenome | biome: human gut; feature: ankylosing spondylitis patient; material... | reverse complement strand
AATCACATTAACCGTTGGATCATGCAAGTGAATGCGGAACCGGTGATCTACCGCTGGAAATGGAAGCTTGAAGACATTGAGTCCGCATTTGCTTAATTGATAACGTATTTATAGATTGAACTACTAGTGGCTTGGATAGTTTCGTTAATTGATATTGAAGTTCCGCCTCTTTTTATTCCAAACTTTTGGTTACTCTGCTTGGTAGAGGTTTGCTTAGCAATCGCAGTGGTTTTTTTCATTATGAATAAATTGCACGTTGGAAAGTTCCTCGACTTTGATTATGTTTATTTTTCGCACGAAAAAATTTTTATTCGGCGTAAACAGTAAATCAAAACATGATCCCAACTTCTAAGACGGCTCCGGACGGCAATCCGTGGGCCGTTTTCTCAATATGTATAGATGAGGCGGCGTTAATCCTCGTTATATTTCAGCTCGATTTTCTCTTTTTCAAGGATTGTGTACTTGGGCATTCCTTTTGAATAATTCTGAGCACCTTTCTCAAACAGAGAGATCCCCACAAAGCAATTATTGTTTTTTGCAATAAAGAGGTAAGACACGGAGTCGTTAAGATGATTCTCCAGAAGATAGTCGGCTTTGATTTTTGAAAAGCTTTTTTCTTCAAGGTAGCGAAATATCAATTGATCACTATCCAAGTAATTTTCCAAATTATTAAGAACGGTCAGTCGAGGCGAGATCTTTTGAAAATTCGGACTCTTTTCCAACAAAGCCATTGTTATTCTTTCTTCCAGAACTGCAAGAAACACAGCCTCTCTTTCTGCTGTTCTGATGAAGTCAATATCCCGAAGGTACTGGAATCCGGCAAGATGGTGAAAATGTCCACGGTCGAAGCGAAGATCTATGTCCACTTTGCGCCCCTTCTTTCCTAATACAAATCTGTAAGAAAAACGAGTCAGGTGCAGAAAACTATTTGCAATTTGACAAAGCAGGTCCATAATCGCGCTAAAAATAAGACCCGCACAGTGCGGGCCTTGATGGTGTTTTATTTCGGCTTTCAGCCTAGCTAAGTTGAGGTAACGTCACCGAACCCTTCCCGAAGGCTCCGTGCTTCAAGGCTTCTTAGCACCCTCAAGCACCTCATAACCAAATCTGCACACTCGTTGCAGACTTACTTCTTTGTATGTATTTTATCCATACGTTTGACACCCGTCAATTTCCGTAAGGGTCGGCCTTGTGCGTTTCAGAGATTAAGCAGCAAACCGATTCTTCCAACAAGTCCGCTAAAAACGTGAAATAATTAACAAAATCAAGTTTAACGATCAGTTCGTAAACGTCTGCACAAGAAGTCCCGCCAAGATTTTTTGATTAAAGCGTTATGAACTTCTTTAATGCAGCCGGGCCTCATGCCTGTCGGGAAGTCCCGCAGGTCATCCTGTCATTTCCCTTTTCTAAAAAACTTCTCTTTTCTGCCGTAAAAACCGCCTCAAGCCTCAACATCTTCTGCCCGGAGGTGTCTCATGGACTTTAACTTAAAAGCGCTCGGGGCGGAAACGGTCATGGTTGACAGACGGATTGTCGCTCAACTTGCTGAAGCGGAGCTTCTTCTGAGAGACGGTGAAAAACTGCCCTATCAGTTTATCCGTCAAAACAGCTTTATCGGCGTTAATCCTTCAGAGCGTTTATTCGCGAAACGTGCCGTCACCGGTAAAAATGCTGAATGCATTGGAGTGATGGTTAAGCCGAGAGAGATAGTGCTTGCCGAAGAGGTCTATTACCGAGTGCAAGAACTGGAAACAGCAGAAAGCATTGAAAAGATTGTCGGCAGTTTTTCAAAAAAAAGCCGGGAATTTCAGGAGCATCCGTAACTGTCGGAAGCTCTGAAAAACAGGCTGGAAGAAAAATTCAAAGCAGCAGAAAAAGCAGGTATCCGACTCGATCTGCGGCACAAGGAAGAGCCTGAGAAGAAATCCCAAGATCTCGAACGTTAAAGGTTAAACAAAATGAACTACGAAGAAAAAATCGAATATGCCGTACCGGTCGTTATTGAAAAGCGACTCATGCAGCAGCTGATCGACCCTAACACCGATATCCGGCCTCTTAACGCCGAGGCTGCCGAAATATTTCTCGCCGAGTATGAGGTGCTGAGATTTGAGAACCCGCTGGAAACTCAAATTTGCAAACCTTTCGGAGGAGAAAAAGAAACAGAATGCATCACGGTACTGGCGGTAAAGAAGGAAACGATCAAAAAGATTGATGCGCTTGAGCACGATTTGGACGAAGCCAGACAGAGCCAATGGCGTACCGAGTATCTACAAGACTGCAAGTCCGGGAAGGAAGTCAAACCCCTTTTCGGCGTTGATATCGAGTACGACAACATTCCATGGACCAACCCGCTTGATGAAGAGGAAATGGATTATTTGACTCAGATAACGCCGACGTCCTTTGTGCTTGATCCGAAAGAAGACTCGGGCAGAATTGATCTGCTGGACTCGGCTCTGATAACAAAGTTCGGGGCCTTTCTCAATAGGAAAAACGGAGAAATTGAAGACGATAAATATTACTGTGCTCCGGAGTTTCGCAGGAATGAGGTGTGTTATTACGGCTCCTTGAGGTTTCACCTCCACGAAGCCGGAGATTCAGTGAAATCATTCGGAAACTGGAACGAACAAACAAAAACATGGAGCGGCGTATTCGATCTTTCTCAATTAAACGTGGACGACAAGGAGGACATTAAAGATGCTCTGGAAGAACTTCCAGAGAAATTATCTCAGGAGAAAGTTTTTCAAGGCGCTAAAGAGGATGAACTTTTCTGGAGAGAAAGCGTGACTGCTCCGATAGAACAAACGCTGCGGCTGCTTGAAGAACCGAAAAAAGAAATCAAACTTCAGGTAAAAGAGAAGGATCTCAGCATGGCAGATGTTTTGGAGCGGGACATCCGGGAAAAAGCCGAAGAGCGATGGAAGGCCATTGAGACCGAGCGCAACCAGTCCAAAGCAGTTTTAACACCGGAAAACAGAAAGGTATTCGACGTCCTGTTTGAAGCTTATGTTGCGACCGAAGAACTTCAAAAGCACCCTAGATTGCAAAAGGCGCTGGAAAAACAACTTCTCAGTGTCTTTGTAGCGGCCCAGAAAAAAGGTATTACCGTCGGCCTTAATGAATATTCAATGGACGCCCCGAGCAGAAATCAAACGATCATTCAGGTCAAGCAGCCCGCCCGCGACCGGGAAAAACAATAAGAACAGGAGGGGAAGATGGCAATCAGTTTTAACAATAAAGAGGCAGTCCGGGAAGAAGAGCAGCGAAGAGAAACCGATGAGAAGGTATCGGAGCTTTCCTCGGAAAATGCTGAAACCTTTAAACAGGTCTATGAATCCCACGTCTCGCGTCCTGAATTTAAAGAGCATCCGCGCATGAAAGAAATCTTCAGGGCAAAACTCGCCGATGTTTTTGTGGACGCAGAGCGCCGGGGAATTGTTTTAAAGCCCGAGGAACGCGCCATTGATTCAAATCTCAGCAAACCCAACAAGAACGACATGGAGAGATAGTATGGCCCGATTATTGCCCGAACAGCTTGAATTTGATTTTTTCGCGCCTCCCACCGAACAAGTTAAGAAACCGGAGAAAATAGCTGCATCAGCTGCATTTAAGGATGCAGATATTTTGAAATTTCAATTTAACAAAGACGGCAGCCGAAAACTGGAAGACTTCGGAGAAGACCTCAACAACACGAGAAAAGGAAGATCGGTTCACAAAAAAGGCGACCCTTACCAATTTCTCACTGCATCTCAGGATGAGATTGAAGAACGGCTGGCTACAGAGTCGCTGGATAGAGTCTGGCCTAAAGAGGCCGTTTTCGATCTGCATAAGCAAAATCCGAAAGCAGCGGCTTGTCTTTGGATTGTCAGAGCTTCATTGAACGGACGGCGACCTCCGAAAAGCTCAAGCAAATACGGGCGTTACAAGTACATTGCTTCGACCGCTATTGCCCTGCATCGTCAGGTTGTAACCGGAGAGCTTGCCCCGGAAGCAGAAATCGCTGCGTTTGATCGTTTTTATGAAGCACGGGATAAATATGAAATCTTCTCCCACATTTCTCCGAAGTATTGGCCTTTTATCAGTGCAAACAGCGTCGGAAACGCAAAGGGCATTTGTATGTGGAATGCCTATAAACTGTCTGACGACTCCGACATCAATTCTTACCGGTTCCAATGCACTTTGCCGGGAAGATCCGACAACGAACACTTATGTCTAAAAGACTCTGAGGGGAGGCTTTTCCCCTACTATGCAGTAGCGGTCGGTCACACTGAGAAAGAATTTGAGGCAAATATTGAAAAGCAGCTTAATGCAACTTTCGGAAAACTGCTTAAAGCACCGGGCCAAGCCGAAAAAACTCTGGAATCCAAGCCCAAACCTGAATTACCCGTAAAGCTCTACGGACGCGGTATGCGCAAGACTCATACTTACGAGGTGTACGGAAAATCCGGTTCGATTGAGTTCCAGCTTACCGACAAGATTTCTTTTGAATCCGATGACGCCTTCTGGAAATATGTTAACGAACACAGAGCGGAGCTGGAAGGAAAATACCGGGCTTTCAGAGAAGAATTTTCCAGAAGCGAAAAGGATTGGAGAAGCGGAAACCCGATCAGAGATCGAGCGGGCCCGGATTACCGTCAAGGTAAAGACGCAACGCCGGAAATGTTCCAAGAGACATTCGGATTCCGAGGCGTTGAGTTCGGGAACTGGGTCAAACAAGGCAAAAACGGGCGCGAGCGGCAATGGATGCTTAACAATGCCTACGATTCCCTCATGGATCTCTCAAAGATATTGGACATTCCTCCGAAGGCCGTTGCTTTGGACGGTGGTTTAGGGCTTGCCTTCGGCTCTCGCGGTCACGGAGCAGCTTCGGCGCATTATGAAGTGGCGAACCGCGTTATCAATCTCACCAAAACCAAGGGCTACTCAAGCCTAGCGCACGAGTGGTTCCATGCCCTTGATCACTACCTGATGAGAACAAATTACAAGGAGATTCAAGACCCGGAAAGGCGCTACTTGAGTCAACAGGTAGACTCTTCGATCACCGTTCAGCTTACGGAAGACGCAAAAAGAGAAATCTTCAAGCGTGCCGAATCGGTATACCGTTCTGCAAAATGGATTCCGGCTCAAGTGGAGTATTTAATAAAAAACGATTCAAAAAACTTTGACGCCGCGATTAAATGCGCTCAAGGTGATACCGATTCCTTCAGCATTGAAGTGAATTATCAGGAGCGCTCGAACTCAGCCAACAAAAAGATGATGTTTGAGTTCACCCGAAAAGACATTAACGTTAAAGAAGTCGGCCAAAACAATGTTATCCGCTACCCGCTTCATGATGCATGGGCCGAAACCATCAATGCCATCCGAGACAGCAATATGCACAAACGTATGACGCGCAAGAGCGACTATTGGCATTCCAAAGCTGAGGAAGCCGCCCGCAGCTTTGAGGGTTTTGTCGAGCTGCGCTGCAAGGAAATCGGCATAACAAACGACTTCCTTACAAACGGTGCCTACACTGAAAAAACTCTCGGCAAAGAAGGTTTTTATCCTTACTTAGACGGAAAAGACGTTGAGAAAGTAACGAACGGATTCAAGAGAATTTTCAAGGTCATTAAAACCAAAGAAACGGATAAGGGCGTTGCTCTCTTCTCCAAGGCCAATCAGGAAAGTCCGAAGACGCCCAAGGCCGAGATCCGAGAGGCCTTAATTAAAGCATTCGGGAAAGAAGGTCTCGTTAATCTCGTCAACAACAACCGCTTTTATCTGGCACAAACCGAATACGAAGCACTTACCGTTGCTTCGATTGAGCAGGAGAAAAAGCAGGGATTCTCGACTATTGCGCTTCCGCAAGATCCGACACGGATTCTCGGATTCCACGATAAGGTAAATCACCGGACATTTCTCATTGCCGACAACCTCAAACCGGAGACCGCTTGCGCGGTTATGCTGCATGAGGTCGGCGTTCATATGGCTGCCGACTCCGACTTAAGAGCTAAGACCCGGAAACTGATTGACACGGCTGTCAACCTCTATGAAACCGGATTAAAAGCTGAAGATCCTTTGATGAAGACCGTTGAGAACCGTCTTCAGGAAAGCAGAATCTCCCGCAGTTCCTTTGATTACCGGGAAGAAGTCTGCGGATATCTTGTCGAAGAAGCGGCAAAAGCTCAGTCCCGAGCTCCGGCTGTCGTCCGATGGTTTAACGACGTTAAATCTACAGTCAATGTCTGGCTAGTCGAGCACGCCGTCAGAGATACCAGCAAGCTCTCAGCGCTTGATCTCGCGACGATAGCCAAAGCGAACGTCAAAGAAATCTCGAAGATGCCGCAGGAGCATGAATTAAGTCCGAAGGGCCGAGAGATTCTTGCCAAGCACGTTCAGGCTTTGTCGTCTAAGTATTCCAAGCTTTCGGACGCTGAAGCTGAAATCAAGGGGCTCTACAGACGGTTTACTGAACTGGAACAAGCCGGGAAGCCGCTACCGGAAGTGCCGAAGACAACCGCAAAGGAGAAAGAGGCAGAGAGATGAAAAATTTGGAAAATAAAAAAACTCCCAAGCTTCTGGTTTAAAGAGTCCGTGTCCTTTCTTAAGGATGATCTTCAGAAAATAACCCGTTACCATTTAAAAAACGTATCAATGCCTTCAGAATTTGATAAAAATGAAAAACCTTGGTTTTTTGGACCGCAAAGGATAAGCCGTACTGAAACGGTAAAGGTTCTCTTCATCAACCCTGATAGTGACATCGAAAGCAAAAAAGATGTAATAGACAGGCTGAGTTCTAATTTAAAAAATGGTGTAATAAACCAAGACACTGGCTTTCTTCTGCAAGCGTCACGGAGTGACGCAAAAAAAACCGTGTTTAGGAAGGACCTCAACTCCCCAATTGTTAAAGCAATTTTTAAAAATGCAAAAGAGATTGCTTCCTCCTCCCTCCACATTGAGTCTCACTGTGATCTCTTGCATGAAAACGAGAAAGTGCAAGCAATTCACATTTTCGCGGTTCCTGCAATAATTGAAGGTGATTTATTTAGAGTTGAACTGACAGTCCGTGATTATGTAGAACGAGATCACGAACGAAAAATGGTCCATTCCATAGACGGAATAAGCATCCAGAGATATGAAAAAGCGTTCGTCTGGGAACCCCCGGCCCAAGAGGTGGCCTCTAAAGGCACTTTGCAAAAAACCGGTCAACCAACCAACGAACGCTACAGTTCTATTGTAAACGAAAATATTAAGTCTATCCCCTTATATAGGCTTCTTTCTGGGTACATAAGGGCCGATGGAAAAAAATATTTTGATAATGTCTCGTTAGAAGAATTCGGATTGGACGGAGTATATCAAAGCAGCGTAAGACAACTTTACGTCAACCAGTTTCTATTTCGAAAATTTGCGAATAACTTTAAAGAGGTTTTGGAGAAAAACAAGTTTCCTCTTTCTACAAGAAATAGACAGCTCTTATTTTTAAATTTTGAAATTGCAGCTGATGATTTTTGGCTTAATTCTCAAGGACTAACCACTAATTTACAAAGTTTGGAAAAGATTATTTCAAACCAAGCTGCCTACCAAAAATTATCTCCGAATGTTGTGGCGATATTTGAAGCAACAAGGAGGCAGATTGTTCAAAACTCCCTTCCTTTTCAATTAAGTGAACAAGGAAAGAAGATTTTAAAACTTCATGTAGAGGCATTGTCTACCAAGTACCCTTCGATAGAAGATGCTTCCGAAGAAGTTGTGCGTCTATATAAAAAATTTTCAGAACTAGAAAAAAGCGGAAAACCGCTGCCCGATGTACCGAAACCTAAAGATAAGGGTGCCGAAAGATAGCAAATCGGCACTTGTTCCACCGAGGAATAAAGAACTTTTTAATTTCAAGGAGTTATCTATGATTAATTTTTTAAGCTTGTCTAAATACCTTACTTTTTTTGTGCTTCCGGCTGTTTGCGGGAATGCTTTGGCTACCGAGCCAGACGGTTCGTTTGAAGCGGCTCTGTATGATGCCGTGATTTCAAATTTAGGAATTTACCTTTTCGTTATGGTTTGCTGCTTCACCGTTTACGGCATCTATAAAATTAAAAAATCAAAAGCCAAGAAAAACAAGAAAGAATAAATAAGACTGAGGCGTCCGTCCGGGAACACCCGGCCCAAGTGGTTGCTAGAGCTGAAAGCTCAGCACGTTGTCAAACCGGTCAAGCGACCAACAGACGCCCGCCAGCTATTTTAAGCCGCCGTTTTCCCCGTAGCCACTTAATTTAGTGCTGTTTTGCTACAATAGAAAGTGAGTCTGCAAGTGTCCCGCCAAACCTCTTGTTCCACTCGCAGAAAAATATGTCAATCACGGCTTTGGCGGGAGAATGCCTTTTAACTTCTTCCTTTTATTCCGCTTTTCTCTTTCCTTTAAACAAAAGGATTGATCCCAATTCATTGTTATTGGCGGAAATTCAATTCTCATGCGGAGGTTCCGTATGAGTTCTCCCGTTGAAAAAGACCTGACGGTACGCGTCCAGCTTCAAAAAGGATTGCAAAAGTACCTTGACCGCGGCGATATAACGGAAATTGCCGTAAATCGTCCCGGCTTCGTCTGGGTGGAAGAGGCTTCCGGGTGGAGGCGTTATGAAGACATAAATTTCACCTACGATTATCTTGCCAAGCTCGGAAACGTCTGCGCTGTTTACGGAGGAGAAAACAAAACCCTCGACTCTGCTCATCCGGTGCTCTCCGTGGAATTACCGGACGGCGAACGAGCCCAGTTCGTGATGCCTCCAGCGTGCAAGAACGGCACCGTCAGCCTTACCGTCAGAAAAATCTCTAAGGACGTTATCGGACTGGATTCTTACATTCAGAACGGATATTTCTCTCACATCCGCCCCAAAGACTCTCTTGACCCGATAAATGAGGAATTATCTGCCCTTTACAAAGGAACCTTTGACACCGATAAAGCACCGGACACTCTTAACCTTCTCCGGGCGGAATTTTTAAAGCGCTGCGTGGAAACCGGCAAAACAATAGTTATTGCCGGAGAAACCGGTTCCGGCAAAACCACGTTTATGAAAGCTCTGATGCAGCATATTCCGACGGATCAGAGAATCATTACGATTGAAGACGTGCCGGAACTTCTTTACGGGCTCCCAAAGCACGAAAACCAAGTCAACCTCTTCTACCCTTCGGAAGCTACGGATAAATCAACGGTTACCGCTGCAAGCCTAATGCGTTCGTGTCTCAGAATGAAGCCCGACCGCATTCTGCTTGCCGAGCTGCGCGGGGGAGAGACTTTCGACTTTCTGAATGTGTGCCTCTCCGGGCATTCCGGCTCTATTACCAGCTGCCATGCCGGAAGCTGCGGACAGGTGTTTGACTATTTAGCGCTTAAAGTTCTTCAGTCCTCAACGGGACGCGAGCTTCCTTATCCAGTCATTCAGCAGCTTTTGCATCAGGTTATCGACGTGATTGTTCACGTACATCGAAACAGAACTTTCGGACGTCATATCACTGAGCTTTTCTTCAACCCTCATACTGAGGAGAAAAAGAATGAAAACCTTTAAGACGCTTCTGAAAGTCCTCTTTGCAGTTTTTGCCGTCCTGCTGTGCGTACTCGTGATTCTTTTTGTCAGCAGCTTCGTATTTATGCGGATCTTCAATCTTCCGCTTGAAGCGTGCCGACCGTGGACGATCATTCAATACTTTATGATGTACCGCCATGCTACCGACAAAGGGGTACGCCTAGCCGTCCACGCGTGTCTTTTTCTCCCGTGGATTGCGCTAGTCGGTATCGGCATTGCAATCGTGATTAATCGAGACAAACGTGCTCTGCACGGGGCGGCAAGATTTGCCAATCTCGGCGAAGTTAGACAATCCGACCTGATTGATCCTCCGGGCGGTCTTGATAAAACCATTCTGGTCGGAAAGTACAAAAACAACTATCTGACCTATGCCGGTTACCAGTTTGTTCTGCTGGCTGCGCCAACCCGTAGCGGCAAGGGCGTCGGTATTGTTGTTCCGAATTGCCTCAACTATTCCGATTCTCTGGTCGTTCTCGACATTAAGGGTGAAAACTTTGACATCACCTCCGGCTTCAGGAAAGCGTGCGGACAGGAAGTCTATTTGTTTTCTCCTTACGCGGACGACGAAAAAACACATCGCTACAACCCGCTGGATTACATCAGCAGCAGTCCTGCCGAACGGCTGGGCGACATTGACGCCATCGGTCAGGCGCTTTATTCGGGAGAAAACAACAACGATAAGTTTTGGAGTGAAAACGCCAAAGACTTCTTTCGCGGCGTAACTCTGTTCGTTCTGGAAACACCGGGACTACCTCATACGCTGGGAGAAATTCTCAGACAGGCGTCCGGCAAAGGAAAACCGGTAAAAGAACATCTCTTAGGAAAATTAAAAGAAGCTCAGGATGCCGGGCATCCCTACTCAAACAACTGCGTTGATGCGCTCAACCGAGTATTGAGCAACTCGGACAATACGCTTGCAGGTATTATCGCGACATTCAATACCGCGCTTTTGTCCTTCCAAAATCCGAAGGTGGATTTGGCAACGAGCGCCTCGGACTTCGATTTAAGAGAAGTCCGGCGCAGACGAATGAGCATTTATTTCAAGATCGAGCCTACAAAACTCAAAGACGCCCGGGTGCTCATCAACCTCTTCTTCGATCAGCTCTTAAATCTGAATACGCGGAAACTGCCGTCTCAGGACAAAACGCTCAAGTACCAATGTCTTGTGCTTTTAGACGAGATGACGTCCATCGGCACGGTGAACATGATTAAACAGGCCGTTTCTTATATGGCCGGTTACAACATGAGACTCTTGACCATCATTCAAAACAAGTCGCAGCTTGAGGATGTTTACGGCAAAGCCGGTGCCGTAACGCTTTTGTCGAACCATGCTTTGATGATTATGTATGCCCCGAGCCCAGCCACCCAATCGGATGCGAATGAATACTCTGAAATGCTGGGATATGAGACCGTCAAATCGAAATCCAAGTCCCACAGCAAGGGCGGCAACTCCACCAGTGAATCCGATCAGAAGCGCGCCCTGATGCTTCCGCAGGAAATCCGGGAACTCGGCAAAGACAATGAAATCGTGACGCTTGAAAATACCAAGCCCATTTTCTGTCAGAAGATTAAGTATTACCTTGATCCCGCTTTTAGAGAAAGAGCAAATTGGGCAGTTCCCGAGATTCCGCAGCAGGACGTTGAACTTTTCGTGGCACAAATGGAGCAGCGGATAAAAACCGCCTCAGCATCAGACTTAAATGAAACGAATGCAGCAAGCCGAATTGTCACCGGTAATACCGAACTGCCGGACGATATGAAATCGGTACCTGATAACCAATGGTCCGAAGATCAGGTTAATTGCTACATTGAAAATCTGATCTCCAACGAGATTGTCAAAAAGTCGATTTCCAATTTTGATGCTCTTGAAGGAATCAGCGCGGCTTCTGCCTCGGCACAAACCGACGTTCTGCGTCAATTGAATGATGCAGCATCCGGCACCGGAAACGCCCGGCAGATTTTGTCCGACTTGACTGAAGAAGCAAACGTCAGCCCAACCTCGGAAAGCAACACGGAAGACGAAACCTCCGAAAGCTCGGAAGAATCCGATTCCGCACTTTTGGCTTCTCTTGAAGAATTTTCCGATGAGTCGGATTCGGGAAACAAGGTTGAATCCATTGCCATTCACGCGGACATAGAAGAAACGCATTTAAGTGAAATAACCGAGCCGGACACGGAGCCGGAAGAGACCTCTGCGGCGACGCAAAACGTTACGGACATTACTGCCAACATCACAGCAGATGTCACTGCCGACTGGGACGAAAAACGCTGTGCGGACTTTGCGGCCTCTTTGATTTCACAAATCAAATTGCAGCTGAAGGAACAAAAAGTTTCCGAAGCTTCTGATCAGGAAGCTTTTCCGGTTGAACAAAAGACCGAACTTACCGGCAGCGAAACTCCGACGTCCAAGGACGAAGGAGACAAACAGAAAGAATATTTCAGACACGTTCAAAAAATCAGAAACGCATATCGGAAAGTCGCGAGGAATCCGCTTGCTTCGCGAAGAAAAATTTCCTAACGAAAGCGGGCAACAGCTCATAAAGGAGAAAAAATGACTGAATATAAAGCCTTCAGCAATACCGTCGTTGTTTTTAAAGAACCGACAGTTTCGCAAATCGTTCCCAAATCCGGCCCCAATGCCGGTAAAGAAACATCCGTCTTGGAGTTCAAAGCCTATAAGCCTCATTTCGTGAAGCAAAAAGACGGCTCCTTCCAGCAGGACAAAGACGGAACCGAGTTCTTCACTGTCCGTTACTACGGCAAAGAAAGCTCGGCAAAAAGAATGGCTGCGGGCATCAAAGAAGGAATGATGCTTGAAGTGCGCGGGGATGTCTCAACTCGTGAATTTACCGGGAAGAACGGTAAACAGATGCAGGAAAACGTCTTAACCGCTAAAGGAATTGCGGTGTCGCTCAATCAGCCCGGTTTGAAGATTGATTACTCACGTCCTAAAGCTAAAGAGCAGGAAGCCGAGCGTTAAAACGCTCCGAACATGACAGACCGTCCGCGGTTGCGGACGGTTCCGAGGATCAATCATGAAAACAACCAACCGAGAAACCATAAAACTAACCGTAAATATTCTCATCAGGAAATTTTGCGAAGACAAAGCCGCCAAAAATTTTTCCATGAGTAAACAGGAAGCCGAGGACTACGGCGCTTGTGAAGAAACTTCTTTGCGCGAAGAGGATAAGGACAAACTTTTTGAAGATTTCGCACTGGATTGTTTCACACGACCGAGCTTTTCCAATAACAGGGAGCGGCTATGAACGAAAAATACAATGCATACGTTCGATCCGTCGCCGATTACTTCATTGAAGAGATGAAAAAAGGAACGGCACCGTGGCAGCAAGACTGGGATAACGCAGCCAATGTCGTGCCTGTCAGTGCCGTTACTGATGCTCCTTACCGGGGTACCAATGCGCTGCTGCTGATGGCTGTCAGAATGAGCCAAGGGTACGGAGACAATCGTTGGCTCACGTTTCGTCAGGTACAAGAGCTCGGCGGGAAAGTAAAAAAGGGAGAACACGGCACCAAGTGCATCTTCTGGAAGCACTTAGTGGAAAAGGATGAAAAAGATGAGGATAAAACGGTAGAACGCCTCATTCCCTGTCCGTTTGTCGTTTTTAATTCCGAGCAATGTGAAAATCTGAATCTCAAGAAATTTAAGACACCGGTACACGAATGGACTCCGTTGGAAGCTGCCGAACGTATTCTTGACAAATCGGGCGCCAAGATCGAAGTAATCAAACAAAACCAGTCCTACTATGTTCCGGCCTTGGACAAAATCGTTCTTCCGCTGAGAACTCAATTCAAAGATGCTGAAGGTTTTTATGCAACGGCGCTGCATGAACTCGGTCATTGGACAGGTCACAGTTCACGTCTGAACAGACCGATACTGAATAAATTCGGCACACCTGATTATGCAAGAGAAGAACTTCGAGCTGAAATATCTTCGATGATGGTGTGCAGCGGCTTGGGCATCAAACACAAGGCCCAGAACAGCGCTGCATACGTCAGCAACTGGATCGATGTTCTTAAAAAAGACCCTAAAGAATTATTCCGGGCGTGCGCAGACGCAGAAAAAATAAAGGATTATTTATTCGGCATTGATAAATCTTTAGGACTGACAGCAGCGCCCCCGGTAAAGAAAGATAAAAGTCCGGACAACAAAGAAGCTAAGGCCACCCTTCAGACAGCAGCTCTACAAACTTACAAGGATTTACCCAATTATCAACAGAAATATATTCAGAGTTCGATGCTGAATTATCTGACGCAGCCGTTATCCAATCCGTACCAATTTCAAAAACCATCACAAAAAATCAGAACCATTGATATTGAAAGGTAGTCGTCATGCAATTATGGATTGCGGAAAAACCCTCTGTTGCCAAAGCAATTTGTGCAGAGTTGGGAATTGTAAAGAAGGGAGCCGGCTTTAACGAATGCAAAGGAGGCAATACCGTCACTTGGTGCTTCGGTCACTTATTGGAACAGGCGCCCCCGGATGCCTACACACCTGATGACGTTCCCGTCACAAAGAAAGGCGGAAAAGTATGGCGTATGCAGGATTTGCCGATTTTCCCTTCAGTATGGAAACTCAACGTGAAACCTGACAAAGGTGTCAAGGCACAGCTCAGAACAATAAAATTACTTCTGGGCAAAGCCGACAGCATTGTTAATTGCGGCGACCCGGACAGGGAGGGACAGCTTCTTGTTGATGAGATTTTGGAGTTTTACAAGTGTCGAAAACCTGTCAGTCGTTTTTGGGTTTCCGCACAAGATCCGGCGTCCATTAAAAAAGGCTTGAAATCTCTTAAGCCGAACAGCGAATTTCAGGGAATGAAGCTTGCAGCGCTCGGCCGATCCAGAGCCGATTGGCTGCTGGGAATGAATCTGACCCGGGCTTTAACGCTTACTCACGGAGCCAAGGAAAGGAAACTCATTGCTGTGGGGCGCGTTCAAACTCCTACGCTTGCCTTAGTAGCCGAAAGAGACAGAACGATCAAGAACTTTAAGGCTGTCCCTTATTTTGTTTTAAAAGCGGAAGTTTCCGCAGGGCGCGGCAGTTTTACAGCGCTCTGGAAACCGTCCGACCGACAGGAAGGTTTAGACTCTGAAGGCCGTCTGGTGAATCCGGCGGTCGTTAAAAGTTTGTCAGACAAGCTTAAACTGACGAAAACAGCAGTTGTCAGAAAAACGGAAACCGTGCCGAAAAGGCTGGCACAGCCCCGGGCCTTTTCGCTGGCGGACATTCAGCTTGAAGCAAGCAACAAATACGGTTTTTCTGCTCAGGAAACTTTAGACACCTGCCAAAGCTTGTATGAAATCCATAAAGCCGCAAGCTATCCCAGAAGTGATTGTCAATACCTGCCGGAATCACAGTTTACCGATGCGCCTAAAGTCCTTGCAGCCATTGCGAAAACTTGCCCCAAGCTGAAGGAGTTGGTCTTAAAAGCCGATCCGACTGTTAAGTCTCAAACTTGGAACGATAAGAAGATAACTGCTCACCACGGAATTATCCCGACGCAGCTGCCGGTTGACTGGACGGCATTAAGCGATAAGGAACAAAAGATTTATGAACTGATCGGACGCCGATATTTGGCTCAATTTTTCCCGGTTCATCAATTTAATTCTTGCTCCATCGACTTGGAACTAGGAGGTGAGACGTTCATCGGCAAAGGAAAAAACGTTACCGCGCTTGGCTGGAAAGTCGTTTACCAAAATCAAGCTGACCCGGACAACGATAAAACCGAATTCGATCAGATTCTTCCTTCTGTAAAAAACGGAGACATTCTGAAAGTCCTAAAGACTGAAACGAAAAACGAACTTACCAAGCCGCCAGCCTATTTCACCGAGGGTACTCTGATTGCAGCTATGGAAAAAATTCATACTGTAGTGGACAACCCGGAATATAAAAAATATCTGAAGGAAGGCGACGGGATCGGCACACCGGCAACCAGAGCAGCGATTATCAGCGAACTGAAAAGAAAAGGTTATTTGGAGACGAAAGGCAAAAAAATCTGCGCCTCTTCAGACGGAATTGAATTGCTGAAGCTCGTGCCCGAGCTCGTCCGCAACCCGATCCTTACGGCTGTCTTTGAAAGAAAACTTAGGGACGTGGAGTCCGGCAAAAGCACTTTGAGTTCCTTTATTGAAAGCCAGCAAAAATTCATTTTGCAGGAAATCAATAAGGCAAAGGTAATTAATAATGGCCTCCAATAAGAATCCGTTTCTTGACGATCTTTTTCCTGATCCGATGCGTGCCCGAAAAGCACGCATTTTCAAAGGATATGAGAAGGTTTCAAATACTGCCGCCTTCAGATTTTCTGCTCTCAGTTCAAAAGTTAAAGCCGAAGGTGTTGTCGATAAGCGTGCCGAGGTTATGTTTCGGTTCGGACAAGCAAACATAAAAAGTTACCTTCACACAATCAAAGCAGCCGACTACATTGCGCGAAACGGAGACATTGAGCTGATCGACCAGAGCGGAAACAGTTTACAGGGTAAAGCGGAATATCGAAAAGTTCTATATGAGTGGAAGCTGCTTTCAGAAATGGGAGACGGAACCTCCAAAAGAGGCCACGCCAGAAGAGTCATACTTTCTATGCCCGCCGGAACAGACGAGGAAAAATTCAAAACAGCTTGCGGTCAATGGGCCAAGGATATGCTTGACGGATATGATTATCTGCTGGCTTTCCATTTGCCCGGAAATGATAAAAAAACTACTCAGCCTCACTGTCACGTTCTTCTTCGTACAAAAAACAGAGAGGGCAAAAGGATTCATCTTGCAAACGACGAGCTGGCAGCAATGCGTGAGCATTTCGCTGCTTGCCTCTTCAAGTGCGGCATCGAGGCCAATGCGACCCGAAGGTGGTCAAGAGGAAAGACGCAGCAGGGAATTTCTCAAGCAGAACACCATGTTTTAAATAATCGCCGAATGTCTGAACAGGACCGAGCTCGAGTCTATGCAATCGCTAAAAAACGTGAACTTTTAAAACGGCAGCAAGCTCAGGTTGAAAAGGTTCATTCTGCTTTTAGGGATGGAAAAGTAATACCGGATTCCCCGTCCATTCAAAAAACAAAAAAAACGCGAAAGACTGTAGCTTATTTAGCTGAACAAGCTTCGAAGAAACTTCTTGATTCTCCCTATGCCGAGGAGCAGCACCTCGGTAGAAAAATGCAGAATTATTACTCAAAGCTCGAACTCGTTGAAAGCGCTGAGCAGAAAACATTGCGTCAGCTTAACGAGGCTAAACAACAGCAAATCAAGCGGATGCAAGCCATGCGTAAACGGCTGAAAAAAGGTTCACAAAAACCGGAACGATAGGCTTCAGCCGAAAACTTTCAGATTCTTGCAAACTTTTTCCCGGCTGCTTTCCGAACGAAAATCATAGCGGGCTGTAGTAGCTACCGACGTATGACCCATCGCTCTTTGTAAAATAAACAGGTCACAACCCTGCTCCAACATTCGAGTTGCAAATGTTCTGCGTAAATCATGAGGCTTAACCGTGCCGATGGCTGCAAGTTCAGCTCTTTTCTGCAAAATTCTATAGATTGACGACGGCTGCATTTCTCTAAAAATGAATTTACTGTTATCGGCTCCAGAACAAATCCGAGGAAAAAAGACTCCCTCTTCTAAGCCTCGAGCCATTAGCCACTCGTCGATTATTTGGTTCAATTTCTGCGGCAGAAAACCACGTCGTTCTTTGTTTCCTTTACCGATAAAGCAAAAGGATCTGCTAATGCAGTCCCAATTTTTCATTTCCAACCGGACGCATTCTGCCCTTCTCAGGCCGCAGCCAAGCATTAAAGCAAATAGAGCCATATCCCGTTTTCCTTGGTTTGTGCCGTCGTCGCAAGCCTTAAGGAGCCCTGCGGCTTCTTTGACTGTCAGGCTTCGGCCTTTGGGCAGACGTTCATATTTAACGCCTTTTATTGCTTGGATTTTCAAATAAGAAGACTGAGGCAGCTGATCCAATGTCCACGCCTCCTTTGCAACGGTTTTGAACGCCGTCAAATAAAGATTTTGAGTCGATCCGCAACACCCCCGAGCAGCCAGTTGTTTTTGGATCTCGGTCCAATGAATACGCTTCAATTTTGACCAATCGGCAGTCTCTATGTCTTTAGCCCCTAAAAAGTTAGCAATGTGCTTTAAACAGTTTGAAATCGTGATAACTGAGCGGGACGATCCGAGTCTTGCCAGATAAGCGAGGGCCGGATTCTTTTTCACGGATGATATTGTGGTATCGGCTGCAATCATTTTCTTCAAAAAGTCCAATGTTAGATAGCAAAGACACGAAAAAACTGTTCTTTGAATGCCTTTGTAGAGGCCCACTCTTTCTTAGAGGAGCTTTAAGAATTAATTATTGAAAAATTTTATTTTGCTTACTAATAATTTCTAAGTGAGAAGAGCCCTAACCGTTCAATCAGAACGGCACCGTTTCCATTAAGAGCGGACCGATGCGGGGCAAATCTTTCCAACAGGTTGTATATCCCGGGCTCAAACGCGCACGGGACATTTCCCAAGCGTCTTTGCCTAATTTAGAAGCCGCAAAGCAGAGCGTATTTTTACCGTAGCGGGTGTTGATGGAATCCATCAGTTCACAGATGATCTGCTGTTGTTCGGTTTCCGTCTCTTCAAAAAGATCCTTGGTGACAGAGCCTTTCGGGACGACTTCTCCGACATAGACACCGGCGCGTTTATAGAGGCAGTCTCTACGGTAAGTTTGATTAAGCAATCGCCGAGCGTAATGAATAATCGTATTGGTATCCGAAATAGGATAAGGAAGGCCAACGCACGGATAAGCGTGCTGCTGGACATCCTGAAGGCGGAAAGGATTCGTGTTTAAGACAATACCGACGGTGTGCGCTACCGTACCTTCGCGGCGCAAGGTTCTTCCGCATTCCTGTGCATGGAACGTGATGGCGCCCAGCAAGTCATCTTTGTCGCAGACTAAATGACTGAAGCTGCGGCTTCTCATGATTTGCTGTCTTTTTGGTTTTACAAGTTCCAGTGGAATGCAGGACGTTCCCTGAAGTTCTCTTACCGTCATGGAAAGCGTAATACCGAACCGATCACGGATGGCTTCCGCATCTGCACGGGCTAAATCCAGAGCGGTACGGATTCCCATCTTGCCGAGATGCTCGGTATAGCGTCTGCCGACGCCCCAAATTTCAGAAACTGGCTCGCAAGCAAGCGCTTTTGCCTGTCTTTGAGGTGTTAAGTCGAGCCAATTGCACACACCTTTAAGTCCAGCGTAGTGTTTGGCTAAATGGTTGCAGTATTTGGCTAAGGTTTTTGTCGGTGCGATGCCGACGCACGTGGGAATGCCGACATCTTTAAACACTTTATCCTTGATCTGAAAGCCGAGCTGAGTCAGGTCGGTGCCTAAACCTTCGTACCCGCTCATGTTGGCGAAGCACTCATCAATACTGTACGGATCGATACAGTCAACTTGGGAGGCGATGGTTGACATCATGCGCCCGGAGAGATTGGCGTAGAGTTCGTAGTTGCTTGAGAAAACGGAGACGTTTTCCCGTATACAGAATTCTTCGATCTGAAAGTACGGCTGGCACATTTTGATGCCGAGCTGTTTGGCTTCCTTCGATCGAGCAACGACACATCCGTCATTATTACTGAGCACAATTACGGGACGGTCAGTTAAGTCCGGACGAAAAACTTTTTCGCAGGAGGCGAAGAAGGAGTTCCCGTCCACCAGCGCGAACACCTGCATAGTTAGTTGCTTTTGATTGTGTACTTCACGACGCCGATAAAGCGCCATTCATCAAAATCTTTCGGGAGGATAGGTTTATAGATCGGGTTCGAGCTCTCGGGTAGCAGCCGCAGCCCTTTGTCGTCTTTCCTGTAGCGCTTAACGGTAAATTCGTTGTTAATGCTCATGATGACGATGTCGCCGTTTTTAGGTTCCGGCGAGCGATCGACGACCAAGAGGTCGCCTTCGTCCATACCGGCTAAGTCCATTGAGTCGCCTGTCACGTAGACGAAGAATGTCGAGGCAGGATTGGAGACTAAGAATTCATTCAGATCCAGTGACTTGTCTACATAGCTTTCTGCCGGAGACGGAAAGCCGGCCTGAACGCCGCATTCGTAAACTGGAATGCTCAGGTGCGTCGGATTCATGGCCGGAACAAGAATCTGGTCTGTGTCGAGGGTACGAGCAGGTTCTGCGACACGTTCAAGTTCACAGCGAAGCCATTTTGCGCCGCCTAACTGCTTGAAAACAGGAACCAGTTCATCTGTAAGGCAAATGGAAACACGTTTTGTATTACCAAGACCTTTTCGGCCGGCACCTTCACGAGCGCCCCCGCGGTTTTCTTTTTTAGTTGTTTTATCCATGATGAAGTAAAAAGAGGAAAAATTTTGAAATAATCATACTATTTCAAAAATCTGTAGTCAATTATTCCCGTTGCTATGAATCAAGGATACCAACCGCTTTAAAAGCCTTAGAATAGTCCTAGACGAACTCCGACCGGTTTTAGTGTCTTCTAGGTCGGCAAAGGTTAGCCCTGCATCAGCAGGGCTTTTCCTTCTAATAATTTTACAATTTTAATTGGTCACTAAACTGGTCACTAAATTCTTCTTTAAGTTGCTATCTATTTGAATTTAAATTAGTTTAAATTCTCCCCCTCTCCGCCAAGGCCCTTTTAAAATCAAGTAGTTAGAAAGAACATTTCAAAAAACACCACAGAAAGCACCACACTTGGACAAAATTTCGGTGTTTGTTGAAAGAATTTGAGGCGCTTTCGGCGCCTCTTGTTGTTTCAATTCTGCGTTCTTCCAACAACAGCTGAAAACTATTTGCGGTCGACACATTTCCGCTCGTCAAAATATTTGCGTTCTGCCGCCTCGCCCTTTTTACCGATATTGAAAGATGAGATCGGACGATGGTAGCCCATCACGCGAGTCCAAATTTCACACGGTGTTCTTTCGCTGTTTTTAATGCCGTATTTTTCCAGTTCATTTGTCATGTTCTTTCTCCCTCAAAAGTTATTACCGGATCGGGCCGCGGCTCGACAACCCGTTAAGAACATTTTATAAAAAACATTGTTGTTCAGATAGTTAAGACTATATTAACGGCTCGGACTGTTTTGCCCGCCTCTCGGCTTATCTGAGTTGGACTGCGCATCGTTCAATGATTCGTCGATCAGAGACTGCGTGCTCTGCACATTGGCTAAGAGTTGCCGAACACTTTTCAAGTGCCGGTCTAAATCGACTACAGCTTCCAAGCTCCCTCTGTAGCCGTCGTTGTATCGCGGCGTCTCGCTCGCGCACCCTGAGAGCAGAATCATTAAGCACACCAATAGACTTTTCAAGTTCAGCAATTGCACGGTCTTTCCTTTGTAAAGTTTGAATTTGTTGAGCCAGAATCTTTTCGCGCTCCTGCGTCCAGCGCAGCTCCGTTTCCTGCCGGCCAACTTGATACGAAATAAGAGAAACGGCCAGCAGCGTGATTAGGGACAAAACATACTTAACCATTCCATCTCCTTGCCGGGCCGACATCAACGTGGACAAAGGTCTTATATTTTCCGACACCGCCCGTGCTGTTCACTTCATTTGCAATCGCATAAAGTTTCGGTAAGTCCTTCAAATCTTCCGGACGAATGTCTGCCGCCATTCCCTGTATATGGAAAGAATTAGGAACTCCGCCGACTCGCGCATTATGCTCGGGACTGCGATAGCCGGAATTCACAATAACGGGCTTCCCAAACCTTTCCCGAATCTCATCTAATATCAAAAGCAGATCATCCCGGACACCTCCGGCATAAACCGGATGCACGCTTCCGTCCTTGCATCTAAACTCCTGGGGCTTGAAATACTTACTCATTTCTGCGCTCCCGGGAATTTGTCTTTAATGGTTTTGTCCTGATGCTCCTGCACAACTTCGAGCATATTCCTGACGCGCTGCGGGATGACTGACCCCAGCCCCGCCTTTTCGATGTGCTCTAAGATACTGATAAGCTCATTGATTGCAAGCGCCCCGATTGCCCATGCTCCGATAATTTGAAGGTCCAATATCTGGCCAAGCCCGTGGAAGCCGATGGCAATCAGAATAATAACGAATTTCTTTAACAGCCCCACAATCCCTGCCCTGCTGGACCACATTCCTGAACGAGCAGCGGCAACGACTCCCATTACATAGTCGGTGGCCAAGAAGCCGGTCAGCCACTGAAGAAGGTACAAATGCTCGCCCATCAGCGTGCTCACCAGTCCGCCGATAAATCCGACCACCGCCACAAATATATTTTTCAAAGCCTCGGGATTTAATTCATCACAGAGAGCCAAAAATTGCTGCCACATTTTTCTAAAATCCGGTAAGGTGAACCAACCTCGTGCAAACCACTGCCGAGCTCCTCATGCATCGATCTCCTTGACTTGATGCATTCCCTATTTTCAAGAGGTTTGGCCTCCGCAAAGAGAAAAAATTAAGCCCCTGGTGAATTATTTTTCATCGGGGCTTAACGACTACTTTCTTAGTCCTTTTTTCGATTCAGCCAGCTTCGAGCGCCGCTCTCGTTCCTTCTGCAAAATCCTTCGAATCCGCTCAGCAGCATCCTGGAAGTCTCCCTGCAGATTTTCCATAGGCAATTTCTGTTTATTGGCCATTCTTACCTTGGCTTGGTATTGCTTTTTGATTGCACTGATTTCGGCTTTGGCCTTAACGCCGGCCATCTGTTCCTGGTATTCAAAATCAACCAAACGGTTTTTGATTCCGACCGTGTGCTGCAGCGCTCGTGTGAATTCCATCGGAACGTGATTTCCGGTAAAGCCGTTTTTACCCAAAAGCCTTGTCAGTCCTTCGTGTACTTCTTTGGCGCCCGGAAGATCCTTCAGGTGACCGTGTCCCGTTTCATAAGAAATGGCCTGCGCAAGGCGCGTGCCGTGATAACCCCAAGGCGCAAGAGCCGGACTCAAACTCTTGGCCAGCCACTCCATTCGTTTGACCGTTATTTCCACGTTCGTATCTGCCGCCTTATTAACAACTTCTTTACCCGTGAAGCTGTCCTTGTTGGCAATCATGGCCAGGAATACTCCTATGAGCGGATGACTGGGCATGAGCGGCTGGAATAATTCAATACCACCCATCTGGTTTTCCGCATCGAGCATATCTCCGCCCGGGACCCAACGGCTGATGTCCAGGAATTGGGCCTGTCCGGTCAAAGAGTCATTAAAGATACGAATTGACTTAGGCGTGCCAAAGGCGGTCAGACCTTTCATATAATCCGGCAAGAGTTCCCGTTCGTACTCTTGGAGTTTTCGGGCCCGCTCCCACCGTTGAAGAAGATCATCATCGTCTCCGCCTCCGGCCATCAGGAAGTAGGACGCCATGTCCAGACCGTAAAGAACAGCAGCCGGGCATAAGAATCGCTCCGGATGAGTGAGCGCCGTGTGAAGCAAACAGGGAATAGCCTTGTAAGTCCACGCAAAGAAAGGCGCCCCATAGTCCCGAATCATAGCGGCCCCGCTCGGCAAATCATCGTACGTAAAGATATACGAAGTTGCCCAGTCGACCGCATCTTCCGGACTCATGAACGCTTCCTCTCTTGCCTTCTTATAGAGCATCAGCTTGAAAAATGAATCTTCAAATTCGTATGCACTTCTGAGTTTGGAGCGCAGTCCCCAGGATAAAACTCCGTTCACGAGGTTAATCCCTTTATCTAATCCTCCTTCACTGCTCTTTAAAAGCTCCCGAATCGTCGGATCGGGGACCAGTTTAGCCATCTCCTCCTTTGCAAAAGATCCGGAGAACAAGCCGTATTTTGTGGCTTCCTTAATGATCGGTGTATCGCCTTTAATAAATTCGTTTGCCGTGTCGATATACCTGTCTAAATCCCAGTAGCTGACGCCTGCAAAATGAGCCATAGTCAAATTGCCTACGGTGTTATTGAAATGAGCGACCGGGCTCAGAACCGTTTTTCCTTCCTTCCAGGCTGAAAGCATCTTTTTGTAGGCTTGATTCAGCCAGCCGGAAGACTTAGCCACATTGTGCAGCTGAGAGAAGACTTCCTGAGTCACGTAACGACCCGAAAGTTTCCCGTATTTCTTGACTCCTCCGGCTCCCTCAATCGTTACATCCGGAACATACACATAACCCTCGGCAGGAGAACCCCGAGAAAATCGGGTATCCTCGGCCAAGGATTGGTAGAGCCGCATAACCGCCAAATCTCGCTGAGTTGCCATGTACCCTAAGATAAAGCGGCTCAGTGCATCACGCACTTCTCCCATCAGAAGGCGTTCCTCTTGAGAGAAGTCGCGCCAAACCGTCACGCCCTCAGAAATCAACTGGTCGGAGTTTGAGCCGAATAAACTGACTGCGCGGGGATCGTTCCCGACGTACTCAAGCTTTCCGTTTTCGTACTTCCAGTTGGGATCTCTGACCTCCCAGCCCATTGCTGCGTATTGCTTAATTTCGCCTAAGTTTGTGGCTGTCTCAAAAATACCTCTTCCCTTTAAGTGGCTGCCTGTAATTGAATGAATAGGCTTGTTGCGGCCGAAAAATGCATCAAAGACATTTTTTTGAAATTCTTTTGCGCTTCTGTCATAGATTCGCGGCAAATACTGTCCACGCCACCTTTCGGCAGATTCTTTGGAAATCCCGCCGAGAGCTAAAAGCTCATCTGTCTGACGATTGAAAATATCCTGTATTGCCGCAGCAACTCTCACAGCCCTATCCGTCGGAATAACGCCGGTCTTCAAGCTTTTCTCGATAATGTCGGAAACCATCTCCCGCTCAGGAATATCCCACGAGCTCATCTCTTTAATGATCGGCTCCAGCTCATACATGATGTTTTCCTGGTCGGCTTTGAACTGTCTCATCTGCTTCCGAAGTTCTTTGCCCATCATCCCCAGCTGAAATTGATTGTTGGCCAATTGGTCCACAAGATTGAAGGTTCTTTTGAGAACTCTTGCGCCGCCGTCATAGAGTTTCTGACCCCAGCCGAATTGGTACTTGCCAAATTCGTCCTTGGTGATCATGGGTCCGAATCCCCAAGAAGTATTGGCCGAGTGTGAGTTCCCCGGTCCCGCGCTATCGGTGATAGAAAAAGCCAATTCAAGATTCGGGCGGTCGTATGTGGGATTTGTCCCGCTCGCCGGATTGGCGGCCATAGCTCGGACATTAGATAAAGCAATGTCTGCAATGTCCTGAGTTTTTAGTTTGTTTACGTCTCGGAATCCGTGCCGGATCAGCCATGCGTTAATAGCGGCCTTCACCTGTCTCAGCCAGCGGGCAATCGGATTACTTACCTTCTTGGCGCTAATTGCAGCTTCAACTAGATAAGCCGTCGCTTCCTCAGCGTTGGATTCCTTTTCTCCGACTGCAATCAGCCGCTTATGTGCCTCAGCTGCTATCGGGTCGCCGTTCCTAAATCCGACATTAACGATCTGCTGACCTCGCTTGATAATCGGCTTCATAACAGCGCGGAACTCTTTATCCGCGGCCATATGCACACCGACCTCATGCAGGAAAACACCCGGCGCCGAGTCCTTATCTAGGTTGCCTGTGATGATGAAAGACTGTCCCGTCCGAGGATCGTAGATCCCTTGAACCCTACCGTCTTTGGAGTACTTGATTTCTAAATCTTTCAAGGATAGTCTGTCACCATTCCCCGAGGAAGGATAAGGTGTAGTTAAACCCTCTTTTTGAGGCCAACGCTCCCGTGTAGCCTCGGGGCTTCCTTTTTCGTCAGAGGTGCTTTCAGAAGAAGAGGCCTGAACCGCCTTTTGAATATCCTTGGGGAGTTCCTCTAGGCCGGAAACAAATTTAACTCGCCCGCTCTCTTCGAAAGCTTGCAGAGTGTCTTTACCGACCAAGCCGGCAATCTCGTTTTTGACATGCTCGAGCGATTCAGTCTCTGAGGTTTTAGGCGTTCCGCTCTGAGAAAACATCATTTCGTCGTCGGATTCTTTCTCGGCGAATCGTGACAAAAAGCTGTTTATCTCTTCTCGCGCTTTCTTTTTGTTGCTATGGCGCCATTCTTTGAATATGAAACTCCACCGCCAGCCCGTTCTCTTTAAGTGGTCACGAACTGCTTTACTCGGGTGACCGTAAAACTTAGCTGAAAGGATGCCGTCATCAGCGACTATTACGTAACCAAGATTAGAAGCGTGAACAATTTCGTCAGGCTCCAATCCGTACTCACCTTCTAAAAGCTCGATAGTATCGTCTCGGCTCGACTCTTCCGGTTTTGACCACGGCTCCCAAAAACTGTTTATTTCTCCTTCACCTGCTGTTTTTGCTCGGGCTGAGATTTCTTTCTGTTGAGCATCTTTTTGATCATCTCCTGATCCTCGGTCGTCATCCTGGCTCGGATTTCCTCCACTGTCCCGCCTTGGAGCATCTTCTTGAGCACGGACAGTCCCTGAGGTGTTTTCGTTAAGCGTTGTGAATCCAGTGGCTTTTCTGCCACATTTTTCCTCCATTTGATGAGAGAGTTCTCTCATTGTGTCGGCGCGGGTCACTTGAGGAATATCGAACATGCTGCCTTCCTCAGCCTCTTTTTTAGCCGCGATAGCGAAATCAAAAGTGGCTTC
>ENA-USYV01001164-USYV01001164.1-human-gut-metagenome-genome-assembly--contig:-NODE-1164-length-26633-cov-14.440654_pt1 | contig 26633 bp, 27 predicted proteins | sample MGYA00250066_ERZ773514 | MGnify/ENA primary metagenome ERZ773514 (study PRJEB29103, sample SAMN06112049) | human gut metagenome | biome: human gut; feature: ankylosing spondylitis patient; material... | reverse complement strand
TCCTGTGCCTGTCTGTTGATGTCGGCAAGGTAGGCGTTTAGCCTGCCGCTTGTAAGAAGATTGGTGTATGTAACTTTGCAGTGATGCTTCAGATAATCCAAATGCCGCTGTCCCCAGATGCCTATCGGCTGTTCTTCTTCGGCGGGTACAGTTAAGCACGGTATTAAATAATCGCCTTGCCTTTCGTATTTGCCGCCCATTTCCTCAAAAATTGTCTTTGCCATTGTCTGTTACCTCCACATTCTTTTTTATTTTGAATGTCCGCAAAATCCGTCCTACATCTTATGGACGCTAAGACACTCGAACAATTCTACTATAAACTTATGAAAGATAATACACGTGAAAATGAGGTATGATATGGAAGCTACACAAATCAATAAACTTGTACAATCGCAGCGACATTTCTTTCTTACAGGTACAACACTTGATGTAAATGTAAGAATTGATGCCTTAAAGAAACTATATTCGGCAATTAAGAAACATGAGAATGAAATATTTGATGCTCTCTATAAAGACCTTGGCAAAAGCCAGTTTGAAAGTTACATGTGTGAAGTCGGGCTTACTCTCAGCGAGATATCTTATATGATAAAACATATAAGGACATTCAGCAGGGAGACAAATGTTCCAACACCCCTTGCGCAATTTCATTCCAGAAGCTTTAAGAAGCCGTCACCACGCGGAGTTGTCCTTATTATGAGTCCTTGGAATTATCCATTTCTTCTGACAATGGAACCCCTTGTTGATGCAATTGCCGCAGGAAACACTGTGATTCTTAAACCAAGTGCGTACTCACCTTATGTCAGCGATGTTATATGTCACATAATAAAAGAAATATTTGACCCTGCTTATGTATCTGTTGTAACTGGCGGAAGATCTGAAAACACATGTCTGCTTAATGAACATTTTGATTACATATTCTTTACAGGAAGCCAGGCTGTCGGCAAAGAAGTTATGCGCAAAGCCGCTGAATACTTAACTCCGGTAACACTTGAGCTTGGCGGAAAAAGCCCATGTATAGTAACAGAATCTGCGGACTTAAAGCTCGCTGCCAGAAGAATTGTATTCGGCAAATTCTTAAACTGCGGGCAGACATGTGTTGCGCCTGATTACATATATGTTCAGGACAGTATCAAAGACCAGCTTGTGAAAGAACTTATCAACGAAACAAAGCGCCAGTTTACAGATTCTCCACTTAACAACAATGATTATGGCAAAATTGTTAATGAAAAGCATTTTAACAGAATATCAGGTCTTATCGATAATAGCAAAGTCGTTCTTGGTGGTGCATCAGATGCAGATTCTCTGCGTATTGAACCTACGATAATGGATAATGTTACATTTGACGACGCTGTGATGCAGGAAGAAATTTTTGGTCCGCTTATGCCTATACTTACCTTTCACTCTGTCGAGGAGGCAGTAAACACTGTTAATGCACACATGCACCCGCTTGCTCTGTATATTTTCACTAAGAATAAGAAAGAAGCCCGTTATGTAACCTCAAGATGCAATTACGGTGGTGGCTGTATCAATGATACAATCATTCACCTTGCAACTTCCAAGATGGGCTTTGGCGGATTCGGTGAAAGCGGCATGGGCTCATATCACGGAAAAGCCGGATTTGATACATTTTCACACTATAAGAGCATTGTAGATAAAAAATGCTGGCTTGACCTGCCTATGCGCTACCAGCCATACACGAAAACAAATAACAGTTTAATACATATGTTTTTAAAGTAATCACTTTGCATAAAAAACAGCGCTATATTGCATACAATGGCATACGGCGCTGTTTTTATGTTAATAATGTTATTAATAAAATAAGATTGAAAATGACTTCTCGAAAACTTCTCCGGCATCAAGATGATTACTGTATTCCCTGTCCTTAAGCTCCCCTGTAAAATCTATGGCATCTGTTCTTCCATACCACGGCTCTATACATACAAATGGAACATTTTTTGATTTGCATGACCACAGACCAAATACCGGCGTATCAAACTTAACTGTAACAAAAGGCTTTTCATTTTTAACAAGACTTACTGTTCCTACCTGACCACCCTCAATTATAAATGCATCTTTTTCAAAGCTGTCCTCTTGTATTGTATATTCATGATTAATTAATGGCAGCTCATACTCGTCCCTAGCCATTAATTGATAATCTCCTATCAGATGATATGTAATTCTGTCTGCATCAAATCTTATTTTACAGCCAGCCATGCTTGCATCATTCTCTGGTGTTACAAAAGCCGGATGACCACCTATGCTGAAATGCATCATTACATTATCTTTATTGATTACTCTGTATACTTCTTTAATCTCATTGTCAATAAGGTGATACTCCAGCTCCAATGCAAAATCAAAAGGATATTTCTCTTTAGTATTTTCATCGGATTCAAGTCTCATAACCAGCATACCGTCATTATGCTTAACAAGTGTGAATTCCATATCTCTTGCAAATCCGTGCTGACCCATTTCATATACTTTTCCATTATAAATGCTTTGGTTATCCTTATATTTGCCAATAAGCGGGAAAAGAACAGGTGCAACTCTTTTCCATCCTTCGGGATTGGCGTTCCACATTCTGTGTGTATTGTCAGTTTTACACAATACATCTCTTATTTCACATCCCTTAGAATCCACCGTAACTTTTAAAATGTTGTTTTCTAATACATACTCTGCCATATTGGCCTCCTTTCCGGACATGTTTTCTTTATTGTACACCACAATCTGATATTTTCCAAATCAAAAAAAGCTGACACACAAAAAGTGCATCAGCCTTAAAAATATGCGGATAACAGGAGTTGAACCTGCACGTCTGTTGACACTAGAACCTAAATCTAGCGCGTCTGCCAATTCCGCCATATCCGCGAACATTTGCTATATTATCATATTCATGAATATGCGTCAATATTGAAACTAAATTCTTTTCTAGTATTATATCTTAAAAAAGAAGAATAATAAAAACTACAGAGGTTTATATTTTACCGGCATTATGAATTTTTTTCTGCCATTCTCATAACTTCTTTCCATGCTGGCGAGAACAAATAATAACCTATCATTGCAAACATTCCAAAACTGAAAGAAATTGGGAAGCACAACATTACCCATGTTCCATCAAAGTATCTGTTAATAATATAGGCACTTGGAATTCTGACCGCCCAAAGCATAAGAATGTTGACAATTGTAGTATAACGCACCTTTCCGGTTCCGTTTACAATAGATATTATACAGTTAAAGATAGCAAAAAACCACTGTGAAAGCAGCATGACAACAACATGCCTGCTCGCATACATCAATACCATTTCATCTGATGAAAAGAAACGTATTATAGGTTTATGTATCATTATGAAAAACAATCCACAACTTAATGTAATAAGACCTGAACACAATGGAATTCTCCAGTGTCCTTCTTTAATTCTTGAGTATTTCTTAGCACCGTAATTCTGACCTGAAAATGTAGTGGCCGCCGAAGACAATCCGGTAATTGCTATGTTAGAGCATCCTGTAATTCTTCCTGCTACTGCACCTCCTGCCATAAATATAGCACCCTGTGAGTTATTAAAGGTCTGTAATGCAACATGTCCTAATGAATAAAGCGAATTGTTAAGACCAACAGGTAAGCCAATAGCCAGAATATCCTTCATCATTGTTCCAGAGAATCTTCTCGGCAAAAATGTAAACTGTATCTCTGGAAACTTCTTTCTTATATAAACAATACTTACAATCCATGAAATAAACATGGCAATACTTGTAGAAAGTGCTGCCCCGGCTACATCCATTCCAAAACCTGCAACAAACAATAAATCAAATACTATATTAGAAACACATGACACAACCAGAAACCATAGCGAAGCCTTGCTGTCTCCAAGTCCTCTTAAAATTCCGGCGTTCATATTATACCCCAGATTACCAAGTGTGCCTAAGAATACAACCCTTGTATAGATTAATGCGGCATTCCACACATCCTGCGGCACTTTCATAAATTCCAGAATATACGGTGCTGCAAACCATCCAAGAATTCCAATCGGAATACCTATAATATATATAAATGTTATTGAAGTTCCACATACTGAAACAACCTTTCTCGATTCCCTGGCCCCGGTATATTGTGAAATAAGAATAGACACACCTGTTCCTATTCCTAAAAAGACACATAATAATACTTCAACAGGCTGCGAACTCGTTCCTACCGCAGCTAAAGATGTATCACCACAGTATTTACCTATTACAAGTGCATCAACCGTAGTATATAACTGCTGCAAAACATTTCCAATAATAATCGGTATCGCAAACAGTATAATATTTCTCATGATATGACCTGTGGTCATATCAATCTTGCCTTTTTGTGAATTTGCCATAATATACTCCTATCATAAAATAACCTGTCTGTATCTGTTAATTATAATAATACTGTAATTGAGTTATATATTCTAGTGATTTATGGCATGGAGTACAGAAAAATTGCACACACATGTTTATTTGTATTATTCAATTCCATTTAACGAAAATACTTTTCAATCACTACAGCCCTCTCAATCCAGCTATGTCTGCCCTTACAGCATTCATACCCGCTGTCAGCGATTTCCTGCAAATGTTTCGTATCAGCTAATGCACATTTAACCTTATCCGTGATTCGTGCCGCAATACACTCATCATATCCCGACTTTTCATAGTCTCTTAAATCCTCAAGTGAATAGAACAACACATTTTCACCATCTGCAAATGTGTTCTCATAAAACAGCGAAGTATCAGTAAGTGCAACACCTCCATTAAGCATAGTATTAAACACTCTATCGTGTGCGCCCATCTTAAACCATGGCATTACATTAAGAGAAATCTTTGCCTGACTAATCATATCAAGACACACCTTGGAATCAACACCTCCATGCTCAATTATATTCTCATGGTGGTTACATTCGATATAATTATAACCTTCGCCATAAGTATGAATCTTAAGTCCTGAATCAGCCAGTGCCCTTATTGCAAGCTCCCTGTAGTGGAATCTTACAGCAAGGTCTGCATACATCATATTAGGCATGCAGTCGACAAGCTGTTCATCTGTAATATCAGGGAATTCCCTGCGTAACGCATTTTCCGCCGCCGCATCAATCGTCTCTGACGGATTGTCTATCAGATATGACAGCACACCCTCATAGAAATCTATATACTCATCATCCATGTTATCCAGATGTTTCCTTAGTATTCTTTTCGGAGTGTAATTACCTGTAAATATAATATCTATCGGTCTTTCCTTCATTGACAGGTAATTCTTATCAGGCATTATACATCTGTTATAATTAAGCTCTGTTCCGGCTGTAAGCATATATTCAGTATGTACTTCCGGGAAAAATCTTTTCATGTATGCGACATGCATTTCATCAATATCAAACTGAATATACTTTTCAGGGTGCTTTCGGATATATTTGTTGTAATAAAGCGGGTGATCTACAACCACATTTACAACCTTAACACCTGCCCAGTCCCAGAAATTCCAGCCATCATCACGATACAGACCGGCTTCTCCTGCTATTCCTTCAAAGTTAAATGTAAACATATACCACTCGTCTGAGCTGTGAGCCTTGAAAAATTCCACCAGTGCAGAAGAACTGGCCTGCTGTAACATTAAATTATACCAGAAGACGGAGCAGCCCATCTTCTCCCATACAGCAGCCATCTGCTCTGTAAAGAATTCTAATGTTTCTACTCCGCCTTTAAATAAAATCAATCTTTTCATTATTCTTCTCTGTTAAGCCATAATTGCATCAAATATTCCATCTAATGCAGACACATCAAGTTCCTCAGCCTTTCCTGAATCGACAAGTCCAGCTACCTTTGCGTCCATTGGAAGCTTTGCAACAGTCTTGATATCGTTAGCTGCTGCCACTTCATCAATCTTACTCTTTCCGTATATATAATGAATATTACCGCAATCTGGACATTTGAAATAAGACATATTCTCGACAATTCCAAGAACCGGAATATTCATAAGCTTAGCCATATTAATTGCCTTCTCCACAATCATTGAAACAAGATCCTGTGGTGAAGTTACAATTATAATTCCGTCTATCGGCATAGACTGGAAAACAGTAAGAGGTACATCTCCTGTTCCCGGAGGACAGTCAACAAACATACAGTCTGTCTCATCCCAGTCAACATCTTCCCAGAACTGCTTAACAACACCCGCAATAACAGGCCCTCTCCATATAACCGGATCAGTCTCCTTTTCCATAAGAAGATTAAGTGACATAACCTTAATACCATTCTTTGAAGTCTCAGGATACATTACAGTTCCATCTTCATTACATGTTACCCTTTCAGTAAGTCCAAAAGACTTAGGAATAGATGGTCCTGTAATATCTGCATCAAGTATTGCCGCTTTCTTTCCTTCCTTATTGGCTTTGACTGCCAGCATTGATGTGACAAGTGATTTACCAACACCTCCCTTGCCACTGACAACAGCTATAACCTTCTTAACTTTGCCATTATTGGCATTTCTTAATATCTGTGGTCCTTTTCTTGATTCGCAGTCTGAACTACAGCTTGAGCAACTTCCTGAACAATTCTCGCTCATAACTTCCTCCCATTATTCATTCATGTATTTTTGTTCAAATTCTTCGACTGGTATAGGCTTTGAGAAATAATATCCCTGGAATATATGACACCCCATCTCTGTCAGCATAATAAGCTGTTTGTCTGTCTCTACTCCTTCAGTAATTACTTCCATTCCAAGCTTTCCACCAAGAGAAATAATAGTCTCCAGAATATCCTGTCCTTTAACCTCATTCTCTGTAGCACGCAGGAATGCCATATCAATCTTAAGAACATCTGCACTTATATCTTTTAACATATTCAACGAAGAATATCCACTTCCAAAATCATCAATCTCTATCTTAAATCCATAATCCCTGAGAGACTTAATTACCTCCATATTCTTCTTAAGATCAGACATAAGTGCTGTCTCGGTAATCTCTAGCTTTAACATCTTAGGTTCAATATCATATTTCTTGACAATTGATGTAATAACCTCATATACATCTATAAGATAAAAATCCTTAGTAGATATATTTACAGAAATATAATGAACCGTATCACCCTTCTTCTTCCATTCACTTAATTTAGCTGCTGCACATTCCCACATATACATGTCAAGCTTATATATAAGACCTGTAGTCTCCAGAATATCAATGAAGAAGAATGGCGACAGCAACCCTCTCTCAGGATGCTGCCAGCGCACAAGCGCCTCTGCTCCATAAGCCTTACCATGAGTATTAACCTGTGGCTGAAGAAACATTTTAAATTCTTTCTTCTCAATTGCCCCTTCAAACTCACTGATAACTCTTCTTTCTTCAAGAGTTCTCTTTAACAGCTTATCATCATAGTATGCAATATTAGTTTCATAATTATTCTTAATAGTCTCGCTCGCAATAAATGCTTTATCACACATATTACTTACAGGCTCATCAACATCTTCAATATCATAAACACCAACTACAACCCTTATCTTAAATGATGCATTGTTGAATCTGTCCTGCATACTTACAATACTATTCTGCATTATTTCATTCTTAAAACTGTCCTTCGGCATACACACAGCAAATCTGTCATTCTGGATTCTTCCACATATATAGCCACTTTCAGATGAAGCCTTGATAAGCCCCGCCTGCATTTTAATAATCTCATCACCCTTTTCGATTCCAAAAAGCTCATTAACAAGCTTAAAATCTTTAATATTGCTGCACACCAGACAATATGTGTGATTCCTGTCGTTTCTCACTACATTGGCAGTTTCCTCATAGAACTGCTCCTTATTAAGAAGTCCCGTGAGATTATCATGTGTAGCTCTGAACTTTTCATATTCTAAAAGCTCAACAGCTTCCGTACGATCATTAAATATAAAATAATCACATATAAAATTATGCTTATCATCATATACACGATTATATGAAATATCGATGCTTCTCCTCTCATCTCCCACGCTGATTGTCTGCCTGAATTTCTTATTATCATGCTCTGTCTGAGTATGAAGCCAGCTTGCATAATTATGCTCCACTTCATTAATATTATCAGTAATAGAATACATTTCTTTAACAATACCATTACAATATATACATCTTCCAGCATTATCAAAGCATATAATTCCACTATTCATATCCCTGATTATAAGTGAAAATGTATTCTCAATAAGCTCATTAGGAACATACCTGTATGTAAGATAATATATGAGTATAGACATGATGCCAAATGCAGCCATTGACATGTCATATATTGAATCAGACCACGTAGTCATTATATCAAGCAAAGATGCAGCTAATAATAATATGAGAATAGCAAAATACCTGAATCTGTAGAATCTTGACATTCTCTCAACCATTACTATATAACTTAAAATAAGCAGCAACATAATGCCATAAGCAAATACATAATGTAACCTGCCCAGAACATTACCTTTTGCAAACTGAACAATTATCTGGTCATCCGATATATCTGTTATATCAAATATCCATCTCGTCCATGTATTAATCAGAAATGCAACAGTCTCAAACAGCGAATATGCAATCATAAAAACTTTTACACCCATAATGCCCTTAAACATGCCTGTATAATACTGGGTATAATACATAAGAAGTACAAGCAGCCAGTCAAAGCTCGCCATAATAAGTCCCTTACACAGAACTGTAATGGTGGTTCCTGGAACATATGTATACACTAAAAATATTATCCCACATATAAATGCACCAAGCTCATATAAAAACACAACTCTTGCCAGTACACCCTCTTTTTTATATGCCTTTAAAGCACACGCCCCAATCATTAAAATTACCGCCGTAATAATAAGCCCATAAAACACTCTCATAAGCGATATCTCCTAAATCAATACTAAATTTCACGTCTTGTATAAATAGTATTATAGCGCAAACTTCTTATTATTGCAAATGTAGTACAGCCAGATTCTTTTGACCAGATTCTTTTGACCAGGTTCTTTTAACTCTGATAAACAAACAAACGATTCATTCCCTCCTGCCACGGATACTCAAATTCCAGATAAATAATTTCCTTTCCAAAACGTGCAAATCTTTCTTTCCAGTAATTTGTTGTAGCCTGTCTTAGTCTCATAATATGATTCTCTTCATAAATGTTATTTCCCATATTCTCATATCCGAAACTTTCCAGTTCTTCTTTTGAATAATACGGATTCATTTTAATAAACCAATATCCACCAGGCTTCAATACCCGTTCTAAATCTTCAACTACCTCCTTTGACACATCTTTGGGCATTACATCCAACACATTTGATAATATCACTCCATCAAATGAATTCTCTTCTAATTGCTTTACCGTATGGTCTGTACCTTCAAGAAAAGTTGCCGTTTTATAATCACTTAATCTTGCTGTTTCAGTTGCAAATTCAATGCCCGTTTTTGAAGCATCAATTCCTAAAACTTTATGTGTAGGCTGATACTGCAAATATTGAAAAGAAATATCTCCTGTACCACAGCCAAAATCTAATACATTTGTTGTTTTTTGTGCAAACAACTTTAAGGCTTCGTCAAACATTGTTTCAACTTGTAAATCTAAAGTTCTTAAATCCACAGGTGTACATTCCTTAAATACCTGATTCCACATTTCCGTTTCTCGCTCATATGCCTTGTTCATAATGCTGCCATCTCCTTTTATTCTCACACATGCTGCACAACAGGACCGCCCTTATTAAATTCATTTAATCATGTTCTTTAATATATTGAACTACCTTTTTGTCACTCTTTGATTTTTTATACCAGCCAATACCTATCATTGTAATTCCAACAATAATGGCTGTAGTTCTTATCAATGAATCTGGAGAGAATAAACAAGATACAACGTTTGTCTGGTAACATGAAATAATTTGCCAAACTCCTCTTGTGTTAATTGATTTTCTTTCCGAATGTTCAATATTTGATTCCCTATATTCATAATATTACGTCCTCCTTTCAATGTTATTATCTGAAAAATAATGTTGAAAATAAAGCAATCATCTCATTACATTGCACATATAGTTACGCAAAGATTCTTTGACATGTGCTTTTCCCTATTAATTACAATTCATTTTACCCATTTTAACATAAAACTCAACCAAGTTAGAACTTCCATTTACAATCATTCTATTTCCCTTGAAGTTCTTTTTCACTCCTAAATGTATATTTCATGCCAGGCTTCTATTTATCACAGCTACAATCTCATCAACTGATTCACTAGTCCAGTAACATATCTTTGCAACATTCCTATCTTTTCTCCTGACCTGAATTTCTTTCAGTTTTGTGTCATTGTTCTTCATAACTTCAACCCTTTTCACCTCATATTCTTCTCCAAGTCTTCTCTGTACTTCATCAATCACATCATTCATTTTGTCATCCATAGTATCCTCCTATAAATAAAATAAGAGCAAGCACTTAAGTTTCTATACTCAAATACTTGCTCTTATTTTTAATAATTATAATCTACCATGATTATACAAGCATCTTCTTAATTGATTCAACCGTGTCCCTACTCAAATGATTTCGTTTAAATGTATGAATTGCCCTGTCGATATCTTCGACACTCTGCAAAATATATGTACTTTGAACTGGACTGTTACTTCTGATTAAAATAACATATCCTTCAACCCACACATTATAGCCTTCCAGATATTTCGCAAGGATATAAATCTGCCTTTTTACCTGCTTAACAGGATTTTTGACTTCTTTCACAAATGTATTTCCATATCCGTCATCTTTATATTTTCCCCAATTATAATCATCCTCATTGCCATAAAGTTGACCCTTGTAATTCTTAACTTCAAAAATAAACACACCATATTTATTTACAACAACATTATCAAGTTCTGTGCGCTTTCCATCGTACGATACAGAAATATTGGTGAATAAATAATCTCCTTCACGAAGTACTCCCTTAATGATTTCTGTCGCTATATGTTCTCCCCGACGACCAGCCCGCTTTTCAGGTGCTTCAATCACCCACGGTTCATAAGTATGTGGCTTTTTATTATTACCGCTACTATTATTACCAATATTAGTTACAACGATAATAATAAGTACAGCTATCAATATCGCTATGACTGTTATAATCAATTCATATCACCTCTGTATTTAAATTGATTCTATCATAAACCTATTTTAAAAATTAATAAAGAATAAATAAACCCACTGGGTTCGAACCCCGGTAAAGTAATCCTCATCCATTACCAATAACATTGACAACCTCCTATAAATAAAATAAGAGCAGGTATTTAAGTTTTATTACTCAAGTACTTGCTATGTTTCTTTGTATTAAAATTATTATATATAGTTGTATGTTGGTGGATTTACGGATATTATGTAAGATGTAGTCTATAAACAGGAAGCTATAGCACTTTTATTTCAATGGCAACAACACCATATTGCTCTATCATTTCGTTAGAATAATACATGAGCATTTCTTTCGAATTTGCAATCTCATCTTTGTTATATCCAATGGATACTTTACTGTGATGCTGATACAATTCTTCAAAAGATAGATACCGATACATGTTGATTACCATGCAGTCTATTTTCTCTTTATTACTTGTATCTGTAAATATAATGGTATAAACTAATACTCAAATTCCTACTTCTCTTTATTGTCATACTTATAATACATCATATTATTGTCTATTAAAATTTTCTCTATCATTTCACAGGCTTTTGAATATGATAATATAAAAAATTCTCTATCATTCCTTATTCGATACTGTGCTAATTCTTTATGAACCAATTTTTCAGAATATGATGCATCATAAACTCTAAAAACCTTTCTAGGTGAAAATGGAAAAACTATACCTGTTCTAATCGTTTTTATCAAATTATTAGTTTATAAATAAGTGCCTGAAAAGTGCCCAAAGTACATTGATAATAGTACCTAAACCTCGCATTGTAATCTTATTATATTTTTATACTAATATGTTTATCTGTTGTTAATTTAACTTTCTAAATTGTTATATTTATGTATAATATGTTCTATAAGCTGGAAGCTGCATATTCCTACATATACCAATAAGAATGCATTCCACATAAATATGTTTTGGAATTTTTTGGCATCTGCCTTATTGAATTGTAAATATTTAAGTAATCTCCAAACCCCGTTCCAATGCAAATAATTCCAAATAAGCCTACCCCAACAAGTTGTGGAAATATCAAGAATAAAATATAGGGAATTATGCCTAGAATAAGATTTGGACACAAGCACATGAAAATAAATCGTGCCTTACTCATATCTTCTGTTCCTACTACAAACATCAAACCATGTATTAGGTCGTTATACATATATACATCTTTTTTAAAGCATACTGCATGCAATAATTCATGCGGAAACATAGACAATCCACCACAAATTCCTCCTGCCACCATCTGTATTTTGCTATTAGGAATATATTTTATGCCCATAAGCAAGAATGGAATTACTAATACAATCATTATCAAAACGCATCCTAAATTTGCAATAAGCGAATATTTCTTCATATCCTTTGGTTCTTTAAATGGAATTGCATTAGGATGATGCTCTTTGTATGGAAGACTATTTTCGTCTCCATTATATTTGCCTGCATAATGAAAAATCATATTATTCTTTCCTCCGTAAACTCCAAAGTTTCTGTTCCTTACAAACTGCGATTCGTTTTCCCCATTTTAACATAAAACTCAACCAAGTTAAAACTCCTATTCTCAATCATCCCTCTCCCTCTGACACCAAGTGCCACAAAAGTGCCCAACTTGCCCACAAACATTCCCAGTATTTATGCGGGTTTTCAAAATCACAATAATTAATACATGGAAATAATAAAGAATGAATTTCTTCACAAGTCGCCCGTTCCCCTCCTAGTCAGTAGGCACGAAAAGAAAAAAGGGAATGGTTTTTCAACCATTCCCATCTTAATGAGCCCACCGGGGTTCGAAGCCGTGAGAGTGCTTAAACACTGACTTTCTTAGGTCTCCTTTATGGCACTAGTCCAGTAGGAGTCGATAGCCTGTGTAATGATTTTTATGTAATGCTTATTGATGAAATAAGCGCCTGAAAAGTGCCTGAAATTTCACTAATATTTATTGTACTTTTGTCCATGTTGTATTTTTCCCCCAGTTAGTTGTTCCATTACTTCCTGTTGGACTAGTTAATGTTCCATCTGAATTCAATACAAATTTGGCTGTATAACCTTGTATTTCAGTTGGTCCATTTGGTGGAAAGCTATCAATACATTTTGTAAATGAACAAACAATAGTTCCATCTGACTCAACTTCATAATTACCACTATGATTATTTTTATATCCTTTACAAGAAACTGTGCCATCACTGTTAAATACTAATATATATTTTGATGAATATTCCATACTTGGGTCATTTCCTGTATAACTTGTCCAAGAACCTTCTATAGCCTTTTTAGTTGTCGAAGCGGCTGAAAGAGTTTCCGTATTTGTTTTTGCCGTTTCACCAGACAAATCATCTATAATCTGCTGTATTGTCTTAGGTCTGTTATATACAAATGCTGTTTTTCCGCTAGTATCATAGGAATTGACTTCCTCTTCCTGAATCTTTCCATCACTTATCTTATATATTGTGTAAGCATATACACCCTGTCGTCCACTTTCAATGTAAAGTTCATTACTCTTTTCTGCATAATACATTTTCCCTGAAGCAATAATTTTTGTATCAATTACCATCTTCAAAACATTCTTCTACAAGTCCAATGTGATACTTTGCATTATCTATCACCTTCTGTGGAATGCCTGCACAAGCCTGTATAACCTCTTGGAGCTCTTTTTCACTCCTAAATGTATATTTCATGCCAGCCTCCTATTCCACAATGCTTACAGCGTCATTTACGGCGTTATAGTAATACAGATTGTCAGACAGTACATCTTCCTTCTCCAAGCTCTCTTTATTAGCTTCTTTAATCATTTGCTCAACATAGCCACAATTTACATATTTCTTATCCATTACCAGTAGCAGAAATTCATGTACAGAAGACGGAATCATGTAAACACCATCCATATTTTTCTCTTTACAGAAATTCTTCAACACATCTGGATACAAGATACATGAAGCTCCAAAATGCTTTTTGAAATTAGTCAATACAAAAATAGTCTCAGGAATGTTGCTGACATCTTCCTGAGACTGACTATCTATCTTTGATACAATATCCGTAAGAGACATTATACTTGGAGCATAGAGTTTCTGAGTATTCTTAGTTGCAAATGTATACAAATCATTTTCCGTAACTTTCAAATGCTCCATCAATGCATTTGTAACATCTGATGAAGCCGTAGCATTGAAATCAATATCAATGATTAGCTTATATGTAATAGCTAAATCCGTACCTTCCAACATCCTGTAAGGTATAGTCTTTAGTCTGCTCTTATTAGAATTAGCATTTACCAAAGTATAGACAATCCTGTCCTTTAGCTTCTCCAGATTGATTTCACAATCAAACTTAGGAAACAGGCTTCTATTAATCACAGCTACAATCTCGTCAACTGATTCACTAGTCCAGTAACATATCTTTGCAACATTCATGTCTTTTTTCCTGACCTGAATTCCTTTCAGTTTTGTGTCATTGTTCTTCATAACTTCAACTCTTTTCACCTCATATTCTTCTCCAAGTCTTTTCTGCACTTCATCAATCACATCATTCATTCTGTCGTCCATAGCAACCTCCTATAAATAAAATAAGAGCAAGCACTTAAGTTTCCTTACTCAAGTACTTGCTCTGTTTCTTTGTATCAAAGTTATTATATATAGTTGTATGTGGGTGATTTACGACTGTTATGCTAATATAAAAGCTCTTCCTATAAACATAATGCTTATGACTCCCTTAGGTTCAAGAACTCTTTTTCCATAACATATTATAGTAAATCTGCTTTCTAAGCATTTTGTCTAACTTAGCCATCTCTACTGCTTAACTATATTATTTATTATTTTCACTTTCCTGAATTGCACGCATTATCTCTATTTTATCACCCAAAAAATTATAGGGTTTAAATTTACAGTAATTGTAATATCTTATATCTACCCAATTATATATATACTTTTCTAAATCCTGCTTTATTGCATCAAATGAACTCCAAAAATCATTTTTTTCATAAACCCTCCCTAAAGTTAATTTTGCTGCATAAAATTCAAAGCTGTAATCTTCAAGGATTGTTCTTAAATCTTCATCATATATTCCATTAATATTAAGAATATATTGCTGATTTTCTATTTGTTTAAGTGCTTTTTCTATCCCATCTATGCTAACCATTAGTTGTTCATTAAAAAATTTGATTAATTCTGCTTGTCTAATATCATCACTATCAGCAAATTTACTTTTTGTTATTTCATACCATTCAATCCAAGTATGCTTTTCCTGACGATAATCTTTATCCTTAAAAGCAACACTACACAATCGTGACCAAGTCTCCACATACCACATTATTTGATATTTTAAATCCGTATACACGACATCGTATATACTATTTGCTTTCTCGTTTTTCTCTTTAATATTTCCAAGTTCGATTAACAAAGCAACAATTATAGAAGCTACACATCCCAATGATAAATTCTTGACTATATCGGAAATAAGACTATTTGTAATATCGTTACAAATAACCGCAATAATCATTATTAACACAGAAATTCCACCAATTAAACTGTACATTTTCCAATTCATTTTATATGGATTATTAATATGTCTTTTCACTTTCTATTTTCTCCCTATTATTTAATGCATTTTAACTGGACTCGCAATTTTTACTACATTAACATTTTATGTTTTTATCATTATTTATTCTTGGATTCCATTCTATTAATACTCCATCTTTCCAACGCCCTGCAACATATTCTTCTTCATTTAAAGGCTTATGCATTACATCACCAGTATACTTATATCTTTCACCCAATAATCTATAATATCCCCTTTTAACATATTCAAATATATGTAAATCATTTTCAAAATTTTTAACCATACCCTTATTAGTCCTATTATAACAATAATCAGAATTAAGGTAATAAACACTTTCTGGGGCAACACCATTCTCCTCATACAATGCATTTAATTCCTTATTTCTAAGAACTACATTATAACCATTTTTCTTTACATAATCATTTATAAAATCTGCAATTTTTCTTTTATCATTTTCTAGTACATTTCCACCCATTCCCATAATTATACCTCCATGTTTTATATTAAAAATATTATTATTGAAAAAATAATCAAAAACACAATTGAAAATATGAGCAAAGATTTACCCAATTCATCTTCATCTTTCTTAATATAAACAATTCCCAGTATTATACCTATAATTGGAAATAGAAATGAAATTATATACAATACTGCATTTGAACGATTATATTCTTGTATATCTTTTCCATTAAAATAATCATTCCGTTTGAATCTGTAGCCACAAAAAACACACTCTTTGCCAGAAGATTTATTTATTCCATCACATTTAGGACATCTAAACTCTTCGGGACGATTTTCAATTTCTTTATTATATTCCTCTTCATCATATTTTCTATCTAGTTCTCTTTTCCTTTTCTCTAACATAGCTAATTCTTCTGCAGAATAATATTCTTTTTCATTCATTAATATATAATATACATCTGATATGCTTAATTTTTCTAACTCTTCCTGTGTCATAGTGTATCTCCCTTATTTTTATATGCATTCCCCCACAACTATCCATGTATTTTATAATATAACCACTTATAATTAATATATCGTTATTATATCATTTCTATTATACATACGCAATTCTCAATCATTCCCCTCCCCCTGACACCAAGTGCCACAAAAGTGCCCAACTTGCCTACAAACATTCCCAGTGTTTATGCGGGTTTTCAAAATCACAATAATTAATACATGGAAATAATAAAGAATGAATTTCTTCACAAGACGCCCGTTCCCCTCCTAGTCATTAGGCACGGAAAGAAAAAAGGGAACGGTATTTCAACCATTCCCTTTGCAATGAGCCCACCGGGGTTCGAACCCGGGACACCTAGATTAAAAGTCATATAATCATAGTATTGCTATCTTACTTTTAATGTGTTAAGATATCTTTCTGGGTGTTACCATAACGGTAGGCGGCTTAGTCTTGAACCTCTTTAGAAGGGAGGTGATAGACATGGTTACATATAACGAATTGTTTACTTTTGTTATTATGTTGTGTTCAGTTTTGACACTTGTTTATACTATTAACAAACCAAAAAAATAACCGCCCCAGTCTGGACAACTAAGCGGTTATTTTTTAAGCATTTTTGTCAGGGCTAAACCGTCTATCGGTAGCACCTTTTTGTATTATTATATTAATATATTTTTATATTTATGTCAAACATGTTTATGTTTCCTTATCCAATCTTTGAAGTCAATAACTCCTGGTTATTGTTTTCTTCTATATCTAATAATTTTCTAACTGCAGTTTGTGTTCCTGGATCTGTATTATTATACGCTGTTAATATCTCTTTATCGTAATATGTTTCGATTTCGCATAGTTCATCTAATGAGACTTTTAAATATTTTGCAATTTTACATGCTTTATCTAAACTTGGTTGTTTTCCTTTTTCCCAGGATCTTATTGTTCCCTCTGATATATCTGTATTTCTACCCAGTTCTGTTTTTGTTATCCCCTGTTTTTTTAACTCTTTTTTAACATTTTCTATAAATTCCATTTTGCCCTTTCTTTTCGTGAAATATTACGATTTTATGTTGACTATCGTAATATATTACGATATACTAAACATGTACTTGATTATAAGGTCATCAAAAAGATATAAGCCGCTAATTTATATCTTTTTGATGTATCTTAACAAAATATTATATCAAATCTCTGTCAATTAGTCTATTGAGCTAAGCAGAGTAGAAAGAGGTATATATGAACGAAAATATTTATTTATCATTAGATTCAAACGATTTTTACAATATAAGTAAAATATTATCTTTTTGTAATATTGATTATGCTATTCCTGGTGTTGATGTTTCTTCTTTAGCGGGAAAATGTAAGTAAATAGCATCAAATATGTGTCATGATGATTTATTAGTTCTTGATGAGAACGGTTGTGTTAGTTATGAACATGGTTAATTTGCAGCATTTTTAAATTTCCCAATGATAATAAACTTTCGATTATTCGAAACTACATAAGCTGTTTTCTTATGTAGTCGGTCATAGGTAGCCGCTATGATCTTGACAATGATAGGCTAGAAAGGAAAAAAAGATGGATGAATTTATAACAATATTAAGTGTAGGAAAGCCTTATGACATTCCTCCAGATTCCGGTGTTGGTGAACATATTACTGGATGTACTATGAATTATATAGCAGCACAGGATATTAATGTTACTAACTTTGATGAAGAAACAGGCTCTCTTGGTTATGTTCCTTTGAGAGAACGTATGCCCGTTGATTTTTATGAGCGTGCTAAATCTGTTGGTCTTCCAGCTGTTGCAAAAGTGGTTTATGGAATGAAGTCCAGCGGTGGTAAAATGACACTTTATATTAAAGGTCTTGATTTTGTAGGTAATAAACAGCCTTCAAAATAAATAACTACTTGGGGTTGCTATCTTGTTGTGCTGTATAGGCAAGATGCAGCTTTAAAAAATGGTAGTTATACCCCGCATGATTAACTACAGGATTTAACATTCAGGGGGCGGACTCTTCCCCCTGGGTGTATGCCTTGTATGTTTAAATAACTGTATTAACTGCTAACTGGGAAGTTTAGAGCTAATGCAGCTATAAGAAGCGTATAAGGGAGGTTAAAATGGTTGCTTTATTTACAATAGGACAAGTTAACCAGTGGCTTTTTTTCGCTAATGCAATTTTGTGGGTTGCTCTTATTCTTATTTTTGTTGTTGTTAGAATACGTACTTCTGTACAAAGAAAAAAATACAGTGTAAAGCAGCAAAACGAAGTAGCGACAGAATATAAATCCTCTGGCTTACAGTAACTTTTATTATGTTATATGCAGCGGATGTTAATCTAAAAGTAGATGCCCCCGCCGCATCCCGTATGTTTAATATGTTACACTGCTGCTTTTTTCCTACAAACCGCCGCAGGCTCTAATGACAGCGTTAAAAATTTAAGACGGGTCCCAATGGGGAGAGGCTCGCGCAGAGCGAGACTGGGGTCTTAGATTTAGCGTCCGTCTTAAACCAAAAAACCGTTTGTTAGAGAAAGTACATATAACATGTATGACTTTTATTTTAAGCGGCGGGGGCATCCAAGGAGTTCGATTTATGAAAAAGGTTATATATACACTGCTTATAATCCTAATAGTTGTTACAGGTAGTCCGGTTAATACTATATATGCCGCAGAATCCAACACTGTAGAAAATGTTACAGAAACAACAGACACGACAACAACACCAGAAGAAACATCTCAAGATGATGTTTTGGTATTTATAAGCTATCTGATTGTAATATTGTCAGCTGTCTTTGGATGCCTGATAGCTCTCGGCTTCTGGTATATATTCGGGAGGTAGTAAAGTAATATGGAGCAATTAAACGAACTTCTCTTATTTGGTTTTCAACTTGGTTTCTGGCTTACCAATCTTAGTTGTTTAATCGGATTAGTCGCCAGAAAGATATTCTATCTTGTTGTAGGAATAATGAAGCCTACTAATTAAAGTATATAACGCATATGCGATATATAAATATTTTTGCGTGGAGGTAATTGATATGGAACAGAGTTCTTCTGTATTAGGTACTACCGTTGTTAATGCTATAACAAAGGGCTGCTCAAATGTTGTAAGTGGTGCAACAGAGGGCATAACTGCTGTACTTCCTCTTGGATTAGAGGTAATGGCTTTAACTGTTGGTATTACATTAGCTGTAAACTTCTTTAGAAGTCTTGCACACTAATTATTGCTGTTAAAAACTTGATGAACATAAGCGATTATGTTCATCCTCGAACATTTAAATTGCGGGATTTATATAGATAGGAGTCAAAAAAATGGGATATATTTTATTACTGCTCTTCTTCCTAACTTGGTTAAACACAAGGAAGATAAGAAAGTATGTAGGACATATTGCAAAACAATATGATTATCCAGAACCATTGTCACATCAAATATTAGAAATAATATCCGGGTATCACGTAGAACGTGTTGAAGCAAAAAAGCTTAAGAAAGCAGCTAAGAAAACATATGATGAGGTGATGCAGGATGAAAAAGCTTGATTTAAAGAAATATGATGTTGAATGGGAATATCTGGATTATAATTTTAATTCTTTAATTCTTGTATGCCTTATAATGCCAGGGCTTACTTTTATGATTGTAGATACTTTTATATCTATATTTTCACCTTTCTTTGATTGTTTTAGTTTTATAATATCATTTTTTTATGTTAATATAAGTATTTTGATTAGTTTTGTTGTTAGCTATATAGATGGATATCATAGACAGCTTAAATCAAAGACAGAAAAATGTAAAAAGTGTTCTTTTTTTTCATATGTAGATTATTGTGGAGTTAAGGATTGTACATTTGAAGGCATAGAACTGGAAGATGGATATGTTGATTACACTCTTCCATGTGAATTAAATAAAAGTATTGATAAACAACCATCCAGGTGATAATATTTACTTGCCGATATTATTATCAGAGGGGGGATTTATTATATTTCAATTAGATATGTTGAATTCAATATTCACTATATTTAATATTGGTTTTATTTTATTAATTATAGTTGGTATTGTATCATTTGTTGTTATCCTAGTACGCAAATTATTTAAGTATCTGGATGTTAAAACCAATTATTATAATAGCAAAATAAATAATAATTCAGAGGACAGGCAAGATTAATATCTTGTCTGTCTTTTTTATTAGGGGGTATTTTATGAAGAAATTTTTATCAGTTTGCATGTGTTTTTTTATTTTAACAATTAGTATTATAACTTATATGCCTGTATTCTCTTATGCAGCTGATAATGATTTCACTTTATCTATAACTTATGATACTGCTGTTAGTAATTCACCTTCTTTATCTGCCAGTGAAGCTCATGATGCTGTTATGAATCATGGTGATATTTATGGTTCTGATCATAGATTATTATTTCAATACTCTCCAACTTCTACATATAATTGGGTTTTTTCAGATAGTAAAACTGGGATTAAAATGTCTGATGTTCAGCTTGAAAAATTCTTACAATGCTCTAATGCTTTAACTCATTTGGCACGTCTTTATACAGCTAATGCATCTAATAATACTTTAGTTCGTACAATGATGGGTGCTGTTGGTGTTATAGCAAATGGTGATTCTGAATTATTAACTAATTTTTATGATGAATTAACTGGGAACGTTAATTATCTTAATGCAATCCAATATGACCCTAGCACTGGAGATCTTACATTCCTTGCTGATCAGGTTACTGCTCTTAGAAATGAATTGAAAGATATATATTATGATTCTTTAGGTTTATTTATTTTAAGATCCGAGGGTACTCCTCAATCTTTGTTATCTTCAGCAAAATATTTGTATGAACATGAAGAAGATTTTCAATCAGATTATGTAGATATACAAAATAGAGATTATGTGTTTTCATGTATGGCTTATAATGGTTTGCGTATGGTTGTAAGATACGTTTTTTCTGATACTCCATCTTACTTTTATTGGAATGGTAAAGATTCGTATTGCGAAGGTTCTAATCTTGTTGTTATGAATTCTAATTTTGATATTTTAACTATGGATTATGTTTCGTATTATTCTTCTTGCGAACCTAAAAACATTTCTTTTCGTAATAATGTACCTTTGCATAAATCTGATTTAATTATTAATAATGGTAGTTATTTTTCTGGTCTTGTTCACTATTATTCAGACACAAACGAACCTATTAAAATATGGTCTAGTTATGAGGCATTATATAATTATTTGCATGGTTCTCAAAATGCTTATTTATCTAGTAAGGTCGAAGAAGCTGGAGAAGATATTAAACTTAGTATTAACGATTTGAATGAGAATATTGGTTCTAAGATGGATGAACTTATTGATTCTATTAATAATAAAAAAGATGGCATGTCTGCAGATGAGCTGCAGAAAGCTATTGACAATGCATTAAATTCTATAAGTGGCAAAATTGACGATATTGGAGATAACACTCAGCAGACTAATAATAAATTAGATGCTTTATTAGAATCTGTATCTGGTACCAATCAAATTCTTATGCAGATCTTAGGAGTTACAACTGATATAAGGGATATTGTTAAAACCAAGGATGATGAAGGCAATAAGTATACTATGTCAGACGTCAAGAATTGTTTTAATACTATGTTTAACAATCTTAAATATTCAATTCTATATGGTAAAAATGTAACTAATAAACCTGATGCTGCTAATGTTTCTACTGCTGCATATGTATCTTATTCAGATGTTAGTACTTCTGCAGATACTTCTGCAGAAACTTTAGATTATAAAGATGGTTTACTTGGTAAGTTTCCTTTCTCTGTGCCTTATCAAATGTACGAGTGGCTTCAGGTTCTGCAGGTTGATGAAAAAGTTCCTCAATTCACCTATAATTATGGTTTTCTTATTGGTCAAAAAGGTAAACAGGAATATGATCTTACTTTTGATTTAACTCAATATCAACCTTGGGCGGATGTTCTTAAAAGTTTTTTAAGATTGTCATTCACTTTAATAATGTCTGTCTTTATATATAACAAGTTTAAGGGGGAAATGTGATGAATGCTATTATAGCTCTTTTGGCCGGATTAATGATTAGCTTTATTGCTAATACATTTTATTTTGTTACAGAAATAATCTTAATAACAGAAAATTTACTTCCAATGGATCCTCTGCATGGTCTTTTAGACCTTGATACTGAATTATTTTCTGCTTATCTTCCTTACATCAACTGGTTTGTGCCGCTTGATTATGCTGTTTTGCTGTTTGGAAGCTTTGTACAGGCTTATGGTCTTTATATAACATATAAGTATTTTAAGAAGATATTAAGCTCTATTCTTGCTAGTCCTAAGAGTGTTTTAGGGTCTTTATCACAAATATTAAAATAACATTTCCTGATATACTGCTGCAGAAGTATATCACATATGTTTATTATATATCTAATTAATATTTAAATTTGCGGGGTGAATTTATGATTGAATGTTACACAGGTGTTCCCGGTTCTGGGAAGTCTTATCATGTTGCTAAAAGAGTTTACGAAGCTCTACGCAGCGGAATGAATGTTATATCTAATCTACAAATTAATATTTCTATAATACCGCCTAAGTCTGATAAAAGGCCTTTAGGCAAGTTCATTTATATTCCCAATGAACAATGGATGAGTACGTCTATCTATGAAAAAACAACTATGGGATATAAAACTCCTAGCACTATTTACAGCTATATATATGGCTTAACTAACTATGCGCTGCTCTTCCATAAACGTAACGCCAGAGGACAGATTATAGAAAAACAGACACTTATTATATTGGATGAGTGCCAGATAATTTTTAATCCAAGGTCGTGGAATAGAAAAGATAGACTTAAATGGATAGAATTTTTTACAGTTCACAGACACTACGGCTTTGAGATTATATTAGTTACGCAAAACGATATGATGATAGACAAGCAAATAAGAGGTGTTCTTGATAACCAAACGCTGCATCGAAATGTTAGTAGGTTTAAAAAGTTAGGTAAGCTGCTGGCTGCTCCCTTCGGTGGTAATCTTTTTATGTGCATAAATACAGCCTACGGAATGAGCAAGAAAGACAGCCATATAAAGAGTTATCTCTTGTTTGGCTCTAATTACTATTTTAGTCTTTATGACAGTTATACGCTGATAAGATAAGAATTTTGCCAGGGAAAGCCGACCCAGAGTGGAGGCTTAACCGGGCAAAATTCCAACAAAAAATCAGCTTGACCACGGATGTCTAATAGGTGGTCTAAAAATCCTAATAAAATTACAGTAGAAACCGCTTAAATACTGGGAATTATACAAAAAAATACGTTCATTAAAAAGGGCATTTTAATGAATTTTGAGGGGGATTAAATGAGTTTAATAGAAAAGGAATTTAAAGATGGAAATAATGAATATTGGTTCTATAGAAAACAACAGAAAAATCTGCATAATATAGATTCATTTTATTATACTGTTATGTTATCTAATGATTTTACTGAACCTGGTGATGAAAATGTACATTTCTTTGTCCAGCAGCTTGATGCATTCAAAAATCGTTTAATTGAAACTAATCAATTGTATGGTGATATTGCAACTACTTATGATCCGCCTGGTTTAGTAACTGATGATATTTTAGTATATACACTTAAACCCTGTTATGCACATTTCTATAATCATTGTGTTAGTTGTCCTGATTCTTATGATATTTTTATTTGTTCAAAAACTCCTAATACTGATACCCCACAAATTGTTGTACAGATTAGATCTAAAGATTTGTGGTTAATGGGTCCTTATTCAATATATAAGAAGTCATTTTCTGTTGTTAAAAAAATATGTGAATTATATCATTTACATATTAATGAGGCCTGTGAAAATAGATGTGATTTTGCCTGGCATACAAATTATTTACAAAGTCCTGAAAAGTATTTACATATTGACAATTTTAGTAAGATGCAAGTTTCACATTTCAAACGTATACAGTATCAATATCAATTCGGGTCTAATGATTCATATGAGAATGATTATATAGCTCTTGGAAAACGTTCAGATAAGATATTTGTTCGTATGTATCTTAAGACTAAGGAAGTTGTAGAAAATTCTTATAAACCTTTTTTTATTAATTTGTGGTTTTATAATCAACTTATATCCAGATATGATAAGTACATATTAGAAAACTGTTATGATCTTAAGAACTGGAAAGTTAGGGATATTATAAGATTACAATTTTATTATGATTATGGTTCTAGTGATATTTTTAAAAAAGAGTGTTATGCTGCTATGGAATCTTATTTCAGAAAAGGCTCTTGCAACTGGGACTATATTTCTAAGCTCGCAGATAGATTGACACCTAAACTTACTACTATCATGAATGTTGAGTTTCAGGTAATGAGAAGAATGTCAAAATCATTTTGTTTATTAGATCTTCATCCTTCCAATGCTGCAGATCATAGAATTGAAACTTATCTTGATAATCATGAATTAATAACGGATTATCTCTTGGAGTCTGTTTTAAGACTTGTTGATAGAAATACTGCGCTTAAAAAGTCTCAATGTACTGACACACCTTTCTGGCAGTCTATAAAAAGAACTAAAATGATAGATGTTGCTAAAAAGAATAAGAATATAGCTGCTATGCATAGAGATTATTCGCGGGAGCATTCAATAGAGCTTGTTAAGAATAGTTTTGTTAATAAGGCTGTTACATTGGGAATATATACACATGGACTTGATTATAAAGAGGATATACAGACAACAATAGCTGATACACTCTGTATTTTAAATGACAATGATGTTAAGCGTGCTGAACGTTATAGAAGTAAAGTAGCTCTTAGATTTAACAAGAATGATTTTAGTGGTGATTATGATGCAATCTCTAAAAAAACTATATGAGCTTTTTATCCAGGACAGGGAAGTATATTGTGTTGATGTTACACTTAAATCGTACAGCTTTTATATTCCTCGGTTTTTATCCTGGTTAAATAGTGATGATTTATCTGATCTTACAAAGCAGAATATTAAGGAATATATAATATATTTACGTGGCAGCATGAAAAATACATCTGTAAGAACTAACTATCGCCCTGTGAAAGCATTTTGTAAATGGTTATTTCAGGAGGATTATATCAATAAGGATATCACAATAGGTATTAAATTACCCAAAAATGATGCGTCTGTTGTCGAGCCTCTTACAAATACCGAAGTTGACTTAATAGACAATGCTATAATTGCTGGGTCTAATTCTTTAAGGAACTATTGCATTTTTCGGCTTATGCTCGATTGTGGGTTAAGACGGCAAGAAGTTATTAATCTTAAATATAAAGATGTTAAGTTTGATAGAATTATTATTCGTAACTCTAAGAATAATAAAGACAGAATTGTATTACTTCCTGAGTTTTTATACTTAAGTATACATAACTATTACATATCAAGTCATTACGCACATGATTATATAATATCCAATAGTCCTTATGTATTTCTGGATAGGCTTAACAATAATCAGATAACAGAAGATACTATTAAAAAGATGTTTCAAAAGTTAAAAACTTCTTCAGGTGTTAATCGTGTACATGCTCACCTGTGCCGTCATACTTTCGCTACCAGTTTTTTGCAATACGGTGGAAATATGGAAAAGCTGCGTTTGTATATGGGACACAGTGACTATGAGATATTGAAGAACTATCTTCATATTTCTTTAGTGTATCCGGATGTCTATAAGCTTGATGATATCTTCTTTAATGATTTTAAAAAGATTTAGGTGTCCGCAAAATTTAACACATGCAGAAACCCCTTACCTCGAAACCAACGAGATAAGGGGTTTTCTTTAAAATGAGCCCACCGGGGTTCGAACCCGGGACACCTAGATTAAAAGTCTAGTGCTCTACCAACTGAGCTATGAGCCCATATATAATCTTTAAAGCTATTTAGCTAATAGGATTCCTATCCAATCCAGCTGGGCTAGCTGGATTCGAACCAGCGTGATGCAGGGATCAAAACCCTGTGCCTTACCGCTTGGCGATAGC
>ENA-USYV01001137-USYV01001137.1-human-gut-metagenome-genome-assembly--contig:-NODE-1137-length-27210-cov-5.879962_pt1 | contig 27210 bp, 30 predicted proteins | sample MGYA00250066_ERZ773514 | MGnify/ENA primary metagenome ERZ773514 (study PRJEB29103, sample SAMN06112049) | human gut metagenome | biome: human gut; feature: ankylosing spondylitis patient; material... | reverse complement strand
GAAATGAAGGACTGGCTGGTGAAGAAGTCGCAGTGGATCATCGGCGGCGACGGCTGGGCCTACGACATCGGCTTCGGCGGCGTGGACCACGTGCTGGCTTCGGGTCTGGATGTGAATATTCTGGTCGTGGATACCGAGGTTTACTCGAATACCGGCGGTCAGTCGTCGAAATCGACGCCCGTGGGCGCCGTCGCCAAGTTCGCGTCGGCCGGTAAGCGTATCCGCAAGAAGGATCTCGGCGCTATTGCCATGACCTACGGTTACGTATACGTGGCGCAGGTTTCGATCGGCGCGTCGCAGATGCAGCTCTTCAACGTGCTGAAGGAGGCCGAGGCTTATCCCGGACCGTCGCTCGTGATCGCTTACGCGCCGTGTATCAACCACGGCATCAAGGGCGGCATGACGCGCACGCAGACCGTGGGCAAGGAGGCCGTGGCCTGCGGCTACTGGCACCTGTGGCACTATAATCCGCAGCTCGAAGAGCAGGGCAAGAATCCGTTCGTGATGGACTCGAAGGAACCCGACTGGTCGAAGTTCCGCGACTTCCTGATGAAGGAGGTGCGTTACACTTCGCTCAAGAAGTCGTTCCCGGCCGAGGCCGAGGAGCTGTTCGCTGCCGCTGAGGAGAACGCCAAGTGGCGTTACAACAGCTACCAGCGTCTTGCCAAGATGGAGTACTGATCTGTATGACAGCTATGTGAAAGGCCGCGGCATTGTGCCGCGGCTTTTTTTATTGTCGGGCCGGATCGCGTCCGGCGTCGTATCGCTTGCATGGATAGGATAAAGCATGAAAAGAAATGATTGTAATTGCTTTTTATTGCTTATTTAACATCTATTCTTTATATTTGTTTCGAAATCACCTTAAAACTAATTCGAAATGAAAAAACTATCCGTATGTCTGCTGACGGCCGTGCTCAGCTGTTGGTGCGCGACGGCGTTCGGCTGGGGGAAAATCGGCCACGATGCGATCGCCTACATCGCCGAATGCAACCTGACGCCCAAAGCCAAGAAAAACATCGAAAAGTATCTCGGCGGCCGTTCGATCGTCTATTATGCCTCGTGGATGGATCAGGTCCGCCACACGCCGGCCTACAGGCACACCAACACGTGGCACACCAACAAGGTCGATGCCGGGGGAAACTACGTGCCCGATCCCGAAGGCGACGCGATGACTTTTCTGGACGACTGCATTGCGAAAGTGGAGGATTACCGCAATCAAAACGATTCGACGGTGACGGTCTTGATCCGCTTTATCGTACATCTCGTCGGCGACATGCACTGTCCGGGGCACGTGAAATATCCGTGGTACAAGAGTTTCAAATTCACGCTCAGCGGCAAGGAGTACGGCCTGCATAATTACTGGGACGAGTGGGCGCTTACGCTGAGCAACAAGTGGCATTATCTGGAATACGGGCACCAGCTCGACCGCTGTTCGAAGCGGGAAAAACGCGATATCGCCGAAGGCACGCCCCGCGACTGGCTGGCCGACAGCGCCCGCGAGTGCCGCGTGATCTACGACTGGACCAAGGCCGGTCAGACGCTTTCGTACGAGGAGTCGCGCGACTTCATCATTTTCTCGCACGAGTTCGCCGAGGCGCAGGTGCTGAAAGCCGGATACAGGTTGGCGGCGCTGCTGAACCGCTTGTTCGGGTAAGGCGGTTGCGGCCGCACGTTGCGCCGCCGGGAATGCCGCCCGCTTTGCGGTGCGATTTCCGGTGCGGCGGTGTGTCCGAGTTGTGGTTCGTACGGATGGCGGCCCGAAATCCGTCCGGGGACCTGAAATCTGTCCGGGATGACGGCCTGAAATTCCTCCGGGAAGCGGTCCGGGATTTGTCCGGACGGTGGGGCGGAATCCCTCCGAATGGCAGTCTGAAACACCTTCGGGAAGGCGCCCGAAATAGGTTCGGACGACAGTCCGGAATCTGTCCGAGCGGATGGTTCGAAAACCGTTCGGTCGGCGGGCTGTCAGGAGGTTCGTTCGAAAACCGTTCGGGGATTCGTTCGAAATCCGTCCGGGCGGCGAAACGGCTTCGGCCGCGACATCAGTGCCGCGGCCTTTTTTGTGTTCCGGCGATTCGGTTCGTGATGGAAAATTTGCTGTCCGTTTGAAAAATCCCCCCCCCGAATGAATTTATTTGTTCATAATCGGCCCCGGAGATAACTTTGCCGCACATTTGAATTAACACTATCTAATCTCGCTTATGAAAAATCTCTTGCACAAAATTGCGTCCGTGTTTGTCGTGTGCGCTGCTTTGGCCGCCTTTACGGCTTGTAACGATGACGACGGAAAGGTGAAGAAACCGCAGGTATCGTCCGAATTGGTGGGCAGCTATATGCCGCACTATTTTAAAGAAGTGCCCGACGAGGGGGGCGGTGAGCCTTCGAGGTTTTATCTGGAAGTAGCCGCTGCATGGACGGATCCGGATAATATTCCCGGTATCGATCTCTCTGCGAGCATGGATATGCCTGCCGGTTCGTTCATAATGCCGTTCAATACCATCTTGGATTTGGTGTCGGCCATCGGTTCGCAATTCGTGTCGAGCGGTCTGGTTCAGCTCGATCTGCATAGCGACGGCTTGTTTGCAGCCAAGTACCATGAAGTGGTGGTCGAGGAGGGGGCCGACATCATGACGACGATCTTCTCGCCGACGTTCGCCGAGGCCGTATCGGTATTTCCGAGTGCCGAGACCGCCGCTGTCCTGCCCGAAGGCGCGCTGAGTTTCTATACGGAGTCGAACCTGTTCTTCGCTGCCGTCAGCAAGGATTTCATCCGGGCGATCGAGAAGCAGGAGGGGATGGAGATTCTTTCCGAGATCGACAAGATGCTCGGCGCTTATAAGGGGCTGAGTGTTGTTTCGACCGACAGCCATTACGCCATTCCGTTCAAGTATACCTTCGAGGGCGGCGTGCTTCGTCTTTATGTGGACCGCGCCATGATGCTGCCCTATGTCAAGCTGCTCAAGGACGTGCTCGGCGGGCTGGGACTCGATCCGTCGCAGATGATGGGACTCGATCCCGCTGTCATTCTCGACGATCTGTTCAACGCAACGACGGAACTGCAGATCGCGGTTTATCTGAAAAAAATGTAATTCCTGAAAAATGTAATTCGGGGCTTTGCCCGATTTGCGGCCATCCGGAGCGATTTGTTCCGGATGGCTTTTTTTGCGGGGGCTGCCCAAAAACTGCCTATGTGAGAACCTGCCTGTGTTTTTTGTCGCCGGGGTTGCGTATCCGGCCGGGAATTGCTAACTTTGGGGCGCGTAAGAGTCGACGCCGTCAGGTTTTGTGCGGTTTTTGCACGCGGCGTTCTGTTATTAACTTATATGTATTTATGATGAAAAAGTATTTTGCAGCCGCAGCGCTGCTCGTTACGATGGCTGCGTGCGGAAGCGCCGCGCAGGACAAGACGCTCGAAGGTACGACTTGGAAACTCGCCAAAATGGAGTCGATTCCGGCGACGGCGATCAATCAGGAGACGGATTTCTTCACGCTGGAGTTCAATGCCGCCGACACGATGGTCGCCGGACGCACCAACTGCAACCGTTTCTTCGGCCGCTATGAGCTGAAGGGCAAGAAACTCGAATTCGAGAATATGGGCATGACCCGGATGGCCTGCCCCGACATGCAGTACGAAGATGCGTTCGTCAAGATGCTCGACGACGTGGACCGTTTCGAAATCAAGGGTTCGGAGCTGACCTTCTTCGACGACGACAAGTCGCTGGCCGTATTCAAGGCCGTTGAAAAAGAGCCTGCGAAGAAGTAGTTTCGCCGACGCGGAATATTTGCGGCAGTCTTTCTCTGAGGGGCTGCCGTTTTTTTGTTATGCGGCGGAGCTGCTCGGTCGGCCGGATGTGCGGAATATGTTGCGGACGGAGAAAGTAAAAAAGAACGGCGGCAGGAAAAAAGTGACGCAACTCTCTTTTGTATGAAGAATCCGATTATCGGAAAGCATCCTGCCGCCGCATATGATTCGATTGCATCGGCAGGAGTGCGGACAAATGGACTCATTTGTGCCAAAGAAGAAGAGTGCCGCTGAATCTGTAACTCCTGAGGTTCTGGTAAACCCGTAAATCCAACAAAACAGCGCGCACCCTTTGTGCCAAAGAAGAAAGGGCTGCGCCGAATCCCGACTGCTCTGGGTTCTGGTAAACCTGCGACACCGAAAAACAACGCACACCCTTCCGGGGGCGGTTGTATAGGGTGTCTTCAAAAAATTTACCAGATTCAGAGCAGACAAATACAATCGTTTATATACTCGATATGTTAAGAACGCATGCAATACGGTGTACCGCATAACAAAGGTAATCAATTTTTCGCAATCTGCAACTACCTGTCTGTATTGGGGCCGGGCCGCGGAGTCGATTGCCGAAAAACGGCTTTGGGGCGTGTGGTCGCCGTATGATCTTTGGTGTGTGTGCCCTATGATCTTCGGACCGAGTGTCTTGCGCTTCCGGGGTTCACAAAACAAGCGGCCTCCCGTCGGGGAAGCCGCCTGTCTTGTGTTGCTTATGGAACGCCTATTTGCTCAGGGGAGTTACGCTCACGTACGATTTGCCTGCGCCTTTCTTGCAGAATTCGACGGTGCCGTCTACAAGGGCGAAGAGCGTGTGATCTTTACCGATACCCACGTTTTCACCGGGGTTGTGAACCGTGCCGCGCTGACGAACGATAATGTTGCCCGCCTTTGCGAACTGGCCACCGAACAGTTTGACGCCGAGTCGCTTGCTTTCCGACTCACGTCCGTTCTTCGAACTACCTACACCTTTCTTGTGTGCCATTTCTCTTCCGTTTTAAAGGGTTATGCAACAATTTCCTCTACAAGGACCTGTGTCAGATACTGACGGTGGCCGTTGCATTTCTGATATCCTGTGCGGCGCTTTTTCTTGAACACCAGAACCTTGTCGTCCTTGAGGTGTTTCAGGATCTTGCACTTCACCGAGGCGCCTTTTACTACAGGTGCACCTACTTTGACCTGACCGTCGTTGTCTGTGAGCAGGACTTTGTCGAAACTTACGGACGAATTTTCTTCGCCCTGAAGACGGTGGACATAAAGTTTCCGACCTTTTTCAGCTTTAAATTGCTGACCTGCAATCTCTACTATAACGTACATTTATTCGATGGTTATGTATTTGAACATAATTCGGAGTGCAAATATACGCATATTTATCTTATAAACAACATATCCGGCAAATTTTTTTGGCCCCGTGCGGCTCTGGCATGGTTTTGGGCCGGGGCAGGGCACCGGCACACGCCGGACGGGGTTTTATGAACAGGATACTGATTGTTTCGGACGATATTTTTCTGCGCGACATGGTGCGTCTGTCGCTGATCGACATGCGCACCGAGGTGCGTTGTGCGGCCGATGCCGACGAGATGGAAGGGCTTTGCCGCCGCGTATTGTTCGATCTGGTGATCGTGCTGCATGTGGCCCCTTTCTTGTGCGGCCGCGACGTTGTGCGCAGCGTGCGTCCCGCGGGACTGAGACGGCCGCTGTTTTACGTGGTTTCGTGGCTTCAGTCCGAACAGGCCGTCCTGAGTCTGCTGGAGTGCGGCGTGGACCAGTATATGGCTTTCCCGCTGAGCCTGCAGCGGCTGCGGGGCAAGGTGTCCAACGATTTGAACCGGCTTTTATGACCGAAACGCTTTTCATGATATATTCCGCGGCGGCCGCCGCCGTGACGCTCTGGCTGCTCGGCGGGATGGCGGTCGGGCGGATGCGCCGCAGACGCAGGCGCGGCCGTGATGCCGTGCTGCAGCGCAAATACCTGCATATCGTCATGCTCGCCCTGTTTTCTGGCGGCGAAGAGGCACCGCGCTTTCCGCTCCTGCGCCGTGCGGGCGCCCGCCGTCTGCTGATCGAAACCGTCGGCAGGCTGGTGGCGGCGACCTACGGGCTCGACCCGGCGCCGCTGCGCCGCATCGTCGTGCAATACGGGCTGGACGGATGGCTGCTGCGCCGGATACGCTTCGCGCAGGGGTACCGCCGTGCGCGCTACCTGATGCTGCTCTCCCGGCTGCCCGCCGGGGACGGAGTCGGCGCCGAAGCCGCCCGCTATACGCGCAGCCGCAACCGTTACGTGCGCTTCTACGCCCTGATGACGCAGCTGGCGGCCGAACCTGCGACCTCGCTGCGCCGGATGGCGGAGTACGACTATCCCTTTTCGGCCTGCGAAGTGTCGGAGATCATGGCCATGCTGCGCCGCGGTCTGCTGCCGATCGCCTACGAACCGCTCGTCGGCTCCCCGAACCGCAACCTGCGGATGGTGGGGCTGGGCATCGTGCGGCAGTTCGGCATCGAGGAGGCGGAGAGGCTTCTGCTGGCGATGGTGGCCCGCGAAAAGGTGCCGGAGCTGGGCCGCGAAGCGCTCTATACGCTCTGTTCGATGCGCTGTTCGCTCAGGCGGCGCGAGGTGGCGGGCCGCATCGCCTCCATGAGCCGCGCCGAACGCAAGGCGCTGATGCGTTACATGGCGCGGGAGGGCTATGCGCCTGCCGTGCTGCGGCGGTTGTTCGGCGACCGGGAGCGTCCCTACTACGAATCGCTTATACATTCCTATAAACGGAGTCTGGTATGCTGATCGTGCTGTTACTGCTGCTTGCCGCTGTCGCCGCTGCGGCCCTCGCGCTGCTCTGGCTTGTCGTGCGGGGACATAACAAACGGCTGCTGCTGGCAGGTTCCCACGCCGTGGCGAGCGACACGCCCGGCGGCATCGGGATATCGGTGTTGTGCAGCGGCGTCCATGCGCAGGAGCAGGTCGAAAACCTGCTTTCGGCCGAATATGCACACTATGAGGTGATCGTGGTGCTCGATTCCCTGCGTTATCCCGTCGAGTTTGCGGCCTTTACGGCCCGCTACCGCATGATCCGCGTCGAATACGCGCTGTCGGAGGAGCTGCCCGTGACGGGCGTGCGTGCGCTGGGGCGTTCGCGCAAACGCCGTTTCCGCAGGCTGGTGCTGGTGGACCGTGCACAGGATACTCCCGCCGGCGATTTCGATGCGGCGGCCGAAGTGGCGGCCTACGATTACGTGCTGCCGGTGCGGGAGGGACAGTTTCTGCTGCCGGACGCTGTCGCGCGGCTGGTGGCCGAAGTGGGGGAGCGGGGCGTCGGAGGGTGCGATTGCGTGCGTTCGCGGATCGGAGAGCCGGCCGCGCTGCTGAGCCGCGAAGCCGTCGTTGCGGCCGGCGGTTTTGCGCGCCGTCCGGGCAAAGCCGTTCCGTGGCGCCGTCGGCGGAGCCTTTGGGAGCCGGTTTGCTATACGCCCCAGTCTGCGCGCAGGCAGCGTTTTGGTTTGCAGGTAGTTCTGCGTGTCGTGCCGGCTGCGGCGCTGGCCGCTGCGATCGTCGCCGCCGTATGGACGGGCCGGTGGCCGGCGGCTGCCGTGCTGCTCACCGCAGCCCTCGTGTGGTGCGTCGCCGGATGTGTTTCGCTGGCCCTTAGCGATATTGCCTGCGGGCGTACGGGCGGCGGCGAGAAGGGGCTGCTGCGCCGCTGTAAAATAGGAGTGAAAAATTTTACCATATCATAAATTCTTGTTACCTTTACCATGGCAATCGAAATTACCGAACTCAAAAAACGAGCTACGATGATAAACGACAAGGTGAGGATGTATCTGCTGCCGCCGCTGTTCAATGCGGCAGTCAGGGCCGGAGCCTCGATAATGAATATTTACAAGAATTTAGACGATTACGATATAAGCCTCAAAGACGACAAGACGCCGATCACCCTCGCCGACCGTCTCGCACACAAAACCATCCGCGAATATCTGGGCCGCACGCGCATCCCGATCCTGAGTGAGGAGGGCCGCGAGATGCGCTACGACGAACGCCGCAACTGGGAGTTGTACTGGCTGGTCGATCCGCTCGACGGAACGGTCGAGTTCATCAAGGGAAACAACGAATTTACCGTGAATATCGCCCTGATGGAGAACAACGTCTGCATGGGGGCTGTCATTTATGTCCCCTATTTCGAAAAGATGTACGTCGCCGGGCGCGATTCGGGTTCCTACGTCAAGGAGCATATCGCGCCGGATGCCGCCGCCGAATACACCTACGACCAGATCGTCACGGGCTGGCGGCAGCTGCCGCTCGAAGAGGGGGCGGAGCATCCCCGCCTGCGGGTGGCCGTGTCGCGGTCGCACCAGACGCCCGAAACGGCGGAGCATATCGCCCGCCTGCGCGAAGCGCATCCCGATCTGGAGATCGTCGAGCAGGGGAGTTCCTACAAATTCTGCCTGCTGGCCGAGGGGAAGGTCGATTATTATGTCCGCACGACGCATACGTACGAGTGGGACACTGCCGCGGGCGAGCTGATCCTCGCCGAAGCGGGCGGCCGCACCCGCACGCTGCCCGACGACCGGGAACTGCTCTACAACGAGGAGGACCTGCGCAATCCGTGGTTCGTCTGCCGGTCGAAACACTGCAAGATTTGACGGAAGCGGTTCCGAACCGTTTCCGAGATATACGAAGAAGAGGTCGTCCGCGCGTCGGGCAACCTCATTTTTTATTCGCCGGCGAGTCGGCCTCAGCCGGTTTTGGCCAGCTTCTGCCCGCCAACCTCAGCTTGCCAACCTCAGCCTGCTACAGCCCGCCAACCTCATTCAGCCCCAGCAACTACTGCCAGCTTTCGCCACTCGATCACATCCGGTGGACTCCGGTTTGGCCCGACGGCCGCCGCGTTACTCCACCTGCGCCGCGCCAAGGAATCCCATGACGCTGAACAGCACGATTACGGCCACCAGTACGATGGAGAGCGTTGTGACGTATCTTTTTCCGGATTTGTGCCAGAAGGCGAGGATGCCCGCGAAGAGCGCGGTGTATAAAACGGCTTCGGGGATTCCGCCCAGATGATACTGCACGGGCAGGATCGTGTAGATGTAGCCGTCGAACGAACCGGGCGTGGGACCTATGGTCGAGATGAAACTCAGGCCCAGAACCAGCCACGCCAGCTTGAGGAATCCGTTTTTGCCGTACAGGAATCCGCGTACGGGCAGCAGCGCCAGCGCGATCAGCACTCCTCGGAAAATCTGCAGTCCGGGGCCGAGCGCGACCCACGGTGAGCTTACGGGCCGCATCAGCAGAGCCAGCGACTCGGACGAGAAGTGGGTTCTGTAATCGAGGAAGAGGAGGGCGAAAACGCCGGCGGTGAAGTAGGCGATCACATGCGCCGAGCATATGCGCCAGACGAATGTCTTCGGGGATTCGGGTTGTCGGATCATGTGCGGCGGGTTTGCAGGGGTTTCAGCGCGTTCGCATCCGGGGCTATTTTCCGTGCCCGGCCTCTTCGATGTCGCAGGCCGAGCAGTTGCCCGAACACCCCGCGGCCGTATGCGTGTCGGAGCAGCCGGCGCTGCCGTCCGCTTCGCGCGTTTCGTGTACGGCGCACTTGATGCCCAGCCGCTGCATGTTCTTGTTGGTCGAGATCTCGGAGTCGATGTTATGTCCCTTGATCATCAGCGTCAGCGACATGCCCACGACGAAAAGGGCCACGGCCCCCACCGCGAACAGAAAAACGATTAACCATGTCGGCATATCAATAAGGTATTTTTACGTCCCGAAATTTTGGCTTTCGGTCACAAATGTATACATTTGTAAGATAAATTGCAAAAACGCTGCCCTCTCTTCGGCGGCGGATGCAAAAAGACAACGACGCAATACTATGAAAATCGTAATAGCGGGAGCGGGAGAGATGGGGAGCCATCTGGCGAAGATGCTGAGCGGCAACGGCCACGACATCACCATTATCGACAGCGACCAGAAACTGCTTTCCGACGTGGGGAGTCTGGCCGACGTGATTACCGTCGAGGGGGATTCGACGACCTTCGCCGTGCTCCGCAAGGCTTCGGTGCGCAAGTGCGACCTTTTCATCGCCGTGAACCACGAGGAGAACGACAACGTCGTGGCGGCGATGCTGGCCAAGAAGCTGGGCGCCCGGAAGTCCATCGCCCGCATCGACAACAACGAGTACCTCGAACCCAACAACAAGGAGATGTTCATCGACATGGGCATCGACTACCTGTTCTATCCCGAAAAGGTGGCGGCCCGCGAGGTCATCAACCTGCTGGGGCACACCTCGACCACGGAGTACGTCGATTTTTCGAGCGGCAAACTCTCGCTGGTAGTGTTCCGTCTGGAACCGGCCTCGCCGCTGGTGGGACGGCAGATCGAGGGCTTCGACGACGACGAGACGCCGCTGAGCTACCGCACGGTGGCCATCACGCGGAGCGGCGAGACGATCATCCCCCGGCAGGGCGAGATCTTCACCGAGGGCGACGTGATCTACGTCATCGCGCGTCAGGACGCCGTGAAGCAGGTCATGGAGTTCTCCGGGCAGTCCAATATCGAGATCAAGAACATGATGATCCTCGGCGGTTCGCGCATCGGCATCCGCATCGCCACCGAATTGCAGGAGGAGGTGAATATCAAGCTGGTCGATTACAACGCAGAGAAGGCCTATCGGCTGGCGGAGTTGCTAGACAAGACGCTGATAATCAACGAGGACGGCCGCAACACCGAGGCCATGATGGAGGAGGGGCTTTCCAATATGGACGCCTTCGTGGCCGTGACGGGCCGCAGCGAGACCAACATCCTCGCGGCGATGCTCGCCAAGCGCATGGGGGTCAAGAAGGTGATCGCCGAGGTCGAGAACCTCAATTACATCAACCTCGCCGAGTCGATCGGCATCGACACGATCATCAACAAGAAACTGGTGACGGCGTCGAACATATTCCGCTTCACGATGTCCACCGACGTGCAGGCCATCAAGTGCCTGACGGGCAGCGACGCCGAGGTGCTGGAGTTCATCGTCAAGCCCAACGCTCCGGCCGTCAAGACCCGGATCAAGGACATGGGACTTCCCGAAGATACGATCATCGGCGGCATCGTGCGCGGCGACAAGGTGTTCATCGCCGTGGACAATATGGAAATCAACCCCTACGACCGCGTGGTGGTCTTCGCCATGCCTGCGTCCGTGGGCAAAGTAGGATACTTTTTTAACTGACGGCGCGTGCCGCGCTGCCCGGCGCACGCCGCCGGGCAGCGCACGCCGCCGGAAAACGAAACCGAACAGACACGTGTCATTCAGAAGCATATTACTCAAAGCATGGTTTTCGCAGCGCGAGCGGGCCATCGACCGTTTCCGGCGCCGGCCGGCCGAGACGCAGGAACGCGTCTTCAGGCAGCTGCTGCGCCGCGGACGGCGGACCGAATTCGGCTGGCGTTACGACTTGGGGCATGTCCGCACGGTCGAACAGTTCCAGACGATGGTCGAGACGTTCGATTACGAGACGTTCAAGCCCTATATTGAGAAGATGCTGGCCGGCGAGAAGAATGTCGCTTCGCCGGGCCGCGTGAAGCTCTTCGCCCGTTCGTCGGGCACCACGTCGGACCGGAGCAAGTACATTCCGGTCACGGAGGAGTCGCTCTGGTGGAACCATACGCTGGGCATGCGCGACGTGGCGACGGTCTTTTCGGGCAACAATCCGAAGACCGGGGTTTTCGAAGGCAAGACGCTGACGCTGGGCGGGTCGTGCAGCCGCGAAGGGCGCAATCTGGTGGGCGACCTGTCGGCCATACTGATACACGAGACGACGTTCTGGAGCGGCTGGTTCCGTGCGCCGCGTATGGCCACGGCGCTCATTCCCGACTTCGACCGCAAGGTCGAGGCGATCTGCCGCGAGTGCGTCGGCGAAAACATCACGGCCTTTGCGGGCGTGCCGTCGTGGAATTTGGCGATGATGCGTCGCGTGCTGGAATATACGGGGCGGCAGAACCTGCTCGAAGTGTGGCCCAACCTCTGCATGTTCGCCCACGGGGGCGTGGAATTCGGCCCTTACCGCCGCTCGTTCGAGGCGCTGATACCCTCGGAGCGGATGCAGTACATGGAGACCTACAACGCTTCGGAGGGCTTCTTCGCGCTGGCCGACGATCCGTCGCGCGACGACATGCTGCTGATGCTCGACTACGGCAACTTCTTCGAGTTCCGCAGCGGCGGGACGATCGTCCCGCTGGAGGGCGTGGAGTGCGGCCGTGTGTACGCCATGCTGATCACCTCGAACAACGGTTTGTGGCGTTACGAAATCGGCGATACGGTGGAGTTCACCTCGACGAATCCCTACCGGATCCGGTTCGCGGGCCGCACGCGGCAGTATATCAACGTCTTCGGCGAGGAGCTGATCGTCGATAACGCCGACCGTGCCCTGATCGCCGCCAGCAACGAGACCGGGGCCGTCGTCGGGGAGTATACCGTGGCGCCGTGCTACATGTCGCTCCGGGAGCGGGGCGCCCACGAGTGGATCGTGGAGTTCGAGCGTGAGCCTGACAGCCGCGAGCATTTCGCCGAGGCGCTCGACCGGGAGCTGCGGGCCGTGAATTCGGATTACGACGCCAAGCGCCGGACCACGCTCGAACGGCAGCGGCTGACGGTCGTGGACCGCGGGCTTTTCCTCGCATGGCTGCGCGCCCGCGGCAAGAACAAGGTGCCGCGGCTGGTCAACGACCGCCATGTGGCCGAGGAGATTCTGGCGTTCGGCGGGGAGAAGAAGTGACGGCGGACGTTTTTGCGGCGCGACGCCATGATGACAGGGCGCCGGAATGCTCCGGCAGGACAAAAATGTAAAACAAATATCGTATAATATGTATATAGCAATTGCAGGCAACATCGGAAGCGGAAAGACGACGCTGACCCAGATTCTGACCAAGCGCTACAATGCCAAGTCGTATCTCGAAGAGTGCAACAACCCCTATATCGGCGACTTCTATGAAGATATGAACCGCTGGTCGTTCAATCTGCAGATGTACTTTCTGGGAAGCCGCATCCAGCAGACGATGGACATGCTCTCCGACGGCGGTTCGGGCGTGATTTTTCAGGACCGTACGGTTTACGAGGATGCGCATATCTTTGCCGGCAACCTCCATGAAATGGGGCTGATGCCTACGCGCGACATCGAAACCTACATGAAGATTTTCAGGCTGGTGACCGAGCTGATTCCCAAGCCCGACCTGCTGATTTATCTCAAGGCGAGCGTCCCGACGCTCATTTCGCAGATCCGCAAGCGCGGCCGCGAGTACGAGATGAATATCGACGAGCTGTACCTCAAGCGGCTGAACGACAAGTACAACAACTGGATAGACAACATATACGAAGGCGACGTGCTCGTGGTGGACAAGGACCATGAGGATTTCATTTCGGACCCTGCCGTGCTGGATAAAATCTGCGCGCGGCTGGATGCGCTTAATACCCGGAAGTAACGCATGACGCTGCCTGCGAAGTTTGCCGAGCGCGTTTTGCGCGATCTGGGCGATAGCGAGGGCGCGGCGCTCTGCGCGGCGCTCGACACCGAGCCGCCCGTGTCGGTGCGCCTGAACCCGGCCAAGTGCGGCGGTACGGAGAACGGCGGAGCCGGGCGGGAGGAGGATGCGGACAAGGCGGCCGGCCGTTCGGACGGAGTGCCGCCTGCCGTGCTGGCCGACGCCGACGGCCGGGTGCCGTGGTGCGGCGACGGATATTACCTCGCGGCGCGGCCGCAGTTCACCTTCGACAGCGATTTCCATGCGGGAGCCTACTATGTGCAGGAGGCCGCGTCGCAGTTCGTGGGACATTTGTTGCAGGGTGTCGAAGTCGCCGGCAGGCGGATTCTCGACCTTTGCGCCGCTCCGGGCGGCAAGACGACGCTCTATGCGTCGCTCGCGGGACCTGACGGGCTGGTCGTCGCCAACGAGATCGACCGCCGCCGCGCTCAGGTGCTGGCGGACAACGTCCGCAAGTGGGGCACGGGCAACGTTGCGGTGACGACGTGCGAAGCCCGGCAGCTGGGCGGTTTCGAAGCGTGGTTCGACGTGGTGGCGGTGGATGCTCCCTGCTCCGGCGAGGGGATGTTCCGCAAGGACCGCGACGCCCGCGGCGAATGGAGCGAAGGCAATGTAAAGCTTTGTGCCGCAAGGCAGGACGAGCTGTTGCGTGAAGCGTGGCGTGCGCTCAAACCCGGCGGAGTGCTGATATACAGCACCTGTACGTTCAACCGCGACGAGGACGAAGGCGTACTCGAACGGATGCTCGGCTGGGCGGAGGACGAAGCGGCGCAGGCCGGGGAAGTCGCCGTCGATGCGTCGTGGGGGATTGTCTGCGGGCGCGTGGGAGCGTTCCGGACCTTCCGGTTTTATCCCCACCGGGCGCGCGGCGAGGGATTTTTCGCCGCCGTGGTCCGCAAGGCTTTCGATGCGGGCGGCCGCTGCCGCACGCCCAAGGCGCGGCGCACGGTCTTCGCTTCGGTGGACAGAGCCGCGGCAGCCGAGTTGCGCCGCTGGGTGAACAGCCCCGAACGGATGTGCTTCGTGACGGTCGCCGACACCTGTTACGGCTATTACGTCGCGCAGGCGGAAGCCGTAAAAGCGCTGGCCGAAGCGCTTCCGGTGATATATTCGGGCGTGGCGATGGGGCAGCTCTTCAAGGGGCGTCTGCGTCCCGATCCCGCGCTGGCGTTCTTCTGCGGACTGAACCGGGATGCGGTTCCCGCCGCGGAGCTGGACGAAGAGCAGACGCTCCGCTTCCTGCGCAGGCAGGAGATCGGGGCCGGACCTTTTGCCGAAGGGATCAATCTGGTGTGCGCGCGGGGCCGTGCGCTCGGATTCGCGAAGCGCATAGGAAACCGGGTAAACAACATGTATCCCAATTCATTGCGAATTATTAAACAATAGATATGGCCGAGAAACTTTTTTATTCGATGGGCGAAGTGGCCGAGATGTTCGACGTCAATGCGTCGCTGATCCGTCACTGGGAGTCGCAGTTCAGCGTCATCCGCCCCAAGCGCAACAAGAAAGGAAACCGTCTCTTCTCGCCGCAGGATGTCGAGAATCTCAAACTGATCTATCATCTGGTCAAGGAGCGGGGAATGACCCTCGAAGGGGCGAAGAAAGCACTCCGGCAGCAGCCTGCCGAGGGCGGAATGGAACGCGATGCGGAGCTGATGGAGCGTCTGCAGCGTATCCGCGCGCTGCTGGTCGAGGTACGTGAGGACCTGAAGGCCGGCGAGGGGGAAATCCTTGCCGACGCTGATAGTGACGCCGGTGCCGTGCCGGATGCGCCGGACGCCGAAGCCGCCGCACCCCGCCGCAGGGGCAAACCCGTGGTGAAGATCGCTGCGGAAGGTGAGGAAGCCGCCGATGCGGGACACTCGGTGGCGAAGCGTATCCGCAAACCCCGCCGCAAGAAGGAGGAGGTCGAAAACAAGGAGCTGTTCGCCTTTTACGAACAGTCGCTGTTTTAGGGGATTTCCGCCGCTGCGCAGGGCGGAGTTTGCCCGGTATGCCGGCGGCCTTGTGTCGTAAACATTCCCCTCCGAGGAGGGGATTTCGGGGGGGGCAGACTTGTAAACGCGGCTGAGAGCCGCGACAACGCCCCGCCGGGATGTATTACAGTTGGGAAAATGTATATATTAACGATATAAATTATGCTTATCCGTGAAATAACCGACGTCATCGAGCGTTTTGCGCCGCTGGCGTGGCAGGAGTCGTACGACAACGCCGGGCTGATCGTGGGCCGGCCCGACGACGAGGTGCGCAAGGCGCTGCTGGCCGTGGACGTCACCGACGAGGTGATGGCCGAAGCCGAGCGCGAGGGGTGCGATCTGATCATCACGCACCATCCGATCGTTTTCCATGCCCTCAAGCGGTTCAATTCGGCCGATCAGGTGCAGCGCTGCGTCGAGCGGGCCATCCGCAGCGGCATTGCGCTCTATGCCTGTCACACCAATCTCGACAGCGCGCCGGAGGGGATGAGCTGGCGGCTGGCCGAGATGCTGGGCGTGGCGGAGCTGCGTGTGCTGCAGCCCTCCGCGGCCGACGCGAAGGTCGGGTTCGGCGTGGTGGGCGAACTGCCCGGAGCCGTGGCGACCGTGGAGTTCATGCGCCATATCCAGCGTACGCTCGGCGTGCGCGTCGTGCGTCATAGCGACATCGCTTCGCCGGAGGTGCGCCGCGTGGCGGTATGCACGGGGGCCGGGGCTTCGATGATCGGCGAAGCCCGCCGCGCAGGAGCCGACATCTACATCACGGCGGACATGAAGTACAATGACTTCATGACGCCCGATAAAGCCCTCACCGTAGCAGATATAGGCCATTTTGAAAGCGAATATTGCGCAATTCAGATTTTATTTGATATTTTATCGAAAAATTTGATTACCTTTGCGGTTCGCAAGAGTGAGGACTCGCGCAATCCGGTGAACTATTTGGTTTAAGTCTAAACTATAGAAGACATTATATGGCAACACAAAAGAAAACTGCCGAAGTTGATTATTCGATGCAGGAGAAGATCATGGCGCTTTACGAGCTGCAGAAGATCGACAGCAAAATCGATGAAATCAACAAGGTAAAAGGTGAACTGCCTCTTGAGGTACAGGACCTCGAAGATGAGATGACCGGCCTGAGAACCCGTATCGACAACATCAATGCCGAAATCGAGGAGCTGAATACGCTCACCAAACAGCGCAAGCGCGAGGTGGATCAGGCCAAGATTCTTATCGGAAACTACAAGGAACAACAGAACAACGTGCGCAACAACCGCGAGTTCGACGCCATCACCAAGGAGATCGAGTATCAGGAGCTGGAGATCGAGCTGGCCGAGAAGCGTCTCAAGGAGTACAGCGCCGGCGTGAAGGCCAAGAAGCTCCAGCTGGAGGAGGCCGAAGCCGTAGCCGACGGACGCGCCGCAGACCTTGCCGCCAAGAAGAGCGAGCTGGAGGGCATCGAGGCCGAGACCGCACCGCTGGTCGCCGAGTTCGAAGTGCAGGCCGACCGCGCCAAAGCCAAGATCGACGAGCGCCTGCTGGCGGCCTACAGCCGTATCCGCCAGAACGTCCGCAACGGACTGGCCGTGGTGACCGTCAAGCGCGACGCCTGCGGCGGCTGCTTCAACCGCATTCCCCCGCAGCGTCAGGTGGAAATCCGTCAGGGCAAGAAGATCATTATCTGCGAGTACTGCGGACGTATTCTCGTGACCGATCCCGAAGAGGTTCAGGAGTAGCGGATCATTCAGTAAACAAGAGGGCCGGAGTCATTCAACTCCGGCCCTCTTCGTTTTCGCGGGCGGCTACCACACGACCCCGACGTCGAGAATCACCCCGTCGTCGGCGTCGGACGATGCGAACGAATCGGCTTTGTACTGGACGCAGATCATAATCATCGGCTCCGCGCCGGTGTTGCGCAGCGCGCGTCGGCCGTCGGGGGAGACCCGGATTACGCTGCCCTCGCCGACGGCGAAGATTTTGCCGTCCACCTGAAACTCTCCGTCGCCCCGGATGATGATGTAGAGCTCCTCGTGCGTCTTGTGGGTGTGGAGGAACCCGACGCCTGCGCCCGGCTCGATGCGCTGGAACGACAACTCCGCGCCCGTGGCGCCGAGGGCGCTGCCCGCAAATACTTTTCCGGGGATCTCGACGCCCGGAGCCAAGATCAGCGTGTGCTGGTTCAACTCGTCCATCTTTCCTACTGTCACGGCAGCGAAATTCGCGCCGCCGGCTGTTTTTTCGACTTTTTTCATCTTTGCTGTACGTTTGGTTTGCTGATACGTTTGTATTCGGTCAGGGCAAAGATAAGGAGAACGTCCGTCGGATGCAAGACGGTACGTGCGCGTATGTTACTTACATTGAGGAAACTAATGCTGGGCGTCAGGCGGAACGGAACGTGAAAAAACGGAACTTTTTTTTCGCGCCGTGCGGAATCTCCGGCTGCCGGCGGCGGTGCGGCGAGTGTTAATTTATTAACATCAAAATCCTTCCGACTTTTATAAATATTCCTTAACTTTGCAAAGTCGTAATTTTCGGACTAAAATTACTAACAAATGAAGATAGCTATTGCCCAGTTGAACTACACGATCGGGGATATCGACGGCAACGCCTCGAAAATCATCGATTCCATCAACAAAGCGAAAGCGCAGCGCGCCGACCTTGTCATCTTTGCCGAACAGGCCGTGAGCGGGACACCGGCTTTCGATCTGCTGCGTAAGACGACCTTCCTCGAATTGTGCGAGGACGCGCTGGTCGAAATAGCTTCGTGCTGCGACGGCATCGCCGCGATCGTGGGACTGCCGATCCTCACGCGCGAGGGAACCATCAGCGCCGCGGCGCTGATTCAGGACCGCAAGGTGCTGCGCTACGTGGGCAAGAAATATATCACGGCCCGCCGCGAAATGGGCTTTCTCGTCCCCTCGAAAGGGTTCGAATATGCGACGATCAAAGGTCACAAGTGCGCCATCATCGTGGGCGACGACCTGAGCCGCGAGCACGATTTCGACAAGTCGGTCGAAACCGTCATCTCGATCAACGCCCGCAAATACGGCAAGGGCACCATGACCTACCGTTACGATATGATGCGTCATCTGTCGTTCGTCGAAGCCAAGAATCTGGTGCTGGTCAATCAGGTCGGAGGCGCGACGGACATCGTCTACGACGGCACGTCGGGCGCGTTCAACAACCGCGGCGAGCTGGTGCTGATGATGAAGCAGTTCGAGGAGGATTTCCAGATTTTCGACACCAAGGCCCAGAATCCTCCCGTCGGGGTTCCTTCGACCTACAACGACCGCACGCGGATGGTCTATCAGGCGGCCCGCTGCGGACTCCGCGACTTCTTCCTCAAGAACGGTTACAAGAAGGCCTGCATCGGCCTTTCGGGCGGTATCGACTCGGCCGTGGTGGCCTGTCTGGCCGCCGACGCGCTGGGCGCCGGGAATGTCCGCGCCCTGCTGCTGCCTTCGCAGTTCTCGTCGGACCATTCGGTCGAAGACGCCAAGAAGCTGGCCGAGAACCTCGGCATCGAATACAACGTAATTCCCATTACCGAAATATATACCAGTGTGGTGAATACCCTCAAGCCGGTCATCGGCGGGCGGGAGTTCGACGCCACGGAGGAGAATATCCAGACCCGTATCCGCACGGTGCTGCTGATGGCCGTGCAGAACAAGACGGATTACATTCTGCTCAACTCGTCGAACAAGAGCGAGAATGCGCTGGGCCTTTGTACGCTTTACGGCGATACGGCGGGTGCGTTCAGCCCCACGGGCGACCTCTACAAGAGCGAGATGTACGACGTGGCGCGTTATATCAACCGCACGTTTGGCAATGTGATTCCCGAAAACATTCTGGACAAGGAGCCGTCGTCGGAGTTGCATCCGGGACAGAAAGACAGCGATATTCTGCCGCCCTACGAGGTGGTGGACGCCATTCTGCTGCGCATGATCGAGGAGGGCCAGCACCGCGAGGAGATCGTCAATGCGGGGTTCGACTCGGAAGTCGTGGAGAAGATCCACTGCATGATCATGCGCAACGAGAAGAAGCGTTACCAGTTTCCGCCCGTGCTGCGCCTGTCGATGTGCTCGTTCGGGCACGAACGGCTGATGCCCCTGACCAATAAATACGGCGACTGAGGCGTGGCATCCGGAATCATCGAACACGAAGGGATCGTGTCGCGCGTCGAAGGCAACCGGGTCTATGTGAAGATTACCTCACAGAGCGCCTGCGGTGCCTGCAAGGCGCGCGAGGCCTGCGGCTTGGCCGAAGCGCAGGAAAAGATCGTCGAGGTGACGACCCCCGGAGCGCAGCAACACTACACCGCAGGCGAAAGCGTTACGGTCGGCGTCCGCCGCAGTGCGGGCGCTGTCGCCGTTATATTGGCCTATGTGGGTGCGCTGGCGGTGCTGCTGGGGGCGCTGGCCGCGGCGGTCGCCGCGCTGGGATGGAGCGAAGGCCGCAGCGCCTTGGCGGCATTGGCCGCAGTAGGCGTCTATTACTGCGTGTTATGGCTCTTCAGGCATAAAATCGAACACACAATTCATTTCTCAATAACCAAAAACTACTGATGGAAGTATTACTTTACACAATCCTGACGCTGTGTGCGCTGGGAGTGCTTTCCGCGGTGATCCTCTATTTCGTGGCCCAGAAATTCCGGGTCGAGGAGGACCCCAGAATCGACGAGGTGGAGAAGATGCTGCCGGGCGCGAACTGCGGCGGCTGCGGTTTCGCCGGCTGCCGCGGCATGGCCGATGCGCTCGTGAAGCAGGACGACATTTCGTCGCTCTTCTGTCCCGTGGGCGGCGGCGACTGCATGAAGGCCGTCGCGGCTTACCTCGGCAAGTCCGCTCCCGAAAAGGAACCGCAGGTCGCTACCGTGCGCTGCGGCGGAACCTGCGAGAAGCGTCCCCGCACCAACGATTTCAACGGCGCCAAGTCATGCGCCGTGGCTTCGTCGCTCTATGTGGGCGAAACGGGCTGTGCGTTCGGCTGTCTGGGATTCGGGGACTGCGTCGTCTCCTGTGCTTTCGACGCGATCCGCATGAATCCCGAAACGGGGCTTCCCGAAGTCGATCCCGATAAGTGTACGGCCTGCGGCGCCTGCGTGAAGGCGTGTCCCAAAATGATTATCGAGCTGCGCAAGAAGTGGCCCAAGAACCGTGCGGTATACGTGTCGTGCGTGTCGAAGGACAAGGGCGCGGTGGTGATGAAAGCCTGCAAGGCCGGATGTATCGGCTGCGGCAAGTGCCAGAAGGTGTGCGCGTTCGACGCGATTACGATTGCGAACAACCTTGCCTATATCGACCCGCAGAAGTGTAAGCTCTGCCGCAAGTGCGTGAACGAGTGCCCGACGGGCGCGATCCGGCTGGTCGGCATGGAACCGCTGCCCAAGGCGCCGAAGACTCCGGCGGCTCCCGCTGCGCCGAAGGCGGCGCCGGTCGCTGAGAAAACGGCACCGGCCGCAGAGAAGGCTGTTGAATCCGCCAAGCCGGCCGCGGAGAAGGCCGCGCTTGCATCCGGGCAGGCCGCTCCGGCCGACGCTTCTAAGGCGGCCGCAGTCGAAAAGCCTGCCGGGAGTGCCGCTGCGCCTGAGAAGGCCGCGGCCAACGCTGAGAAGGCCGCTCCGGCGGAAACCGCTTCCAAAGCCGAATAAACGGATTTTTCCGCAGAGCCGGGGCGGGCGTGGACCTGCCGGGGCGGCGGAAGACGAAGGAAAGAATCCAACCGAAAAAACAGAGAAATTAAGATATGAAGACATTTCCAATAGGCGGAGTCCATCCGTCGGAAAATAAACTGAGCGGCGCCAAACCGATCGAGGTGCTTCCGCTGCCCGATGCGGTGGCGATTCCCCTCGCACAGCATATCGGCGCGCCCGCCGCGGCCAAGGTCGCCAAGGGCGACAAGGTGCTGACGGGACAGCTCATCGCAGAGGCGTCAAGCTTTATGTCGGCCAATATCCACTCCCCGATTTCGGGAACGGTGACGGCTGTCGACGCCGTTCCCAACGGTCAGGGGCTGCGCCAGGTGATGATTACGATCAAACGCGAGGGCGACGAGTGGGCTGAAGGCATCGACCGTTCGGAGACGCTCGTCCGCGAGTGCGCGCTTTCGTCCGCGGAGATCATCGCCCGGATCAAGGACGCCGGTATCGTCGGCATGGGCGGTGCGACGTTCCCCACGCATGTGAAACTCTCGGTTCCTCCCGGAAGAAAGGCCGAAGCCTTGATTATCAACGGCGTGGAGTGCGAGCCTTACCTGACCTCCGACCACCGTACGATGCTCGAACACGGCGAGGAACTGCTCGTGGGCGTGACGATCCTGATGAAGGCGATCGCCGTGGAGAAGGCTTACATCGGCATCGAAAACAACAAACCCGACGCCATAGCGCACCTGCGCAAACTGGCCGAATGGTATAAGGGGATCGAAGTGGTGCCCCTCAAGGTGAAATATCCGCAGGGCGGTGAGAAACAGCTGATCGCCGCCGTGACGGGCCGTGAGGTGCCGCCTCCGCCCGCGCTTCCGATCGACGTGGGCGCCGTGGTGTGCAACGCTTCGACGACCTATGCCGTCTATCAGGCCGTGCAGAAGAACAAGCCGCTCATCGAGCGCGTGGTGACCGTCACGGGCAAGGGCGTGAAGGAGCCGAAGAACCTGCTGACCCGCATGGGCACGCCGATTTCGGCATTGCTCGAAGCAGCCGGAGGGCTTCCCGCCGATGCGGGCAAGGTGATCAACGGCGGTCCGATGATGGGCCGGGCGATGGTCAACCTCGATTCGCCCGTGACCAAGGGGTGTTCGGGCATTACGGTGATGAGCGGCCGCGACGCCGTGCGCCGCGAGGCTTCGCAGTGCATCAAGTGCGCCAAGTGCGTGGCCGCCTGCCCGATGGGGCTTGAACCCTATTACCTCTCGAAAATGACGCAGAAGAAGGGCTGGGACGCGCTCGAAGAGCAGATGATCACCTCGTGTATCGAGTGCGGTTGCTGTCAGGCTTCGTGTCCCTCGTACCTGCCGCTGCTGGACTGGGTGCGTCTGGGCAAGCAGACCGTTATGGGAATTATCCGTGCGCGCGCCGCGGCTCCCAAGAAGTAAATCTCCGAACGTAAAAAATACCAAATATTTATGGCAAACAAACTTGTAGTTGCTCCCGCACCGCACGTACAGACCTCGCAGTCTACGGCCCGGATCATGCGCGACGTCGTGATCGCGCTGATGCCCGCGCTGGCGGTCTCGGCCGTGGTGTTCGGAGTGGACGTACTGCGTGTCACGGCGCTTTCGGTCGCGGCCTGCGTACTGTTCGAATATCTGATTCAGAAGTTTCTGGTCCGCGGCGCTTCGACCATCGGCAACTGGTCGGCGGTGGTGACCGGCGTGTTGCTGGCCTTCAACCTGCCCGCGTCGATTCCTTGGTGGATCGTGCTGATCGGCGCTTTCGTCGCCATCGCCATCGCCAAGATGACCTTCGGCGGACTGGGCAAGAATCCGTTTAACCCCGCGCTGGTGGGCCGTGTGTTCCTGCTGATCGCCTATCCGGTGCAGATGACCTCGTTCCCCGTACCGGTGAACGGCTCGTTCGACGCGCTGTCGGGCGCGACGCCGCTGGCGGCCGTGAAGCACGGCGCCGCCGCCGACGTGCTCGGCGTGCAGGAACTGCTGTTGGGCAACATGCCGGGTTCGCTGGGCGAGGTGGCCGCGCTGGCATTGATCTGCGGCTTCGTCTACCTGCTGTGGCGGCGCGTCATCACGTGGCAGATTCCCGTGACGATCCTCGGCACGATGGCGCTGTTCGCGTTTGTCGTCGCGGCGGCGAAGGGCGGACTCTCGGCCGGTCCGGTGCTGTGGCAGTTCCCGTTATTCCATGTGTTGGCCGGCGGCGCGCTGCTGGGTGCGATCTTCATGGCGACGGACTATTCGACCTCGCCGATGACCGTCCGGGGCGGCGTGATCTTCGGCGTCGGCATCGGCGCGATTACGATGTGCATCCGTCTCTGGGGCGCCTATCCCGAAGGCATGTCGTTCGCGATCCTGATCATGAACGCCGTGGTGCCGCTGATCAACAAATATGTCAAACCCAAGCGCTTCGGCGTAAAATAGGAGGGGTGCAGATATGAAAAGTACACTTTTGAATATGACGGCCGTGCTCTTCGGCATCACCCTCGTCGCTTCGGCCGGGGTGGGCGCCGTGAACATGATCACGGCGGAACCGATCGCTCAGGCCGAGCAGGCGGCCAAAACCGCCGCGCTGAACGGCGTGCTTCCGGCGTTCGATGAGACGGCGGCCGAGACGCTGACCATCGACGAGATGCCGATCACGGTCTACACCGCGACCAAGGGCGGCCAGCTGGCCGGATATGCCGTGGAGTCGATGACCAAGAACGGTTTCGGCGGCGCGATCAACATGATGGTGGGCTTCACGCCCGACGGCGAGGTAATCAACGTCAATGTCCTGAAGCAGGCGGAGACGCCCGGACTGGGAACCAAGATGGCCGACGCCGACAACGTGCTGCTGCGCAGCGTCAAGGGGCAGAAACTCGAAGAGAAGAAGCTCGTGAACGGCAAGCTGGCCGTCGCCAAGGACGGCGGCGACGTCGATGCGCTGACGGCGGCGACCATTTCGTCGCGCGCCTATGTGGATGCGATCAACCGTGCATGGATGGCTTACAAGAGCGTTGCGACGGGTGCAACCCCGACCGACGTGTCGTCCGGCGCGACTTCCGCGGCCGGAGATTCGGCGGAGGAACAAACCAGCGGGCCTGAGGCTCAGGAAGGAGGACAAAATGAATAAGCTGAATATCATCGTAAGCGGCATCGTCAAAAACAACCCGACGTTCGTGCTGGTGCTGGGCATGTGCCCCACGCTGGGTACGACGACCTCGGCCGAAAACGGCATGGGCATGGGACTGGCGACGATGGCCGTGCTGATCATGTCTAATCTGGTGATCTCGCTCATCAAGAACATCATTCCGGACAAGGTGCGCATCCCGGCGTTCATCGTCGTGATCGCTTCGTTCGTGACCGTTATCCAGATGCTGATGCAGGCATACGTGCCGGCGTTGTACGCTTCGCTGGGCGTATTTATCCCGCTGATCGTGGTGAACTGCATCATCCTCGGCCGCGCCGAGGCGTTCGCTTCGAAGAACTCGCCGCTGGATTCGATCCTCGACGGCGTGGGCATCGGTCTGGGCTTTACGCTGGCCCTGACGGCCGTGGGCGCCGTGCGCGAAATACTGGGCAGCGGCGCGATTTTCGGCGTCAGCCTCGGTACGGCGGATTACATGCCGCTGATCTTCGTGCTCGCACCGGGCGCGTTCCTCGTGCTGGGGTACCTCATGGTTTTGTTTAATAAATTAGCCAAGAAATAGTTATGGAGCTTTCCTATTTTGCAATCATCATCGGCGCCATCTTCGTAAACAACGTCGTGCTGGCGCAGTTCCTCGGCATCTGCCCCTTCTTGGGCGTGTCGTCGAAAGTCGAGACCTCGATGGGCATGGGGGCTGCCGTAACGTTCGTCATGGCGATCGCCGCCGTGGTGGCATGGCTGATCCAGACCTATGTGCTCGTCCCGCTGGACATCGTCTACATGCAGACCATCGTCTTCATTCTCGTGATCGCGGCGCTGGTGCAGATGGTCGAGATCATGCTGAAGAAACTTTCGCCCTCGCTCTATCAGGCGCTGGGTATCTTCCTGCCCCTCATCACGACCAACTGCGCCGTGCTGGGCGTGGCGATCCTGATGATCCAGAAGGAGTTCAACCTGCTGCAGAGCGTCACCTATTCGGTGGCTACGGCGCTGGGCTTCGCCCTCGCGCTGGTGCTCTTCGCCGGTATCCGCGAGCGTCTCGATTTCGAGGACGTTCCCAAAGCCTTCAAGGGGGTGCCCATCGCGCTGATTACGGCCGGTATCCTCGCCATGGCTTTCATGGGATTTTCGGGGCTGGTGTAAGTGCCGAACCGGTAGCGGCTGTCGGGAAGAAACAGCCGGTCCGGGAGCATGGCGGGGAAGGTTATGCCGCCGTTGCGGACACGAAAAAGGGAAGTTGCTTCGGCAACTTCCCTTTCTTATTTCGACTGCAGGCTGTCGGCCTGTTCGGCGGGCGGTACGAACCGCTGGCGGATCGCCTCTTTGGCCGTGCGGGAGATGTAGGCCCAGCGCGTGGCGATCATGACGAGCAGCATCGCCACGACGGCGATCATCATCAGCTCCTGCCCGGACCGGGCTTTGAACCATTCGGAAAGTTTCATGTTTTTGCGATTATTTTCGGCTGAAACGTTCGTTTCTTGCGTGCAATTAATTAATTTTGCAAAAATAACAATAAAAACCCGGATTCGAAATGAAGGATATCATAAAACTTCACGACAGAAAGTTCAAAATCATGATTCCCGCCGAGAAAATCGACGAGGCTGTGTCGGCTGTTGCCCAGCGCATAAACGAGGATTACGGCGACAAGGAGACGCCGCTGTTCGTCGGCGTATTGAACGGTTCGTTCATGTTCATGAGCGATCTGATCAAGAAAATCGAGTTTAACAACGAGCTGTCGTTCGTGAAGCTGGCCTCGTACGAGGGAACCTGTTCGTCGGGCTGCGTCAAGAGCCTGATCGGGCTGAACGGCAGCATCGAAGGCCGCCACGTGATCGTGGTCGAGGATATCGTCGATACGGGCGAGAGCATCGAGTACATGATTTGCGACCTCAAGGCGCAGAAACCCGCGAGTCTCGAAGTCTGCACGCTCTTTTTCAAACCGGGGTCCTACCGCAAGCAGATTCCGATCAAGTACCGCGCGATGGAGATCGGCAATGAATTCATCGTCGGCTACGGACTGGATTACGACCAGCTGGGCCGCAGTCTGAAAGATATTTACGTGGTCACCGAATAATGGCTTTCACCACAGATACCGAACTGCTGGACGGAGGACGCCTGCTGCCCCTCGTCGAGGATTTCTATACCATTCAGGGCGAAGGATTCCACGCGGGGAAACCCGCCTATTTCATCCGTCTGGGCGGATGCGACGTGGGGTGCCGCTGGTGCGACGCCAAGTATACGTGGAATCCGAAACTCTATCCGCCGACCGACGTGCGGACGGTCATCGACCGCGCGCTGGCGTGTCCGGCTCAGGCGATCGTCATTACGGGCGGCGAGCCGCTGCTCTACCCGCTGGGCGTGTTGACCGAAACTCTGCACGAGAAGGGGTTGCAGATCTTTCTGGAGACTTCGGGGACGCACCCTTTCAGCGGTTACTTCGACTGGGTATGTCTGTCGCCCAAACGGCAGCAGCCCCCGCTGGACGAAGCGCTGGAGCGGGCGCACGAGCTGAAGGTGATCGTCGAAAGCGAAAGCGACTTCGAATGGGCCGAGCGGAACGCCGCACGGGTGCGGCCGGAGTGCATGCTCTACCTGCAGCCCGAATGGAGCGTCGCCGAACGGGTGATGCCCGCGATGGTCGAGTACGCCAAGGCGCATCCGAAGTGGAATATCTCCATACAGACGCATAAATACATGCACATACCCTGATGAGTTTCGAGGTGGGCCGGAAGTTCTGGATCGCCGCCACGGCGGTCATTGTCGTCGTCACGCTGTTCGTGGTGGGGCGCAATTCGCTGCATGCCGTGAAAATCAAGCGTCAGATCAATGCGATGACCCGCGAGAAGGAGTATTACCGGACGAAGATCGAGCAGGACAGCACGCTGCTGGAGCGGTTGCAGTATGACGATTATCTGGAGGAGTACGCCCGCGAAAATTACCACATGCAGCGGAGGGGCGAACACGTCTATATTATCAAGGAATAAGTCTTATGCCGGGAGACGGCTCCCGGAGTCAGTGAAATGCGGCGGCCTTCGGGCCGCTGTTTTTTGTTATGGCTGCCGAGGGGCGTTATGGCTGCTGAGAGGAGATATGTCGGGCGGCGCGAGGGCCGGCCGGGTTGTTCGGCTGCCGT
>ENA-USYV01001114-USYV01001114.1-human-gut-metagenome-genome-assembly--contig:-NODE-1114-length-27614-cov-10.523042_pt1 | contig 27614 bp, 21 predicted proteins | sample MGYA00250066_ERZ773514 | MGnify/ENA primary metagenome ERZ773514 (study PRJEB29103, sample SAMN06112049) | human gut metagenome | biome: human gut; feature: ankylosing spondylitis patient; material... | reverse complement strand
CAAAAATCAACTTTATCGGATCGCCAGCATGTTTGCATTGGGGCTATGTCAATCGTTCAAATTTATTTTGGACAGTAGTGAACCGGAATCTAAAATTGGAGGCGTCCGTGGTGTCAAAGGAAATAAAGCGAAAATTTTGGGGGATTGATGATTTTTGAAAAAAAATCAGTCGGAGTGCTTTAACGACAGTGCACCAGGAACATCTGCTCCATTACCCCATCCTTACAAATCAAACTCTATCCGCGACCAAAACGGCAAAAAACTTAACAGCTTTTGTACATCTCCACGAAGTAAAAAATAAGTTTGCAGGGATCGTCGGCAATCCCTGCAAAAATACCTTTCTAAGTTCTTGTCATTCTTAGTTGGCTGTTGGATCTTAACTGCAGTCTCTAACACCTTTAGAAGTCAAATTGTGGCGGAGGTAGTTGCTGAACCAATCATTGATTGATGCTAGCTTTCCATCATTGATTTCACGGCAATTCTTCCAAAGGCCATTGCCTTTCCGATGGATGACCCTGTCATGTAAGCAGCTCCATGAACGCCGCCTGTCATTTCACCGCATGCGTACAAGTGTGGAATTTTTTCTCCGAAGACGTTTAGAACTTCTGCCTTAGTGTTGATTTTGACTCCGCAGTAGGTGGCAATAAGGCGAGCTGTGGCCGGATAGATATAAAAAGGTCCAGTTTCGATTTTTACTAATTCTCCTGACCCCGAGTTAATACTTGTTCGATTGAAATCTGGATCGGGTATTTTGTTGTCTATGTTGGAGTTGTAGCGAGTAATCGTCTCTTTTAGGCCTTTTGGATCGACGCCAGCTTTTATTGCTACTTCCTCGATTGTGTTTCCTCGAAAAGCGCATTCAGGCTCTTTACCCTGATCATAGAGTTCCATCCATTTTTTCTCTACCAGCTTCGCTTTCATTCGTTCTTGTCTGATTGGTTCATCAAAAACGATGTAAGCAATTCCATTTTCTTCTTTTAGGGCTGCGTCCCCTAAGAGTTTGTAGGATACTGATTCATCAACGATTCTCTTGCCTTTTTTGTTTGTGATAATTGCGCCGCTCCAGAAAGCCTGGCAGCTTCCGGAATGACGAGGATTTGCCGGATAGCAGAAGGTTGCCTTAATGTATTCAGTATCTAAGGTATCGGCTCCATAAGCCATTGCCATTAAGATCCCGTCGCCCGTACAACCTCCTCCGGCCCTTGCCTGTGCTTTAAGCATCAACGGGTTAAACCTTTGGAGCATTTTAGGATTCATAGCGAAGCCGCCGGCTGCTAATAAAACCCCTTTCTTTGCTTTGAAGTAGAGAATTTGCCCATCCTTGTTTTTTGCTTTCACACCGCCTATGCCTTCCAGCTCATTATCCCAAACAAGGCGTTCTGCTGGCGTATTGAGTTTGAGATCGGCTCCTTTCTCCAGCACGTATTTTTTCATGTCGCCGACCAAAAGAGGAGGAGGAAAATTATGAGCTCTCGGAACAGTCGAGCCTCCGCCATGAGTGATTTCCGTGGGTTTGATGCCTCTTTCAAGACGAATGAAGTTGTAGTGTTCTTTCGTTTCCTTAAGATAAGCCTTGATGAGTTCGGGATCGTTTTTATACTGCCCAGTCTTCAGCATATCCGCCAATGCCTTCTCGTCGCTGTCAACAATACCCCTTTCATGCTGATCGACCGTATCTGTAACAGCCCATTTTCCTCCGCAAAGAAGGGAAGACCCGCCTACGATGGCTGTTTTTTCCAGAATGAGCGTTTTAAGGCCTTTCTGCATGGCCAAGCAGCCGGCAGCAAGACCGCCGTCCCCCGCACCGATAATGATAATGTCATATTCAGCGTCCCATTTTTGAGGAGCCGGAGTAAAGGCGTGAGCTTGGGAAGTTGCTGCAAGCGTAGAGATAACGCCGGTTTTTAAGAAACTGCGTCTATTGAGCATAGTTATCGACCTTTTGAAATATTGATTTCGCCTTTCTTCTCAAAGTTGGCGAAGATACAAGACTCATGATTTCTCGGAATTGGCATCCTTATCCAATCCCGAGAACTGGTTCAGCACCTTATGATCCTCTTCGGAAAGAATCATTCATTTGGAATAGAAATGTTTATATATTTCGGTGCAACTATTGACGAACGATTAGCTGTTTGCGATATCCAGTGCAGCCAATCTGCCGAATGAGAAAGCTTTGCCTAGAGCCGTGCCTGTCATATAAGCTGCACCGTGGACTCCGCCGGTTGCCTCCCCGCAGGCATAGAGTCCAGGAATCGCTTCTCCGAAAACATCAATGACTCGTGCATTCGCGTCGATTCTTAAACCACAATATGTGGCAATACATCTTGGTTTTGTGGGATAGAGGAAGAAAGGTCCCTTCTCAATTTTGAGAGGCTTGCCGAAACCTGACGTGAGCGAATCACGTCCGAAAACACTGTCTTTCCCGTTCATTTCGATATCTGAATTATATTTAGCAACCGTCTCTTTGAGATTTTCAACGTTTACGCCTGCTTTTTTCGCGACTTCTTCGAGCGTTGCGCCACAGAAGCAGAAGGGAGCATCTTTTCCGGCGTTGAGGAATTCATTGTTCAGAACCATCGCATTGCGGGGATGCTCTTTAATTCTGCGGTTTCGAATATTTTCGTCAAAGAGTTGGAAGGTGTATTCGTCCGGCTGTGCCAAGGCAGCATCGCTCAGCAGTTTGTAAGATTTGGATTCGTTCACGAACCTCTTTCCTTCATGGTTGACGATAATTGCACCCGCGTAATAGCAATGGACGGAATCCGGATAATTTCCGAGCTGGTAGCCGAATGTTGCTTTAATGTAATTAGTGTCAAGCACATCCGCGCCGTAAGCCTGCGCCATTTTTAGACCGTCACCTGTATTTCCTTTGCAGCCGGCGGGTGTGACTTTAGCCATCAGCGGGTTATATTTTTCCATTAATTCTTTAGAGTACTGGAATCCGCCGCTTGCAATGATGACACCTTTGAGTGCTCTGATATTTAAAACTTCAGAGCTCTTCCTGGCTCTGACGCCTACAATTCTTCCTTCATCCCAAATTAGCCTTTCCGCCGGTGTATTAAACAAGAAGGGGACACCCTGCTGATCTTTGACATAGGTAAAAATTTGAGTCAGCAACTTTGAAGGAGGGTAATATAAATGCGCCCTCGGCACACTCATTCCGGAGACGGCATTGACAGACTTTGGTCTCGCCCCGAGAGTGTTGTGAATGAAATTAAAAACTTCTCGAATACTTTTGATGTGAGCTTCGACAAGAGCCGGATCGTTTTTATTTTGACCGACTTTTAGCATTTCTTTTTTAAATAGTTCTTCGCTGTCCTTAATTCCTTTTTCTCTTTGGATTGGGCTGTCAGCGATAGAGAGCTGGCCGCCGCAAACTGCGCTGGACCCTCCCGGGAAAGCCAATTTTTCCAAAACGACAGGTTTGAGGCCCTTCTCGGCAGCATAATGAGCAGCCATCATGCCTCCGCCGCCTGCCCCGATGATAACGACATCATAGGTTGCGTCCCACTTGGCAGGAGCATTAACGGGTGTCGCTTGAGATGTCCCGGCCAGAATAGCAGCGCCTGAAAGAACAGATGTTTTTAGGATATTTCTTCGAGTTAGTTTCATGATTTCTCCTTTTCGTTTGAGCCAACGATAAAGAGCATAAGTCGAAGGACTACGCGCGTATGTATGCAATTTACAATTGAAAAACAAGGACGGATGCAATGCTTTCAAATCTCGGGATTAGTCTTGCGATGGCCGGCTTTTTGTTAACAGCCTGCCCTTTGATTTCTGCTGAACCAACTGATGTGCAGACCGCGCCCGTATATCTTTACGGAGTTGAATTTACTCGGCCCTCATTCGAGCTCAAAATTGCCAAAGAAACCTATGAGGTTATTCAGAAGTCTATAGAACCGAGGAAACTCATTGTAAGAAACGTTACTACCTCTGGATTGGATGAGGCCATCAAGGAGAGAAAAGCCGATATTGTGATTGCTAACAGCGGTATTTATCGACGTTACTTACAGAATGGATGGAGAGACGTCCTGACTTTGGCAACCGGCGTTCAGCCCAATCCCGACCAAGCTGTCGGAAGTTTGATTTTGGCTAATAAAAAGCTCGGGATCAATACGATTGAGGACTTAAAGGGGCACTCGATTGCCTTAAATACGCCTTCAGCTTTTCAAGGAACACTCACCATCAAGAAAGAGTTATTGGATCGCCACTATGATCCGGATACCTTTTTCTCCAAAATTCTCTACCTAGGCACAAATCCCCAGAAACGTCTGGAGGCCGTAAGAAACGGAGAAGCCGACAGCACTTTTCTCAGTGTCTGTTATGCAGAACGACACAAGAGAAAGACGGGTTTTGATTTAACGGAAGGATTGGAAGTCGTGGGAATCAAACCGAACTTATCTTCTCATTGTTTAACATCAACAGACCTTTATCCGAATTTTTCTCTTCTGGTTTCTTCGAACTTAAGTTCTCAGATGATTCGTCAAATTGCAGAGAATCTCTTGAGAATTAGGCCTAATGCTGATGGAGAGTATTGGACATTCGCAAGCGATTACGATCCGGTAGACAAGATGTACGAAGCTCTAAAGGAAGGCCCCTATCAGCACCTTAAAAGTTGGACGCTGACAAGAATTTGGAATGAATTTAAAACGCTGATCCTATTGCTAATTCTCTCCCTTTTTTTCGCTATTTGGCATATTTATGCCACCGGAAGAGCAGTCTACAAAGCCACCAACGACATCCTTCAAGCCACACAGGATCAAAAGAAAAAAGCCGAAGAGGTCCAATCTATTAAAGATGCATTGGTGGTTTCCAGTCTTTCAAGTGTTATCGCTCACGAGTTGGGTCAGCCTCTAGCGGCCTGCCTTTTCTACGCTAATAGTTTGGACAAGCTTCTGAAGAATTGGACAGACGCGAAAAAGGCGATTGCCTCAGAAGCTACGGACTCCCTGCAGCAACAGTTAACTCGCATTACAGAAATTCTGGGAGTTGTTCAAGATTATGCGACCAAGAGGAAAAGTAGAAAAGAGTTCATCTATCTTAATGATTCCATAACTAAAATCGTCGCTAACTTCGTTCGCTCACAGCCAGCCTCAAAAAAATTATTCCGTTTGGACCTGTGTAAGAATGACCATAAGGTCTGTTTTCCTCAGCTTGAGTTTGAAATTGTGATCAGCAATCTGGTTAGGAATAGCTATCAGGCACTAAAAGACAGATCCGACCGGGAGATCCGAATTAGTACAAAAAATTCGGGATCCTCGGGCTTCGAAATTTGCATTACCGACAACAGCGGAAAGTTCACAGAAGAAGTACTCTCTCAATTAGAGCGGCCTTTAGTCTCAAAAAAAGAAGAAGGTATGGGATTAGGCATAAGCATCGTCAAATCCATTCTTAGGCGGCATGGAGTCGGAGTGAAATTTCAAAGATCCGACGATAATAATCTAGTATGCATAATCACCGTCTTCCCCAATGAAAAAAACGAAAATTCCGGAGGAGAGAATGAATAAAAGTGCCCTCATTCGAGTTGTCGATGATGACGAAGCATTATTGAAAGCCATTAAATTTTCGTTAGAGCTTGACGGTTTTTCTGTAGCTACCTATGGGTCAGCTGAAGCTTTTTTAGAAAAAGACGACTTGGAAAGACCGGGCTGCATTATTTTGGATTACCAAATGCCGGGCCTTAATGGAATGGAAGTCCAAAGACTCTTGTCCGAGCAAGAGATAATCCTCCCCATTATCTTTCTTACTGCACATGCAGATGTCAATATGGTTATCGGAGCCTTTAAGGGAGGTGCTTTTGATTTTCTTCGTAAACCGGTTGTACCTGAACTTCTGACTCAAGCAATAGAAAAAGCCATTGAAGAAAACGAAAAGACAATCGAAAAATTAAGAGAATTTGCTCCGGAGAAACGCTATGAGCATCTCTCGGAACAACAAAAACAAGTCGCTAAGCTTATCGCTAGAAATTTAACAAGCTCTGTAATCGGAGAACGACTTGGTAAGAGTCGAAGAACCATAGAGAGGCACCGAGCCAATGTACTGCATTTACTTGGCGTCTCAGGTCCTTCGGAATTAAAGAATTTCCTTCTCTATCAATAAGTTTTAATCTCGCCGGACAAACCCTGCGTAAGACATTAAATAGCCATTGTTTACCGCGGTAGTTGTAGTTGTGGCCACTCGGAAAAAGCTTCCATAGAGCAATTAGTAGCGGTTAATACCGATTATATTTACTTGTTGATTTATCGGAATTTTTTTGTTTCTCTGTTATGCCAATTCTAGGATTTGTTGAGACTAAACACTCGAAGAAAAATCTATATCCCTCATCGCATGCAATCGTTCGAATCATGCGGACTGCTTACTATTTGGACTCCCAATGGAAACAATAGTCAGAACGTTCTTTCTGGCCAGTACTAATATATCGATCCGGGGAGAATTGGATTACTTAATTATTTAATAATCAAGGCATTTAATTAAATCTGAACTTCTCATGAGATTTGATCTCAAGTCCCAATTTATTTTCTAACTTCTTAATTTTCCTTATAAAAATCCTTGCAATTCTAATTTTCTTTTGCTACAATTGAGTGTAGCGCTAAACTTAATTGTAAGGTCGTTATGTTTAAGGATTTTCTCGTTTCCACCCCCGACGAGAAGGGAAAAATTACAACTCAAACTCGAAAGACTCAGGCCGGCAAGACCGTTTATGTCCTTTATGAAATCGGGCGTACTTACAACGCCGCTAAAAAATACAATGTTCCTCACCGAGTAGTCATCGGCAAGGCTGACCCTAATGATCCGGAGAAAATGTATCCCAACGAAAAGTACTTCGAACACTTTCCCCAAACTGTTGAGAAGGTCGAGCCGATTGAAGAAAACTCTCTTAGGAGCTGCGCCCTGGAAATCGGCAGCTTCATTGTCATCGATAAAATCATCAAGCATTACAAGCTCGACAAAATCGCTTCCGCCTGGTTTGGCAGGGATGCCGGCCTCTTTCTGGACTTAGCCGCTTACATGATTGTCACGGAGGACAATGTCGGCCAATATTATCCCGGCTACGCATTCAACCATCCTTTGTTTACCGAAGGAATGCGGTTAGTCAGCGACTCTAAGGTCTCGCGTTTCCTCTCCTCGATGACTAAGGATCAGGTCTTTGGCTTTCTCGATGACTGGAACGAGGACAAAGATCATCAAGCCAAGGTATACATCTCCTACGACTCCACCAATAAGAACAGTCAGGCCGGAGATTTGAACATCGTTGAATACGGCAAACCGAAAGATGACAAGGGATTGCCCGTCTTTAACCTCTCTCTGGTCTTTGATCAGAACAATCGTGTTCCTCTTTTTTATGAGGAATATCCCGGTTCTGTAACTGACGTCGCTCAGCTTAAGTATGTCATCGATAAAGTGACAGCTTACGGTTATAAAAGGATGGGCTTTATCCTGGATAGAGGTTACTTCAGTCGTGAAAATATCCGCTATCTTGATGAAAAGAAGTGTCCCTTCGTCATGATGGTCAAGGGCTGCAAACAGCTTGTATGCTCAATCATCAAAGAACATAGACACCAATTTGAAGCTAAACGGGATTGCTTTATCAGCGCTTACCATGTTTACGGAACAACTGTGAAAGCAGCGATCCCCGGCATGGAGAAGGAACATCTAAGGTATTTCCATCTTTATTACAGTTCCGGGAAGGCGGCCGGCGAGAGAGAAAAGCTTGAGAATCTTCTGGAGAAGATGAAGCAGGAGATCCGGAAGATGGAAGGAAAACAGGTTCTCTTCGGCGGAAAATACGAGCACTACTTCGACTTCCATTACGGCAAAAATAAAGAGCTTCTCTTTGCACGAGAGCGCCCGAAGGTAATCGAAGAAGAATTGGATTTGTGCGGTTACTTCAGCATCATCACTTCAGAGGAGATGTCGGCTCAGGACGCCTATCTTCTCTATAAGGGGCGGGACAGCACGGAGAAACTCTTTAGAGCAGATAAGTCCTACCTTGGTTCAAAGAGTTTACGGATTTGTTCGAACGCAGCCTTAGATGCAAAGACGCTCATCGGCTTCACGGCTCTGATTATAAGAAATCGGATTTACTCGCTGCTCAAGCACCAAATGCTCAAGCTAAACATTAGACGCAACTACATGACGGTGCCGGCGGCTATTGTTGAGCTTAATAAATTGGAGATGGTAAAAGTCGGTCAGGGAGATTATCAGCTGCACCACGCTATTACTAAAACACAAAAAACCATCCTGTCTTCCTTTGGCATCAGCTTAGAAGACGTACAGGTGTACGCCAATCAAATTGCAAGGATCCTCAAGACGAATGCTAAGGAAGCAGAACTTGAGGATGAAGATTACGAGGACGGAGAAATCTGCGATGATGCGTACTAAGACTTTGAAATCCAGGATTAAATTAACAGAGGCGGCTCTCGTAAAGTTAAAGGAACGATATGAAAGGAAATCCCGGGAGCTGCTGGCTATGAAGAAGGAGCTGCAAACCGCCCAAGCTGCCGAAATCTTGTCGGCTCTCAGAAAAAGCGGTCGAAGCTATGAGGAACTTATGACCTTCCTAAAAGGCTAAGGTTAGAGTCGGGGTTACGGATTTGAGTGTACGCAACCCCGAGAAGTTCAGACTCTAACGATCTGTTTTTATGTGTAAAAATCCGAATGCAACAGCAACAAAGTCGGTAAACTCTCGAAGTTAACTTGCTAATTTAAAAATGAAATCTGAGCCGACCTTATCTATTCTCGTTCCTTGCTACAACGTTGAAAACTATCTCAGCCAATGTCTGCTCAGCATTCAGAACCAAACCTTTAAAGATTTTGAAGTTATTTGTTTGAACGATGGTTCGACGGATTCGACGCTTTCCATTCTCAAAATCGTTCAAGCACAGGATAGCCGTTTCAAGATCATAGATAAAACGAATAGTGGCTACGGCGACTCTATGAACTTGGGTTTACAGAGAGCTAAAGGGAAATACATTGGTATCGTTGAAAGCGACGACTATGTCGACAATAGGATGTTTGAGAAACTGGTCAAAGAGGCTGAAGCCAAGAATTTGGATGTTTCCAGGTGCGGTTACTTTCTAAGTAGCAAAGAAGGAATCACTCCCGTCAGGAATGATTGGATAAAGAAGAATACAGTCTTCAATCCTAATGTTGACCCATCTCCGTTTTGGCAGGCCCCAGCTATTTGGTCCGCAATTTACAAAAGAGAATGGCTGCTGCGAAACGGAATCGGATTCTTGCCCACGCCTGGCGCTAGTTATCAGGACACATCTTTCGCCTTTAAATGTTATGCGTGCTGCGAACGTTTTCAGATGATTCCGGAAACTTTGCTTTTTTATCGCACAGACAATGAACAAAGTTCTGTCAATAACAAGGCAAAAGCGTTTTGTGTCTGTGCGGAGTGGAAAGAGATCTATGAGTTTGTCAAAAGAGATAGGAAAAGATTTGGTCATTTACTGCCTTTGTTGCCTATGCTTCAATATGGCACTTACCGATGGAACCTAAATCGAATTTCCTCTCCGAAATTGAAACTATTTTTCTCAATAGTCTGGGGGACAGAATGCGTGGCTCATCTATTGTGTGGTGATTACCCGCTTTATTCAACTGCAAGAGAACTATCAAGAAAGGTTTTGAACAAATTGAAAACGAGCGTCCGCCGCAAAACGAAGGTGGTCCAATGATTTCTGTAATTGTTCCGTTCTACAACAGCGAGAAATACCTCAAAGATTGTCTTCTAAGTATTCTTTCTCAAAGCCTAGGAGACATGGAGATTATTTGCGTTAACGATGGTTCTACAGATTCCAGCGTAGAGATCGTCAATAAACTCATCGAAGTTGACGATCGAATCAAGTTGTTTTCCCAGCAGAATAGAGGTCGTTCTTCGGCTCGCAACCTCGGTTTGGAAAAAGCTGAAGGTGACTTCGTTTGCTTTGTGGACGCAGACGACCTTTTGCTCAGAAATTCTTTGGAACTGCTTTATCGTTCTATTACTAAACACAATTCCGATGCCTCCGTAGGCAGTATTTCTGTTGATTACGATGTTCATCACGGATTTAAGGAATCTGATTCAGCTTATTACACCATTAGAAAAAACGGCATCTACGCTTTAACTGATGATGTAATTGATTCGTTTCATTGCTCGTCTTGTGCTTGTCTATTCAGAAAGGAAATTATCGAGAAATACGCCTTGAGATTTCCTGAAGGATTAAATTACGAAGATGCCTATTGGCATTGGTGTTATTTCTCACTTTGCCGGACTGTTTCATTTGTTGATAGTACAGTCTATAAATATATTAGACGTCCCGGATCTGTAATGTCTCAGACTTTTGAGCACAAAGAACAGCTTTCCATCCAACACCTTTTTATCGCCGAAAAAATCTACGATTTCTTTAATGTTCATAAGTTAGTGAAAGGTCGTGAAAGGACTTTACTTCATCTGGTTGAACAGTTCTTCTGGCTTTCGGTGAAATATTCTCCTAAACACGAAATTTCCCTTGTGGCATATGAGGCCGCGAGACTTCTGAAAAAGATGAATCTTCCTCTTGACGGCTTCGAAACTTTGCTGAATCTCAAAAACGGAAACCTGCATTTTTTGTATACGACGCCGGAGACTAAGATAACCCACACGGAATTGGCAGCATTCCTGCGTCTTAAAACAGCCATAAACATCGTCCTTCCTAAAGGTTCAATTCGACGCCGTTTCATCTATCGGTGTGCAAGGTCAACTTATAAGTGCCTCTCAAAATTTCGAAGAGCCTGATTTGCTGTTCGCGTCCTTGACTTTTGCTATCGCGAGAAAAATAAGACTACCAGCATTTTGGTTCGACTATTTCTTCAATGGCGTCTCTGTCGATTAGCGACCAATTGCGACAATAACGTTTTCTTAATTGTTTTAAAGGAATTAGTTTGATGGAAGGGATGCCAGACAAATTTTTGTCTCCTAACCGCTTGTTTAAGCTGAAAGAGAATATTCTCAGGCAATTTCGCATTGATCAAATATCGACCTTCATAAAAAGATGTTTCAAATCAATATGATTTGCAAAATCATGAAGGGGGAGATAGCGTTACTCATGTAGAATCGCGGGATTAAAACGAGTAACTTGTATCCATGTCTTTAATCCTCTCAATTGTCATTCCGGTTTTCAACACAGAAAAATTCCTTACCGAATGCTTAGAAAGCCTAAGAGGATTGTCTGGCTTGAGGAATAAAGTAGAAGTCATTATCGTCGACGATGCTTCGCCCGGAGATGCCGAAAGCATCATTGGCAACTTTAGCTCTATCCTTAATCTTCAATATTTCAGACATGAAACCAACTCAAGCGTATTTCAAGCAAGAAAGACCGGAATAGAACATGCAAGAGGTCAGTACATCTTATCTCTTGATTCGGATGACTACCTCATTTCAATGGATTGGGCAGAACTGCTGAAGCGACTCGAGAAAAGAGATCTTGATATCTTGCAGTATGCGATTGCAAAAGAAAAAGAAGGGATCTTTGATCTTGAAGACAAGAAGGTTTCTTCCGATGATATTTGGAAGTTTTTCGTTGAGAGCATGCACTGGCAGCTAGCCGGTTCAATCGTAAAGAAGGATCTTTTCCTAACTCTATTCAACCAACTAGCGTTATACGACGGTCCTCAGTACGTAAATATGGCAGACGACCTCTGTTTATCTGTCGGTTTGTTTAATATTGCTAAAAGCTATGAAACTCATGGCCGTCTCGGGTACTACTGTTATCGAACGAACCTCCAGTCATTAACGAAAAGCAACTTCGGAGAGGACAAGGAAAAAACAGCAAAGATCGGAAATGATTATCTGAATTGTCGGCTGATTGCTAATCATTTTTTATCTAACGAAGTTCGCAAAAAAGACCTCCAAGCCTTACTCGACTCTAATATTCCGTGGATCGTACCAAAGATCCACATGAGTCTTTCAAATCATCCGGGGCTTTGGGGCATTTATGCCAAAGCTTTCTCCGAAGTTAAACTTTTTCAGTACGTGCTCGATAATGATATCGATTTGTGCTCGAAGATTGTCATAAGCAACGGAGAAACGGTCCATGCAAAACAGCCGGTTAAAAATATCGCTGTTTTGAGAGGCGACGACGATAACAACATAGAAGTGCCGTTAAAGGAAATTCTTTCGGAGCATTTCAATCTGTTTTCTCTTTGTTCTGAGACAGAGAAATTGGTTGCCGGCTCCGTTCCTCGGAACACGCTTGTCGTCAGCAGAGAAGAGGAGAGAAGGGTATCAATTTTGAATCTTTGTCAAAAGAGCGATATCGATACCGTGCTTATCGAAGATCCTGACAGCATTGATGCTTTGAAAGAAACCCTCTTTCTTAAATATCACGGGTTGAATGTCCTCGTCCGCGAAAACAAGCCATTTTCTTATCCTTTGTTCGCTGGTAAGCCCGAACTAATGGTTTTGAAAGAGAAGGTCTATCAAACTTGTGATCTCCTAATTTGTTCCAATGAAGCAGATGCTCTTTTCTGGCGAGGCCTAGGAATTGGTAAGGCAATTCATATTCCGTCGTCTCCTAAAACAACTTCAATACTGAGTTCTCCAAAAGTAAGAGATAACAATCGTGTCCTCCTAATAGGAACGCCTAATCCTCTTAATGGCATGAACGATTTGATGGAAATCATTCGTTGTGTCTGCAATCGCAGCGAACACATCGTCTTTGAAGTTTTCGATGCCTTTGCCTCTTCATATGAAAAAAGCCAGTTCGCAAGAGAGTTTTCGGAATTAATCAGTCAAGAAAGGGTCGTTCTTATAGAGGGCGCCGAACATATCAAGGAGCGAATCAAAAACGTCGCTTTGCTTCTTTCACCACCAGCCATCGAGGGCAAAGAGGTTTATGTTGCAGAAGCTCAATCAGCAGGGATACCGATCTTGAGGATTTGTCCTCACGCTTTAAATATCCTTGAGCCTGGAGGATACTTCCTCAGTTCAAATCTTAACCAAAGAGTCTCACAAAAATTATTGGAAGTTTTCAGCGACATTCGTTCCTATGAGAGTTTTTGCGGCTCGACGCATGGGATTTTGAATGAGAAAACATGCAGAACGCTTAAAGATCTTTGGGCAGATTGCCTAAACAATCTTCATTCATTCGTTGGCTTTTCCTCCGATCCTAATTTGTCCCGGCTTTCGAGGCATTTCCAAAATGGCTTTAAGTTTGTTGAGTCTGGGAGGCCGTCCTTCTTATACGCAAAGACGACAGAACGTGTGCCCGCTCCAGAGTATATGGATCCGGTGATCCAGAGGAAGCTCAGAAGATACGACAAGATGGTAAGTGTCTTCAATAAATTTTTCAGGCCTGGCAGCAGAAGGAGAAGGTTATTGAAGAAGCTCTTGTCAAAACTTTCCTCCATTATCGCTTGAAAGTCTCAATGATCTTCTTGGAGGAGTAGGCGAAATGGCGTCACTGAAACAGCCCAGAGCGAAGTACTTACCTCTTATCTTGACCATGAAATAAAGAGTCAATAAAGAAAATCTGCAGCGGCGTCGAGACTTCTAGTGTCCCGTCGGTACTGCCTTAAGTTCATCGACGCCCGATAAAAGAATAGAGCTTTTCCTTAATGCTCTTTTTGAAGTGTTCTTTGAAAGAAATTTGATTGACATGGACTGGCGCTGGGGCTTTTTCAGCTTCAGACTCTCTCTCGATCTTAAAGTTCCCATTTTTTACATCAAGGAAGTAAGGGGAGAGTTCTTCGTCGTCGATCTCCTTAAGCAACTCCTGCATGAAAAAATACAATTTGAAATTTTCTGTTTTCGGGCAATCACAAATAGCTCCGGTTAGAAAATCATCGATAAGCCGTCTTCTTTCAGATGAAGTCAATTTCTTGCAGTCGTTAAGGATTCTTTCTAAAACCAAGACTCTTTGTACAGAATGTCCTTCTTGTTTGGCAATAGTGTTGCTCATGATGGAGCCGGGTCTTCTAACATAGTTATAGAAGACGACATCTGAGAAGAAAACGGAATTTGCTTCCTTCATATACATCCAATGCCAATAGTTATCCTCGTAGAAAAGTCCCTCGGGAAATCGTAATCCTATTTTCTTAATGATCTCAGTTCTATAGATTTTGCTCCAGGCAACAGCCGGCATCGCAAAAAGGTCGACCTCGGACATTGGCTTCATTCCTTTTTCAGGGATATTGAAATATCTTTGGTCTGAGTCTTTTAAGTTATGAAGTGTCTGATATTCAACAAGGGGAGCGCAAACAATGACGTCACACTCCGGCTCCATGTTTTGGCATAGTTCACCTAATTTCTCCGGATTGATGTAATCATCACCGTCAATGAATATGACATAACCTCCCGTCACGACGTCTAAGCCGGCATTTCTTGCTGAGGACAGGCCGCCGTTCGTTTTGGATATTGTTTTGCAGATACCGCTAGGAAGCTCTTTAGCGAAATTTTTTATCATCGATAAAGAGTTGTCAGTGCTTCCGTCGTCCACAAGAATGATTTCGAAATTCTCTTGTGCTAATGGTTTCAAAGATTCAAGACATTTGCCAAGATATTTTTCAACGTTGTAGGCGGTGACGATAACTGAAAACTTCATTTCTCTCCTTTGAGTTGCCGTATAAGAGTTTTTAGGAGGGTTTATTTTATAGATTTATTATCTGTATGATTTAATAACTTAAATAAGTTGATTTAGAGCTTAACCCTACTTTAAAGGAAAGAGACGGAATAATTCACCCTAAATTTTAGGGTAAGTGAAATACTTAAGAACAACCTTTTTAGGGAGAAGGCGCTCTATCTTTAAATTGTAACTTCGGCCTTTGGCCCTATCTAACACGTTGTTGTTCCCTCAGTCCTAAAAATCATCAAACACGAAATCTGAACACATTGAAAGCTATTTCGGATTTGGATGTTCTTTCCGGGATTTCTTGTCTTACACCTGTCATTACTTATTTTCGAAATATCTAGCCGATAGATATAAAGATATACAGTAAAAAGTCCCAATGAGGCGCCATGGAAAGTGTATACCAAAAGACCAAATCCAAATGGACACCGGCATCATGGGGCCTTGTGAGAAACTTGTCCCGCAGACAAATGACGACAATATCAATTGCCACGATAGGCACATGGACGAATAAATTGCATTGGATGTCGGGCAGAAGCCGTTTCGACTGGTTTGTGATCAGCGTCATGAGTCCAAAGCAAAAATACGATAAAAATATTAATCCTTAATTTCTCAAGGAAAATCTCATGGGGTTAAATTGACGTATGCTTCTTTCTGGTTTAGCTGCTACATCGGTTGTTCCGTTAATGTCATCTGCCTACGCTATGCAAGCAGATGTAGAGAAAAAAATAGGACAAAGAAGCCGAAGTGCTAGTAATCGACCACGGTGGAGTAGGTAGTTGCGCTTCAATTGAAGCTCACGAGGATGGCTCCAAAGTTCTAATCATTGGAAAAGAGGCTCAGTCCGGTGGTAATACTTCCACTTTCTCCGGTGGTTTCATGATCCCTCAGGATGGTCTTGCGGCCGTAAAGTATCTGACCACAAATTAAGATCAGGCTAACTCAATAAAATATGATGAATGGCAGAATTCTTTCTTCAAGGAAATCAAGGAGGAGGTGACGGGGCCCGTGGCTCTGGCACGGTTAGCTAACCTCAAGGAGATGGGATGTTGTCTGGGATTTTGGTTTACGACACTGGAGGCACACTGGAATCGGTTAAGAATATGATCTAGGATGCGGATAAAAAATAATTTAAAAAAGCTCCCAACCCGTTGTAATCGAAGGGAAGGGAGCTTTCTTTAACTGATTCAATCAAAATCAGGGAAATGTCAGATTGGATGTTCACCTATTGAACATTACCGTTGACAAGTCTTTCTTCTTCGGCTGTTTTTTCTCTTGCTGCAATGAGCTTAAGAACGATAACGATTGCGGCAATAATCACAGCGCAAATGGCGATACAAATCGCGGAATATTCCGGATGGACATTGAAAGTGCCGGCTTGATAGACGATGGTTGCAGCACTATATCCCACCACGGTTGTCCACAAAGCAGAGAAAATGGCCCAACGGTTTCCAACCTCTCTGTAAATAGCACCCATAGCGGCGGCGCAAGGTAAGTAGAGAAGAACCATGAGAAGGTAAGCAAAGGCGCCTAATTCTCCGTCGAACAGCTTGTTCATGGCGGCAATCGTTCCGGTGCTTACTTCTTGCTCTTCCGCCTGCTGCGCGACGTCAGAGAGATCGCTTTCTACGGAGATGCCAAGCGGATCAGTGAAGAACGCTCCGATATCACCAAATCCTTCACCGATACTGGCGACGGCTTCACGGAAAGAACGGACAAGATTAAATCCTTCCTCTTCGTCTTCCTGCTGAGCTTGTTCTTCAATTTTTGCAGCTGGTTCGCCTACGGCAGCTTCTTCTTCAGCTTTGCCGCCGATTCCGCTGTAAAGGGCGTCCAACGTACCGACCACGGCTTCTTTAGCAAGAATACCGGTAAACACGCCGACGGCAGCAGGCCAGTTTTCTTCAGACACGCCCATTGGCTTGAATACCGGCACAATCGTCTTGCCGATCTGGGACAAAACGCTCTTGTCGGAATCTTGGTTGCCGAAGGAACCGTCTGTGCCTAAGGAATTTAAGAAGCTCAGAAAAGCGACCACCACGACGATCACTTTACCCGCTCGGAAGATAAAGCTCTTTAAACGGTCCCATGTTCTCAGAAGGATATTCTTTACTGTCGGCAGATGGTACGGAGGAATCTCCATGACAAAAGCGCTGGTCTGACCGGCTAAGGCCGTTCTCTTGAGCATGAAGCCTGTGGCGATAGCGGCCAAAATACCGATGACATACAAACCGAAAACGAGATTTTGTCCGTTCATCGGCCAAAAAGCTGTGGCGAACAAAACATAAACCGGAAGCCTTGCGCCGCAACTCATAAATGGTGCCATTAAGGCCGTGGTAATACGGTCTTGTTTTTGTTCCATGGTACGGGTTGCCATGATGGCGGGAACGCTGCAGCCGAATCCGACAATCAGGGGAACAAACGCCTTTCCGGGCAGTCCGAGCGCTCTCATCAAGCGGTCCATGACAAAGGCGGCTCTGGCCATGTAACCTGAGTCTTCAAGGAAGGACAAGGCTAAGAACAAACAGAAGATGACTGGAATGAATGTGGAGACACATTGAATACCGCCGCCGATACCGTCGGCAAGAATCGTTTTAAGCCAGTCAGGTGTTCCGAAGGAAGTGAGAAGCTCTCCGAAACCGTCGACAAAGATCGCTCCGAAAAGGATATCGAAGAAGTCGATGAAAGCCGAGCCGACGTTGATAGAAAAAATGAACATCAAGTACATCACGGCCAAGAAAATAGGTACGCCCAGCCACCGATGCAAAACAATTTTGTCGATTTTGTCGGTAATTGTTTGCTTAACCTCGTCGTCTCGGGAGATGCACGAAGAAGCGACTTTACTGACAAAGTTGTAACGCACATCGGCGATAGCCAAATCCAGGTCGCCGTTGTAGCGTTTACTGAGCGCATCGACTCGTAGTTCGGCCTTAGAAAAGTCGCCCTTTAAGGTGCGGAGTCCCAGTTCTTTGTCGCCTTCAAGGATCTGTTCGGCGATCCAAGGAGCCTTTTCAACGTTGTTTTCAGAAAGTTCCTGCGTTAGCGTTTGAATCTCATCGGCAATGTCTTTAGGGAAAACAATCGGGTTGTGAGGGATGGTTGGGTTTTCCAGCTGCAAACTGATGGCTACTTTCAATTCATCAACGCCTTTTTCCCGAGAGGCCACTAGTCCGACAACAGGGCAATCGAGTTCTTGCGCTAATTTATCAAGATCAACAGTGATGGAATGATTCTTTGCCACGTCAAGCATGTTGACCGCAACAATGAGCGGAACCTGCATTTCGATGAGCTGCGACGTTAAGTAAAGGTTTCTCTCTAGGTTTGAAGCATCAACGATATTCACGACGAGAGAAGACTCCCCTGAGAGGATGTATTCTCGAGCGACGCGCTCGTCTTCGCTGGAAGCATCGCTCGGCTGAAGAGAATAGACGCCTGGTAAATCGACGAGCGTGATCTGCTGATCATTGAGCGCAAAGTTTCCGCTCTTTTTCTCGACGGTAACGCCTGGCCAATTCCCGACGGTCTGGCGTGACCCGGTCAAAGCGTTAAACAGAGTTGTCTTGCCGCAGTTGGGATTGCCCGCGAGAGCGATCGATATTTTCTGACTCATGATATTTCCTTACAAAGGTCTGACGTCAATGATTTCGATTTCGGCCTTTCGAACGCTGATGAAAGATCCTCGAAGCTTGATTTCGACGGGATCTCCTAACGGCGCAACCCGAGTGACTTCAAATTGGGTGTTGGGAAGGACGCCCAAAGCAAAAAGTTTTTTTCGATATTCAGTGTTTCCCGGCAAAAAGCCTTTCACGACACCTCTTTGTCCGGGTTTCATATCGCGAAGCTGCATGATGTACTCCTATTGGAAAATGCGAACCACTTTTATTTCTGCCGCGACATCCCGATTTACAGCGATTCTTGTGTCGCCGACAGCGATGAGAAGAGGGCCATTCTGTGCAGAGGTGATTACGGAAGCCACACTGCCGACATATAAACCTAAATCCCGAAGACGTTTCAATTCATTAGGAGGAATGTTTCCTAGTCTTGCGATCCTGCATTGAACATTCGGCGGGAGCTGAACCAGACGATAAGAAAAAGCGACTGACATAAAAGCAACAAATGAAAACGATAATCGTCTTCAAAATATTACTCTTCATTTATAAAAATAATAATCATTATCATTATATGTATTGCTTAATTTTTAATTATTTTTATCCCTTAGGGTTGGATAACCCATTGAATTTTATGGAAGTAATTGGATATCAGATCCTGAAACCAAGGAAGGGCAATTGTTATTAACAACTCCAAGTTATAAATTTTGAGAGATAAAATGAGAATAATTTTTATTTATTTCTTTTTTAAGAGGTCGTATGAAATTAACAAAAACAGCTTTGGTCATAGCATTGGCCTCCGTCGGTACGATGGCTGCCGCTGAGTCTCAGGTAACCCTTTACGGTACGGTCGATGGGGCAGTTGTCGTCAACAAAGCGAAAGGAGGAGACGCCACCGTTTCTCTTGAAGACGGCATCGCAGGAGGCAGCGTCTGGGGATTGAAAGGGTCCGAAGATTTAGGAAACGGGTACTCTGTCGGGTTCCTTTTGGAAAACGGTTTTTCTATGGACAGCGGAAATTCAGGAGAAAAGGACAAGACTTTCAGCAAGCAAGCCACGCTTTCTTTTTCGGGAAATTTCGGTGAACTTGCCTTTGGTCGTATGGGGGGCCTAGCCTCTTACGAAGGCTCTTATTCAATTTGGGATGCTTCTCCCTTCGGTACTGACTATCTTCAGGCCGGATTGGGAAATACATTCGTGACCGGTCAAATCAATAACAACAGTATTGTTTACGTTTCTCCGGAATTTGGCGGTCTGAAATTTCATGCACAGTACTCCAACGGTGTTGAAGACGACAAAGCAAAATGGTCCCGTAACAGCCATTACTACGGTTTGGGCCTGACTTATGAAATCGGGAACTTGGCTTTGGCCGGTATTGTCGAACGCTTCGACAATAAGTCCGAAGAAGACAAAAACAAAGCCACGATGATTTATAGCTTGAGCGCAACGTATGACTTTGAAGTTGCCAAGGCTTTCTTCGGTTATCAATACGCCAATCGTTTCCACACTCTGGATCAATTGGAAGATGTTTGGGTTTCCGGCAAAGGTATGAATCAAAATGCCTTTACCTTAGGTGCAGAAGTTCCGGCTGCCGGCGGTACCTTCAAAGTTGCTGCCAACTACGGATTCGGCAAGGTTAAATCTTCCGACGGCGTCGTTATAGACCATACAAAGCTCTCCGATGACAAATTCAACCGCTTCACGCTCGGTGCGGCATATGAGTACCCGCTCTCTAAACGAACTTTTGTTTATGGCTGGGGCGCTTATGCAACCGCCGGAAAGATGTTCAAAGAAAAGGCTGTTGAAGAGGATTTCAGGTCCTGGAGCTTAGGCTTGGGTTTACACCACGCATTCTGATAAACACGAACAGCATAAGCGTTATTTCAGAGAGCCCCGAAAATGGGGCTTCTTTTTTACCCCAACATTAAGCGGCATTAATACTCTCTCTAAATTCTAAGGTCGCTAGTACATATTCGATGGGTTTTTAAACGCACTGCGTCAAAGTAAATTTTGTGAAAAGAAGCGGCGCGGAAGATTCCGAACTCTTCAATAATCACGACGTAAATATTGTCCGGTCAACTTGGAAGCCGCTCTGCCGGGGGGGGGGACTGATGCTTCCAAGTAAGGAAATATGACGGGTTTTGCTTCTTCTATGCCGGATCTCGAACGGCTTAATTATATGATTGGCAAATGCACCGATACTGTCTTCTGGCCCGCAAGGATAAGAAACAATGGAGCTATAGGGACTAGATTGGTTTGCGCCGACATAGGAGTGCCTAGAAAAGCAAAGATGACCCAAAGGGCTGAGGAGGCGAAAGTATCAGTCAAAGACGGGCCGACAATCTAAGAATCATGCGGACTTCTTCTGGAAGAAAGTCCGCTCCTCAAACCCTATTAATCCGGTCCAATGGCAAGATTTAAGCCGCAGTTGTCTCCTAACAAGCGCAGGTGCAAAGAGGAGATTATCCGTTTTTATGAAAAAAAAATCAGGTGGTTGCGTCTTTCCTGCGACGATCCATATGCTTGCGCTCCATAAATGTATGTTTGGCCTGATAAGAGCAAATTGTTATTTGGGAGGGGCATGGTTAATTGGTGGAGAATAGGCGGTAGTCTCGGTCAGCGGGAAGCATATTATTCCGTTGTAGGGCCGGGTAATTAAGATTTTGGAAAGGCAGGGGGCTATTGACACGGGCTTTTTTTCGACATCTGCGCGATCCGGCGGGACAGGAAACCTTGCAATACGCACAGTGATTAAGGATCTGCACAATCCGGCGGGACAGGAAACCTTGCAATACGCACAGTGATTAAGGATCTGCACAATATTGAAGTGCAGCCGGGATGGAAAGGGCGGATTGACAGAAAGACAAACTGCTAAGAGAAGTGAGCATGTGAGGGGGCGTACGGCAATCTACCAGCATCGCTGCAGTTGAAAGCTAAGCGCATTCAATTCATGCTTCGAACGTAAGATTGAATTGGCTCTACACCAAGCCTCGATTAGGGAGCGCCAAAGATGGGGAGGAATAAATTGGAGAAAACAGGAAACATCTGAAAGATTTGGGAGATATTTGTATTTCTGATACGAGCCTTTTAAACTACTCAGCTCCATTCTACATTCCTCCTCGAGGGGAGGAAGTGAACAAGGTCTTGAGGTGACAGACCGAGTAGGCGAGCTCGGCGTGCTCACGCACCCCTCAAGCCTTGTTCATAAACACTTTAATTAATTGATGCGGTTGAATAAAGGTCGAAATGTCCAAGTATTAGTTTCACTTCATCCGCCGTAGGAATTTCTTCCAGTCGAAGCTCTCCCGAAAAAATTGCTTCTTGGAATGCCTTGTCCCGAACTTCAGGCGGGATGCGGATGAAAATTTTCTGTTGGAACAGCGCCATTTTGATAATTAATTTAATGATCTGGTTTTTCTCGTCTGTTTGCACTCCAACCCCCGTATTTAATAGGTCTCTTCTTGCGGACTCACTGGCTTTTACTTCGAAAGAAAAGTTCCTGAGAGGAAGCCGCTTAAGAAAGGACGGCTATCAAAACTGTAATTCACCCATGTTAATTGATTCCGATAACGTATCAAGTACAGGTTCGTGTGTACTAATCGTTTGGACTAAAGCGCGTTTGCAGGAAACGAACATGATGTCGTTTCCAAGCTGGGTAGATGAAATTGGACCCGACGATCTAAACTCTGCGAAACGTAGTCATCCGCTTGATATTTTTTATTTAATCAGAGAGGGATCACTGATAGTTTCAGATACGAGTAAAAACATGGGCAGAGGCACATCTGGCAATTTGGCGGTTGATGTTTTGCGCAAAAAGAAGAGGAGCTGGCAAAACTCTTTGAAATTCTGTGAATTTTGCAACAGCCCTTAATGTGTCTTTTACTGATTACTTCCTCATAGCTTTGTACTGTTGCAAAGATTGTCGAATAGATTGCCTGGCTGACGCTAGGTGTTCCCAATACTCAGAAGAAAAGGATGAGGCGAGAAAAGCGTGGAGATCCTCATCTCTTATGTGATGATTTGGCCGCAGCTGCCAAAGTTTAGTCTCATCCTTATAAAGCGTTCCGATAGTTTCACCGTCAAGCAGAATCTCATAGACCTCTTGGTCCTTCCATAAAAATACGATGTTGCCCATTGTATTGCCTAATTAATTTGGACATCTCGTTGTTCTAGCAGATGAACCCTAGGAATGTCCACGCTGTCAAGTGAGAGTTGTCCGGCTTTGCAATTAATAGATTAAGGTTAAGGTTAAGGTTAAGGTTAAGGTTAAGGTTAAGGTTAAGGGGAACCTCCTCTTTAGGAACTCTTTAGGAGTTGCCTCTTAATGCCAATCTCGCTCGTCTGAGTACATATCAAACATTTGATAGATAACCGCGTCGTTCACTCTGACATCTTTGTCAGTTGCATACCTTCACGTTTCGACCCTTAGAGAATTTCAACGCTAAGACCTCTCGACATACAGGGAGTGCCTAATTGCTTTAGAGGTTTTGAACCAAATGTTAGTCTCTTTGAGTTCTCTCGTGCTCTCGGATTATCTGCTCATCAGCAAGATGCGTTCCGGAGCACTCGAATGAGTTACTTCGCATTGAATGCGTTTCGAGCGAAGGGTGCTTGGCGGAAAATCAAAAAAAGCGTCTGAAGAAAGAGTTCGTTAAACGAAGCAGTCAAAGGCGACTTGAGCATTAGCCTAAAAAAAGGCTATCGAAAATTTAGACCAACCCTTCATCCTAATCAAATTCAAATGATAATAAAATTACCTAAAGTTGGTAGGGGTCGTATGTCACTCATTTTGAGGGAGAAATGAAAGACCCCCGTCTTTCCGGGGCGCCACCTCCGCGAGATAATTGAACCGCGACATTCGAATTAACTCTATGGAGGAAAAGATGCAACGACTAACTTTCTATGGCCGTGACCGGCAACAGTACCAGTTCTTCGTATATCCGAATACTACTGCTTTTAGGGCTGTTCCGGCTATTTACGCCTTTCTAACGTCTGACGATGGGCATGGCTGTGTTCTTTACATTGGTCAGACACATGATCTAAGTACGAGATTTGAGAATCATCACAAATGGGAAGATGCGACTCGTCTGGGATTTAAATTTATCGGAGTATGTCCGATGGACGCTCACAATCTGGATCGTGTCGAGAGGAGTTTGATTCAGGCATATTTTCCGCCCTGCAATGACGAACTTCGCCAACACTCCGATGAGTGACTCCCTCAAACGCCGTTCATGCAGCTGCATGAACAAAATGATGTGTTCTTTTCGCACATGAGCGGCGAAAAGAGCAACTTGCAGTTAACTTTTCCAATAATCATCTTGTAGTCGGCTTTAAATACAACTTGACTGGAAGTCTCTCTAACGAAAAATGGAACGAATCATAATCAAGTATCTCAATGGAGGAAAAAGATGTGTGTCAACTCTAATGATCCGAATTTAATTACTCAGCTTCTCAGAAAAGTAGATTTTCTTGAGAGAAGAGTGGAGCAACTGGAAGAAAGTCAGATCGATCCTAAAAACCTTGTGACATTCACTACCGTTGCAGTGAGTGGAAAGATAGGGCTGCACCCCATAGAAATGCAGCCAATTTTTAGCGGCCCCGCTCCAATTCAAGTTGGGATATTTGGGAAGGCTGCTTACAAGCACAATCTTGTGGTAATGGATTCTTTAGCAATCCTGCATAAGATCTATCCTAGCCGGCAGCCTCTTGAGCCGTAATGCAATGAAAGTTTTGAAATTCTTTTTATAGACAAAGAAGATTTTTTGCAGGATCGAGACATTCAACGTTTCGGCGCCAAAACATTTTCAAATGCCGTCCCCGGGGTTGCTAGGGAGAAAATCTCGCGACCTTTGTCAAAAGAGGTTGGTGTTGCCGGAAATTTTCCATTGTTTATTTCTGCTTTCATTTCATCGTCTACTTCGTATAAGAAGTGTATGTCCATTCGAGCCATCATCCCCGAATGGAATTGTTCAGACTTAACTTATGGAGGGAAATATGTCTGAAATAAAACTTGATAAAACGCAGGCTGTAGCCATATTGGTTGCGTTAATTAACGAAGGGAAGATTGAACTTCCCTGTCTCAAAGCCTTCAACAAGTTTCGTGAATGGGAGCTTTCGAAGGCTAGACCGGATGCCGTCCAAATTGAGCGGGCACAGGATATCAGTCTGCTTGAATCCAGAACCAAGGCTGGTCAACAAGCCGCTTCGCTCGATGCGGAATACCTAAAAACCTTTCTAAGCGTTCTCACGTCGAAAACTGATGATAAACAACTGTCTTTAGACGCTTGGGATTTCATCAATAACTTAAGGCTGATCAGAGAAAAAGTAGAAGCTAAGTCGCTTGAGCAGAAGCAGAAGTAATTTACTTGAGTAGATTCTTAAATACCTGAACTAGGGGCGTCAACTTATAGGCATTGTCTATCTTTTTTGACGTCCCGTCCAATCTTAGAGTAGACCACATCTGCTAAGACCGTCCGCCGCCTCTTAAAGACTCGAAGAGTAGATTGCTGTCTTCCCAATGAGGACATTCATCCTCAAATTGAATTATGGAGGGGAAAATGGAACTTCCTGTTAAAACGCTGATCTCAATGGATCTTAATTACGTGTTGCTGCTTGGTCAGACCGTTCAAACTTATGCACGTTTCGAAGAAATCATTGTTGACATAATTGGTTTTTATCACAAAGGATTCAAATACGAGCATAACCCTACCGTACTTGGAAAAGAGTTAATGAAGATTTATGACGAATTGCCAAACGGGAAAGAGCAAATGGCGGTTGATTGTGTTTACAAAGGTTTTGTCAGAGCCTTTGAGTTAAGAAACGCTCTGTTTCACATCTCACTTTGGACATCAAGGGACGAACTGCAAGATTTTCTTCTTCGGGCGGATGTCTTTGGCCCTAACTGGCAAGAAAAAGAGCAGAGGCAGGAGGCCGGTTCCGACTCCTTTGACTTCGCAACCTTAAAACGCTGCTTAGAAAGGATGACTGAGGACTATTACGATGCCTCTCGTCTTTTCGAGTTCAAACGCGGGTTTTATGATTCTCCGCTTCGCGGATCTTTTGCCGACCATTTAAGAGCGCAGCTTGATCCGGATCTTCTTTGAAGAAGGTCTCCGACAGATTCTTAGATCAGAAAGGGTTGTAATGTTCTTTCCATACGGTCTCCCGCAAATGGATTGAACTATTAGGAAAACTTAATACTTCAGTTGTTAGAAAAAATCTAACAACTGACTTCTGCCTTTTCGTGATCTCTCCTCCGAGTAACAACTAATTTTCGGATATTAATTTTCCATGGAGGAAAAATGAAACACCTCTGGTTTACTGGCCACGACGGCCAGAAATATATTTTTTTTGTTTGCCCAAAAGATGCTTTTTTTAAGAGAGTTTCAGCTGTCTACGTCTTTCTTACGGCAGACGATGGGACAGGGAAAGTGCTTTATATTGGGCAAACAACAGATTTAAGCAAGAGCTTTTCAGATCATCACAAATGGGATGAAGCAACTAAGTTAGGCTTCAAGTACATTGCCACTCTTCCAGAGGAAGACAGCAATCTGGATTTTATTGCGAGGAGCTTGATTCTATCTTACAACCCTCAGTGCAACTAACAAATTAGCCGATGATCAGATAAAGGCCAACCTCAAGCTGTTCTAGTCATAATCATTCTCTTCCTTCGTCAAGGCTTGCTACAGCGGAATGTTTGAAGCTGACTTGTCCAGTGGAGCTCATTATTGCAGTAGCGACGGCTCCGGGAAGCAGTCTGAGAAAGTTGCTTTCTCGATTTCCTTTTGGCAGCAAGATCATTTAAGACAAGCTACAGGTACCTTATTTGCTAAAAGAAATGAGATCCTGAAACTTCGCCTCTTTTGTAGGAGTTGTTCGACGGCAGAATAAAAAGAACTCGGACGACTGCAATCATCCGAGTTAGAAGGTTCGATTCACTAAACAAGAAAGAACTTAGAGGATATGAGCTAAGTTCATGGATTAGTATATATTAAAAATATAAAAAACCCGATAATAACTAACCAACTATTTGTTGTAATTTAAGATATAGCCGATGAGGAAGGGGAAAGAAAAAAACTCGGATGACTAGGATCATCCGAGTTTGAAAGGTCTTTTCGCTAAGTAGGAAATGAACTTAGAGGTAAATAACTAAGTTCAGAGAAAAGTATACATCTGAGAAGATGCAAACCCCGTATTTAATTTTACAACTTATTATTGCTTTAAATGACAGGTTAGGCGGGTGGTAAGAAAATAGCCCGGATGAAATTCATCCGGGCTGAGGAAATAGAAATGGACAAAAATTAGTAGGCGTCCAATTCTTAAGCCCGAGGAGCGGTGCTTAAAAACAAAAACCTCAATTAAGAAGCTGAAACGAATCATGCTTCAATGGTTAGTCTACGCCTAATATCACTAAAACCCCGTGATAAACTGTGCAAGTAATTCTTGCACGGATAAGCATGTCGAAAGAAATAGAATGAAAGAAAAAGCCCGGATTATTCATCCGGGCCAATCTGGAAATGGACAGAAAGTTAGGAGGCATTCAATCCATCATCCCAAGGAAGGTGATAAAACAAACTTCTCTTAAAAAAGAATAAAAACAAATCTCACTTCAGTTATGGATATTACACGAGTACTTTCTAAAACCCCATATTTAATTAAACAAGTAATTCTTGTAGTTATGTTGGTTGTAGACATATGGGGTGAAATAATATTTATCTTTTTATTAAATGAGAAAGGGTGAATGAAAAAAAATGAATTGAACGAAACATTCTCTTTGCTCGGCTTTAGTTCTTTGATGTTCAACAAAAGGATCAGCGGAGAAACATGCTTTGTTATTAGCTAAGAAACATGGGCTTAAGAAGGATTTTTCGATCGATGCTCTTCTCAAGCCATCGATTTCAATGTTTTAATTGAGGCATCCGACTGAGCAAGTAACAACTTTAATCAGCTGCTCGGATTGTTCTCATTCATGTCAAACGACGATGGGAATTCCCAGAAACTATTTTGGCAATAGATTCCGGTTCTCTTGGAAACTTTCTTGCACCTATTTCGACTTTTCGGACCGAGTGACATTTTTGGAAAACCGAAAGAGGTGACTGCATAGAAATAAGTTGGAGAAGGAACAGAGCAAAACAAATTCTCGTCTCATAAAACTGAACCAGAATGAAAAAGCTTCGATGATGCAGATGCGTAATATGGCCAATGACCTTGATTACGACCGCACCGGCTTTCGCCGAGATCTTGCCGACGGAGCTCCCGTAGTGGCTTATGGCCGGATTCCCGAAAATCAATTAGGTAAGAAGGACTTTGCCGTTGACAGCCAAGGCAGACGCGTGCCGGTGCAGTATGCGGTTTTGAATGCAGACGATATTACGACTTCGAACGACATTGCCGGCAATACAAATTCCGACTACGGCAA
>ENA-USYV01001113-USYV01001113.1-human-gut-metagenome-genome-assembly--contig:-NODE-1113-length-27622-cov-18.005845_pt1 | contig 27622 bp, 12 predicted proteins | sample MGYA00250066_ERZ773514 | MGnify/ENA primary metagenome ERZ773514 (study PRJEB29103, sample SAMN06112049) | human gut metagenome | biome: human gut; feature: ankylosing spondylitis patient; material... | reverse complement strand
TGCCGGTCATGCGGAGCATTTTCTCGGCGCAGTGCAGCTCGTTTTTCGCCGAGTCGGACGCCTTGGTGAAGACGGCCTCGTAGTCACGGAAGAACTGCGTGATGAGCGGCAGGTCGCTCTTCCCGAGCGGGCGGAAGGCGGCGTCGGGATAGAGCTTGCGGAACTTGTTGATGTGGTTGCGCTGACCGGAGTAGCGGCGTCCGGCGAAGTCGCGCAGATCCTCGGCGGCGTAGATATAGTCGCGCCAGACGCGCGGGGAGGAAAAGCGGAAGTAGGGGTAGCGCGCGGCAAGGCGCTCCGCCTTGTCCTGCGGGACGACGGAGAGGACGAGGGGAATATCCCGCTCGCGGCAGTCGTCCTCGATGAGCGTGAGCGCCGCGTCCTCGTCGCCGTCGGGCCCGGGAACGGGGTAGTCGAAGCAATACTGACCGTCGATGAAATTGCGGACGATCAGGCAGCCCGCGCCCTCCGCCCACGAGGGGTGCAGGTGGCTGCGCCACATGAGCTTGACGAGGGCAGAGTATTCGCAGAGCTGGTATTCGCAGCTTTTATAGTAGCGGCGCAGGCGGGCAATGTCCCGCTGCGTGACAGGAGTAAAGGTGAGCATAGGGTGTTCCTTTTCTTTCGCGTTGTTTTCTCTGCGCCCGCGGGTCGGCGGGCTTCCTTATTATAACCGCTTCGGCGGTGATTACAAGTGGCTTTTGCAACGGCTCAGGGCTGCATTTCCGCGACGACGCGCTTCGTGCAGTCGATGAAGTGGCGCAGGCCGTCGCTCGCGGCGTCGAGCGAGCGGACGGCAAGGCCGAGCTCGCGCGAGGACGCCGGCTCGACCGGCAGGAGCTTCACGCCGTCCGTGCGGCCGCGGACGGTCAGCTCGGTCATCATGCTCACGCCGAGGCCGTGGCTGACCATGCTGATGACGGTTGGATCGTCCACCCAGGTCGGCAGGATGTGCGGCTTGACGCCGATGCGGTTGAAGATACGCATGATATCCTTATCGAAGCCCTGCGAGGGCATGATGAAGTCACGCGCCTCGAAGGCGGCAAGCGGGAAGGCGGTCATGCCCTGCGTGTCGAAATCCTTCGGCAGAACGGCAAACATGGGATCGTCGGCGAGATGCACCCACTCGTCTTTTGGTGGAAAGTATAGGATTATCGATTTTCCATTGAGTAACTGCATTAATTCAGGCATTGATACGGTAGGTGTGCTGACACAGTATCAGCCGTTAAGACTGAACTCGCATATCGGTATTGGTATTCCGTGGGATTTGGACAGAAATGTCGGTGGTGTAACCGTACTTCCGCCGTATGAAAAGAGTTCAAACAGTGAGTGGTATACAGGAACAGCCAATGCCATTTATCAGAATCTGGAGTATATGGAACAGTATAATCCCGATTATGTTTTGATTTTGTCAGGAGATCATATTTATAAGATGGACTACAAAATCATGCTGGATTATCATAAGGCGAACAATGCGGATATTACGATTGCCGCAATGCCGGTTCCGATGGAAGAAGCGAGCCGTTTTGGTATCGTGGTAACAGATGAAGATAACCGCATTACAGAATTTGAGGAAAAACCGACGCAGCCAAAGAGCAATCTGGCGTCAATGGGTATTTACATATTCAGCTGGAAGGTATTAAAGGAAGCTTTAATTAAGCTGAAAGACCAGAATGAATGTGACTTTGGCAAGCATGTTATTCCGTACTGCTTCGAGAACAATAAACGCATTTTTGCGTATGAGTACAACGGATACTGGAAAGATGTCGGAACACTCAGTTCTTATTGGGAAGCAAATATGGAATTGATTGATATTATCCCGGTGTTTAACCTGTATGAAGAATTTTGGAAGATTTATACCCGCACGGATACGATTCCGCCGCAGTATATCGGGGAAAATGCTTACATAGAAAAGAGTATTATCGGTGATGGAACGGAAATTTACGGAAAGGTTTATAATTCCGTTATCGGTGCCGGCGTCGTCATAGAAGAAGGCACGGTGGTACGTGATTCAATTATTATGAACAATTCTGTTATCGGAAAAGACAGTATTGTTACAAAGTCGATTATTGCAGAAGATGTTCAGATTGGCAGCCATGTTGAACTTGGGGCAGGCGAAGAAGCAGAGAATGTATTTAAACCAAAAATTTATAATTCAGGCCTTGTTACAGTCGGTGAATGTTCCGTTATCCCGGACAATGTAACAGTAGGTAAGAATACAGCTATTTCCGGCGAGACGACCATTGATGATTATCAGGAAGGGCAGCTTGCAAGCGGAGGCATCATAATTAAGGCAGGTGATAATGTATGAAAGCAATAGGAATTATTCTGGCCGGTGGCAATAACAAACTGATGAAAGATTTATCAAAAAAGAGGGCAATCGCGGCAATGCCGGTTGCGGGAAGCTACAGGGCAATTGATTTTGCATTAAGTAATATGTCCAATTCCCGTATTAATAAAGTGGCTGTTATTACACAGTACAATGCCCGTTCTTTAAATGAGCATTTAAGTTCATCAAAATGGTGGGATTTCGGCAGAAAGCAGGGCGGACTGTTCGTATTTACACCGACAATTACAGCAGACAGCAGCTACTGGTACCGCGGCACGGCAGATTCTTTATATCAGAATCTGAATTACTTAAAGACAAGCCATGAGCCGTATGTTGTTATCGCATCTGGTGACGGTATTTATAAGATGGATTATAATAAAGTGCTGGAGTACCATATCGAAAAGAAAGCGGATATTACGATGGTTGTCAAGAAAATGACAGACCGTTCGGAGATTAACCGTTTCGGACTGGTAACGATGACAGAGGAAGGACGGATTACCGATATCGATGAGAAACCGCTGGAAACCAATCTTTCCACTGTTTCAACAGGAATCTATGTAATCCGCAGAAGACTGCTGATTGAACTGATTGAAAAGGCAGCTTCAGAAGACCGTCATGATTTTGTAAGGGATATTCTGATACGTTATAAGAATATTAAAAAGATTTACGGATATAAGCTGGAAAGCTATTGGAGCAATATCTCATCCGTAAGGTCTTACTATAAAACTAATATGGACTTTTTAAAGAAAGATGTCCGTGATTATTTCTTTAAGCAGTATCCGGATATTTATTCAAAGGTAGAAGATTTACCGCCGGCAAAGTACAACTGTGGTGCACAGGTCAGCAACAGCCTTGTATCAAGCGGCTGTATTGTCAACGGTACAATTGAAAATTCGATTTTGTTTAAAAAGATTTATATCGGCAATAACAGTGTGGTAAAGAATTGCATTATTTTAAATAATGCATATATTGGAGATAACTCTTATCTGGAGAACTGCATTGTGGAAAGCGGAAGTACCATTAAAGCCAATACCAATTACAAGGGTGAGGGCGAACCGCTGATTCTTGATGAAAACAGTCCGATTTATTACTAAAAAACTGCAACGACACAAAAAGATTATGGCTGCAACAGGGGGCAGCAGAAGGGGCGCTTATGAATATTACAGATGTACGTGTTAGAAAAATCAGCAAAGAAGGAAAGATGAAGGCAGTTGTATCGGTTACAATAGATGATGAATTTGTTGTACACGATATTAAGGTTATCGAAGGCGATAAGGGGTTATTTATTGCGATGCCAAGCAGAAGGTCGTCAGACGGTGAGTACAGGGATGTAGCCCACCCAATCAACACCTCGACAAGAGAACGGTTACAGGCGGTGATTCTGGAAGCCTATGAAAAGGCAGAAGAATCGCCAGAGGAATAACAGGCAATAAATTGTAAAGTGAAATAAAAAGGCTGCACAGAAAAAGTAGTATCTGTGCAGCTTTTATTTCTTGTATTCCGTATCACCGGTCAACAATATTCCCTTTCAGTTTCCGGAATGTCGATGGGGATACGCCGTTTACTTTCTTAAAGGCATCGCCGTAGTAGTTGCTGTTATCATAGCCGCATTCAAAGGCGATTTCCGTAATGCTCATGCCGGTTTCCAGAAGCAGTTTTTCAGAATGATTAATCCGCACATTATTTAAGTATTCTTTAAACCCCAGACCGTTTGCAGACTTGAATTTTTTGGAAAAGTACGAAGGATTTAAGTGCAGCAGTTCTGCCATGTCATCCAGTGTAATATTATTTTTAAAGTGTTCGTTAATATAGTCTATGGCAATCTGGAGTGCTTCATCGGTGGCACGTGTGTTGTTGTTGACAATCAGAATTGAAGCATCATTAATATATCGTAAAATACGCACGACCAAGGTCTGAAAATACATTTTTAACATGCAGTTTGAAAAAATATCAGACGACTGGTGTTCGGCAAGAATCAGACTCAGCATAGCATTGATATCGCTGCGGCAGTCCTCCGGCAGATAAAAGATTTTGGAAAACAGGTGGCTTTGCAGCCATACTGTGCCGAATTCTGCAACCAGCTCGCTTAAATAACTCTGTGTAAATTCAATCGATACACATTCATGCAGGGCAGCATCTGAGTAAGAAGTACGGTGCAGCGTATCTGCGGGAATAAATGTAATATTGCCAGGGGTCAGGTGGTAGACATTGTTTTTGATAAATAAATCGCACCCGCCGCTGATTAGGTAAAACATTTCATAATAAGAATGTGCATGTGCAGAGTGCATATGGTAAGACGCCTGATGGGTCTTTTTGGAAATTTCAAATCGTGATGTTACAGCCATAGGAATCCTCGTTTCTGAACAATTTTATAAAATTTTGTTCGGATGTTTTTTGAATATAAAATGGTAAAAATGCACAAAAAATCATAATGTATTTGCGTAATATTAACATATACTATATTTTACACCTAAAATAATCAGTAAACAAGAGCGAAAATCACTATTTTTTTGTAGAAAAGGTGGGATGTTTGTGATAGATTAGTGTCATTGGAGAGATTTAACAAAAATGTAACACGAATTTTACATTTTTGATTAAAAATTGACAATAGGGCTAATTTCACGAGAGGAGAGTAATTATGAAGACTAAAAAGTCAAAAAGAGTAATGGCGGTCGTAATGGCAGTTTTACTCACAGTAGGTATTATGCCTATGGACTGGGCTGTAACGAAGGCAGCAGCAAGTACAGTCCACTCTTTTGATGCAACAGCGCAGGCTTCAGTTGGGGATGACAAAGCCGTGATTGCAGAGGGAACAACATTTAATGACGGGTACTTTAAAATCGTAGGAAAAGTGACCCAGAGAACTAACAGTGACGGAAGCATAAAGGCTTACGAACTGGCATCTAAGGCAACAGGTGCCGTGCAGTTTACAACGGAAAGCGCTTCTTCCGTAGTAGTAGGTTTAAGCAGTACGGGCGGTTCTAATGAATCCGCAGTGGCACTGATTAATACAGCGGACAACAGTGTGGTTGCAGAAGACGCAGGAACAACCGTTGTAGCAGGAACAAAAAAGACTGAGTTAAAGTATACAGCATTACCGGCAGGTACCTATCAGGTTGTATCACCGGAAGATGCAGAACGTAACAGAGGCGCAAGATTCTTAGACATTACGGTTGAGGAAGAAGAAGCTGCCGCAGTTACAACAACATATGCGTTTGCGGTTGCAGACCTTTCACCGGCAGCTTACAGTGTAACAGCAGATAAAGCAGCAATTGCCGAAGGAACAGCTTTTGCTTCTGATTATGTAAAGACTGTCGGAACTGCAACATTCAGAACGAAGAGTTCTTCCGATTTCAGTGCATTAAAGGCAATTGAACTTGGCTCAAAGGCATCCGGTGCATTACAGTTTACTGTAACAGGTACTGCTTCAGTATCTTTTGAAGCAAGCAGTACGGGCGGTTCTAATGAATCTGCAATTGCATTGGTAAATACAGCAGACAACAGCACTATTGCAGAAGATACAGGAATTAAGGTTGTATCAGGAACGAATGCAACAAAGCTTACATACAGCAGCTTACCGGCAGGTACTTATCAGATTGTTTCACCGGAAGATGCAGACCGTAACAGAGGTGTCAGAGTGTTAAGCTTCACAGCGGAACAGACCTCCAGCGGCGAAAGACCGGCAAGAAAAGCATGGGAAGACGTAGCAGCACCGGCAATCGGTGAGATTACGGCAGCAGACGGTAAAATTACAGTTCCGTTTACAATGGTAATCGGCTATGACGGCGCAGACAGTGTATCCGTTGATATGAAGAATACAGCAGGAACAGTTGTAGCCACAGAAAATTATGCAAAAGATGCAACAGAAGGTGTAGTTACGTTTACACCGGCTGCAAGCGGTGATTATACATTTACAATTACAGCAGCAAGAAAAGATGAAGCAGACAAGACAGGAACAGATAAGGAATTTAAGGGTTTTGAACTTCCGCTTGCAAAGCCGTCTTTCCAGAGTGCAACAAGCCAGGGCAGCGGTAAGGTTTCACTCGTATGGGACGAAGTGACAGAAGCTTCTTCTTATGAAGTATCATACAGCGAAAACGGAACAGACTTTACACAGCCTGTATCTGTAACAGGAACAGAATATGTGGTTTCAGGATTGACAGTCGGCAAGGAATATACTTTCAAGCTGACAGCAGTCAGAGTATTACCGGCAGCCGTTTCAGAAGCTGCAACGATTACAGCAAAAGCGACTGCAGAAGCACAGCAGGTATGGGCTTTTTCAGCATTCGGCCAGGGCGTCAGCTCAGACGAAAAGAATGCAGGCTATGAAGGCAGTGCGAATGACGGAAAGGTAACACTTTGGAATTTAAACAGCAAGGGTAAGATTGTACCGGCTTCTACAGACGGTTTATCCTTCTACTATACAGCCATTCCTTCTAATATGAACTTTACATTGTCAGCAACCGTAACAGTTGATGAATGGACATTGACAAACGGTCAGGAAGGCTTTGGTTTAATGGCGGCCGACAGAGTTGGTAAGAACGGTGATTCTTCTGTATTCTGGAACAACTCCTATATGGCATCTGTCACAAAGGTTGAATACTATGTAAACGCAGATGGCAGCATGGCATTAGACACTATTAAGCAGGGCGGCACAACAGCACCGGAGGGTTCTGTAAAGGCAACAATGAAGTTAGGTATCGGCTCACAGGAAAAGACAGGTGTTACAAAGGCAAACCTTTCTAAGCTGGAAGCAAACGATACAGCAACCGTAAACAATGAATTCAGTTCAAAGATGACAACACTGGAAAGCTCTGGTGTAACGGGAAATCTGATTGGCAATGCAACAAAGGATGTTACAGGAACTGTTGAGAATCCGCTGACAACCTTTAAGATGTCTATTCAGAAAAATAACACAGGTTATTTCGTAAGCTATACCAACGAAGCAGGCGAAACTGTGACAAAGAAATACTATGATACAAAGGCATTGGAACAGTTAGATGAAGACAATGTATATGTTGGTTTCTTTGCTTCAAGAACAGCAAAGATTAGCGTAACAGACATTAACTTAACAACGGTTTCACCTGAAAATGATGTGGCAAAAGAAGAACAGCCGGTTACAACCGTAGCACCTTCTTACAAAGTAACATCTGCTTCTGTATCCAATTCAGAAAGCTACAAGTTATCTTATGTAGCCAATGCAGACGGTCACGTTGTTGTTACTGCAGCAGACGGAATGGTCATTGCAGATGAAGATGTAACAGCCGGTCAGAAATATGTATGGGAAACGACATTAACATTAGGTGAGAATACATTTACAGTAACAATGACACCGGTGGAAGGTTACAGACCAAGTGAATTTGAAGTATTGGATTCTTATGAAGCTTCAACATTTACTTATAAGGTAACATACAACAAGTTTGATGGTGACGTGATTTATGTCGGACCGGATGCGGCATCAGACGGTGTCGGTACAAAGGAAAATCCGATTGACATTTACACAGCAGTAAAATTTGTTTCACCGGGACAAAAGATTGTACTTCTTTCAGGTACATACAACTTAGAATCAACAGTTACGGTACAGCCGGGTATCGACGGTACGGAAAGCCAGCCAATTATTATGGCAGCAGAGTCTTCTACAGACAGACCGGTATTTGATTTCGGCAAGAACTGTGAAGGTATGGTATTAGCCGGTGATCACTGGTATTATCAGGGATTTGATGTAACAAATTCAGCAAATGCAAAGGATGGTATCAGACTTTGCGGAAGCAGCTGTACAGTAGATAACGTACGGACTTATCACAACGGTAACACCGGTTTACAGATCAGCCGTTTTACATCAACAGATACTAAAGAAGAATGGCCAAGCAACAACTTAGTATTAAATTGTACATCTTTCGGCAATGCCGATGAGGGTTATGAAGATGCAGACGGATTTGCAGCAAAGCTGACAATCGGTGAAGGAAATACATTTGACGGCTGTATCGCATACAACAATGCAGATGACGGATGGGATTTATTTGCAAAGGTAGAAACAGGCTCAATCGGTGCTGTAACAATCCAGAACTGTGTAGCTTATGGCAACGGTTATCTGGAAGACGGTACTGATGCCGGTAACGGTAACGGATTTAAGATGGGTGGTTCAAGCATGTCAGGATACCACAAGTTAATCAATTCCGTAGCATTTGATAACAAGGCAAAGGGTATTGATTCTAACAGCTGTCCGGATATTCAGGTAACCAATTCTACATCATACAATAATGGCGGTTCAAACGTAGCCATGTATACAAATGATGCAGCAAATACCGATTTTATGGCAACAGGTGTTCTTTCATGGAGAACACAGAAGACAAGTGTGAATGAAACATTTAAGTTCAAGGGTACACAGGATGCTTCTAAGGTATATCAGTCAAGCAACTATTTCTGGAACTGCACGGAAGCAGGAACAAATAATAGTACAACAGCCGTAACGGCAGACTGGTTTGTATCTACAGACACAAAGATGAATTATGACACACACGTATATGCAGCGATTCCGGTTACAAGAAACAGTGACAATACAATCAATATGAACGGCTTACTGGTACTTACAGCCAATGCAAAGGCTGGCGCTGTTGTAGGCGGTCAGGCTTCTGCAAAGATTGATTTGAGCGGTAAGATGACAGGTGGTCTGTTATTCCAGAAGACAACAGGCAGTGAATCTGTAGAAACAGGTGATATGGCAAATATGATGCTTTATATCCTCTTACTGCTTGGCGCAGCAGGTGTATATGCAGTTTCTAAGAAAAGAAAGCACGCATAGGCATGATACCGGATTCAGACGAATATAAACGAATATAAAAGTCAAGGAACCCCTTTATTGAGGTGACTTAATAAGGGGGTTCTTTTCTTAAAGAAAATATATATTTTGACAATTAAATTAATTGCAAAAAGATATGTATTTTCTTTTGGAAAAGAACAAAAAGGGAGGTTTTTTTACAATGATTAAAAACAGAAGGACAAGCGGACTGCTGAGCATGGCATTGGCAACATGTCTGGTTGTAAGTGCAGTACCGGTACAGACAGTGGATTCTATTTTGGGAAATGCAGCAGGAAGGGTAACAGCTTATGCTGAGGAAACGGCGCAGAGTACAAAGCCGCTTACAACACTTTGGAAAACGCAGGAAGTCGGTACACACGAGGGAACAGGAACTTATGCGTATGATGCAGCAGCAAAGACGGTGACGGTAAACGGTGCCGGTACAAAATTTGATAAATCAGCAGGAAGTGATGATTTATTCTACGCTTATTTTGAGGGTAAAGGAGATTTAACCATTACAGCGAAGATGACCGTCAATAATAACGGCAATGCAGGATACGCAGGACTGTTAATCCGTAATACCGCAGATGAAGCGGGAAGTGCCAGTGCAGCACTGTATGCAGATTTTGCAAATGGAAGCAAGAATCAGATCCGTTACGGATACCATAAAGAAGCGGCAGGCGGCGGTGCATCACAGGTCAATACGGCAGTCACAACCGCTTCTTCTGACATTTATATTAAATTAGAAGTTTCAGAGAATAAAGCAACCTATCACGTTGCTTCGACAGCTGATTTTTCAGATGAAAAGGTAAAGACACAGACAATTTCCGGATTATCAGCAAAGACAATCGGTTTCTTTGCAACAGAAGGAGTAACTGCAGAATTTTCGGATGTAACGGTGACATCAAATTATACAACGGATGACGGTGCAGATGTTAAAAAGCAGATTTTTGATTCAGAGGCAGGAGAAGTGAACTTCTCACAGTCAAGCAGTAAAGATTACTCAGGAAATTATGATGCCGGAAATTCTTTTGAAACCTCTGCAAACGGCAATATTTTATCCGTAAACCATACAAGAAGTGCGGCAGTTAAGGGAAATATCAGGGATGATAAGGGGATGGATTACATATTATTCCCGGAAACATCAGAAGATATGACGATTTCAGCAGATATTACAGTGACAAAGCTGGATTCCGGTACAGATAAGCAGGGTCTTGCCATCGGACAGTTTAACGCGAAGACCGGCAGCGCCATGAAGTGTGACGTATTACATATCCAGAAAAATATTGTGATCCAGCATACATTTTCAACGGTCAGCGGAACGGGTAACTGCGGTTCTCCAAAGGTTGGCAAAAAAACTGACACAGCAAACGGATATGAGCTGGGCGGCACATATACACTGACTTACACAAAGAGTGGCAATACCGCTAAAATGCAGGTTGTAAGCGCAGACGGAACGGTGCTTATGGGTTCAGAAGCAAATCCGGGCGAATTTGACCTGACACAGTCTTATGCAGACCTGCAGACAGGACAGACAGTACGCTATGGTCTGGCATTTTCAGGTGTTACGGCAGAAATCAGTAACCTGACCTTAAAGAATGCAGAAGGTACGGTTGTATATGACCAGAACGATTATTATGTTGCAGTCGGTGTTGCACCGGTGATTACAAATGCCGCAACAGAAGTGGCTTCTGACAGAAAGAGCATGAATATTACATGGGATGTCGCAGAAGAAGGCTCAGGCAATATTAAATATGCCGTATATGTATCAAAGGATGGCGGTGAATATACAAAGATTTCTGATTCTAAGGTGAACAGCTTCAGTTATGCCGGAATGGACGGCGACGGAAACTATCAGTTTAAGATTGTGCCTTATGGCGGAACAACAATGGGAACAGCCGTAGAAACTGAAATAACGGACTATCAGGCACCGCTTGCACAGGCGGAATTAACAGCCGCAGGCAGCAAATCTAAGGTAGAACTGTCATGGAATGCCGTAGAAGGTGCATCTTCTTATGATGTATACAGAAAACTGGGTTCTGACGGTGAAGCAGTGCTGGTTAAGACAACAGCAGAGAATGCATTTACAGATACAGATGTTGTCGAAGAAGAACCGTATTATTACTATGTTATAGCAAAAAATGACAAGAATACAAGTAATCCGTCAGCAACGATGCAGGTACTGACATCAGACGGCCATACAGGTGCTTATGTATATGAAAATGAAGCAACAAAACTGACAGTAGCATATAAGTCCAATGATACTGTTTTTGATGATAATGCACTGCTGGTTCTTACAGCAGACGAAGCAGGAACAGCACAGCTTTATGTAAATGACGTGCTGGCAGATACCAAAACTGTCGGTGCGGGCGATGAAATGAAGTTTGAACCTGAATTAAAGAAAGGCAGAAATGACGTTACCGTTATATTTACTGATGCAGAGGGCAATGCGACAAGAAAGACATTTAATTTTGTTGCAAACCCGGATGTTGATATTGTTGTAGATGCGGCATATACAGGCGAAGACGGTGCAGAGTCAGATGGACTGCCGGTATACAAGACTGTTCAGGCAGCAGTCAATGCAGTGCCGGAAGATAATGCAGAAGCCAAAGTAATTTACATTAAAAATGGTGAATATAATGAACGTGTTGAAGTAAAATCACCATATGTAAGTCTTCTCGGACAGGACAGCGAAAAGACCCATTTATTCTATTCTGTATGTGTTGCCAACGGAAATGCAGACAGTATGTGGAACCGTAACGCAATGTATGTAGATACGGCAGCGACAGGCTTCACAGCAGAAAATCTGACGGTTGAAAATTCTTATGACTATACAAACGGTTCGGACCAGCAGGCAGATGCCCTGTGTATTGTGGCTGACCAGACAGCATGTATTAATGTAAGATTAATCGGCTATCAGGATACCCTGCTGACCGATACAAGAACGAAAGATGAAAACGGCAATTATGCGGTAACAAGACAGTATTTCAATAAATGTTATATTACAGGTAATGTTGACTTTATCTATGGTGCAGGTACTTCCGTATTTGAAGACTGTGATATTGTTGCAAGATATACAGAATACAAATCAGACGGATGCTATACAGCCGGAAGAACATATGCTTCCACACCTTACGGATACGTATTTAACAACTGCCGCTTCCTTGCAGAAGAAGGCGTAGCAGACGGCGCATACAGAATGGCACGTCCGTGGGGCGCAGATGATTCAACAACATTTATGAACTGTTACTTAGGCAGGGCAATTTCACTGGAAACATCTTACGGCGACATGAGCGGTAACTTAGCTGAAAATGCAAGATTTGCAGAATATGGTTCTTACGGTCCGGGATATACAGTAAATAATAAGCGCCCATACCTGACAAGTGCACAGGCAGCAAAATTTAAGACGGACACAGTCATGGGGGACTATGATTACAGTGCAAGAACTGCCACATTGTATGGAACACAGCAGGAAGAACCGAAAACAGATATAACGGTTGTTGATAAGGCAGAGGTTGTTAAGAATGTAGCGGTTGATGAAAATGCCGTAATTAAAAATGCAGCCGGTGAAACCGTAAGTCCGGGAGAAGTCAGTGTTGTCATTGAAAAAGCCGGAAACAGCGTAATTGACTCAATTATGAAAGGCTTTACAGCCGGTGGAATATTAATTGCTGACGGAAGTACAGTGGATTATTATGACATTGAATTACAGGATGAGAACGGTCAGGCAGTTATGCTTGAAAGCGGTAAAATCCAGATTACATTTGCTTATAAAGAAGGAATTGATTACAGCAAAGTGAATGTAATTGTATATCATCTGAATGAAAAGACCGGTGTCATTGAAAAGCTGGAAACACAGCTTACAAGTGAAGGTATCCGTTTTGAGGCAGACAGCTTCAGTCCGTTTGCAGTATACTATGAAAATAAAACGGTACAAAACGATGATATCACCAAGCCGGATGATACAAAAACAGACGATGTAAAGAAGGATGATGCAGGTTCAGGAACACAGCAGGGTGAGAATACCGGTGATGTGTCAGAGAAATCAGAAAATGCACAGCAGTCTGCGGATACAGGCGTACAGACAGGGGATACAGCCAATGGATTTGGATTCCTTGCGGCAGCAGTTGCAGCGGCAGGAGCAGGTGCTTATGAATTTCTTAAAAAAAGAAAGCTGATTCGCAGATAAAAAAGATAATTACTCAAATTTGATAGCCCGCGGGGCTGCCATGGAAATTCAAAAATTTCGTGGCAGCCTTTTTGCATTGCCGGTAGACGGTTTTGGGAAAGATATATGTAAGAATTTGCATATAAATTGATATAAGAGTGAAAAATATGTAAAATGCACAAAAAATGTGACAAATATCAGTAGTTGAGTAGCAAAAATAACTGCAATCATGGTTGACTATCTGATTTAAAAATAATATAATAAAAACAATTGGTGAAAACTTATAAAAGTTTTTTAAAAAGTTCGTGATTTTTTAAAAATGTGCTAAAAATACGAGGCTTCAGGAATGCTTTTATAAAAACACTAAAAACAAATCAGGAGGACGATTATGAGAAGAAAGGTGACAAAGGCAGCAGCGCTTTTATCAGCAGTACTGATGGCTAGCAGTTCTGTACCGTATGGTGTGTTAATACCTTACAATGTATTGGCAGAAGAAGTAAGTGCAGATGCCGGAGCAGCAGTACAGGAGGAAACAGCAGCAACTGTAGGCAGCGTAACCAACATTAAGACATGGGATGCAGCAGGCTTACTGGCAGCAGCAACAACAGAGGATAATGGCTTATCCTTAAAGGGAAGTACCTGGACAGTGGAGAATGAACCAAAAGCAGAATTTGACACGAAAGATTATGTGAAAGGTTCAGGCAAGCCAAAGACAGAAGACAATAAAAATGCTGAGGGAACAATTCCTGCAACAGGATGCTGGTTAGAGTATACTGCAACAGAAACAGGTAAACTGACAATAATGGAGAAGACCCAGAAGGGCAAATCATTTTATGTAGTAGATTCTGACGGAACAGTAAAAGCAGTAAAGACAGCAGGAAGCGATTCAGGAACATATGATACAATTACAATAGATGCAGAAGAAGGCAAGACATATTATGCATATATGAGTGGTGCTTCTGCAAATATTTATCAGGTATCCTTAGCAGTCGGTGAAAAGAAGCAGACAGCATGGGCTGATGTTGCAGCACCGGTGATTAACAGCGTCACAACAGATGAAGCCGGAGATTTTGTTGTAGATTTCTCAGCAGTGATTGATGCGTATAAGGGTGCTGACAATGTAAGGGTTACGATGTTACAGGACGGTCTGGAAGTGTCTACACAGACATTTGAAAAGCAGGCAGATACAGCTACATTTGCACCATACCGTTCAGGTACTTACACATTTGTAGTGGTTGCACAAAGAACCGGCGAAGCTGATAAGGCAAGTGAAGTTTATACATACAAGGATTATGTACTGGCAGTAAAGAAGCCGGTTATCACATGGGCACAGAACAAGGGTAACGGCGATGTTTACTTAGACTGGATTAATATTGAAGATGCAGATTCTTATTCTGTAGCTTATAAGGAATCCGGAAGCACAGCAGATTACACGGTTGTAGAATCAGCATTATCTGCAGAAACAGGAAATTACACACTGACAGGACTGACAGCAGGCAAGTCTTATGATATCCAGATTAAGGCACTCAGAAAGTCAGACGGTTTTGAATCTGTTTATACAGAAAAAGATTTTGAAGTAACAACAGCAGAAGAACAGCCATGGTATGCGGCAATCGTAGGTTCTGCACAGGCAGGCGATGTTACATTTACAACGGCTGACGGTCAGACGGATAATGTAAAGCTTTCCGTATCTGACAATAGCGCAACAAAGAGTAATAATCAGGAATCACCGGCAATTGCAGGAACAGCCGGAACACTGGAAGTTAAGGGACAGGCAAGTGGTAAGATTTCCGATGATGAAGACGGATTTACATATTACTATACAAAGATTGACCCGAACAAAGAAAACTTCAAGCTGAGTGCAACATTTGAGATTACGGATACTTCTCTCACACCGGATAATCAGACCGGTTTTGGTATTGTTGCAGCCGATGCACTTGGATTAAATGTATGGGGCAATCCGGATTATGTACATAAGTATTTCAACTATGCATCTTCTATGATGTTTAGCTCAAAGCAGAGTAATCCGTTTATGAGAACGGTTACAGGTTATACATCAGCTGATACATCAAGCAATGACGGTGTGGAAAGAAGTGTAACAAATGCTAGGTTTACAGACCAGACAGCTAAATTTGAAGTAGGTAACAAATATACATTTTCGTTAGAAAAGACAGACGAAGGTTATACAGCAGCCTGCAACGGTTCAGAGCAGAAGCTTTCTGATAATTCCTTTACATCTGTACAGGAAGATGGAACAGTTGTAGTTGGTATTGCAGTATCCAGAAAGGTATCTGTAAAGGTATCTGATGTTGAATTTTCAAAGTCTGAAAGCAAGGGTATTACATCAAATGACAACGGTGATACAAAGATTACACCGGACGGCAGAGTATACTCAACAGGCACATGTGGTTCTGCTGATTATGAATACATTTATGTACCAAACTGTGACGGTACACTGACTGTAACAGGAGAAAACGGGGATGCAGTTGTTAGTCAGGCAGTATCTGCAAATGAAGTTGTAAGAGTAAATGTTCCGTTAAATAAAGGAAAGAATACCGTAAAATCAACATTCATTCCGACAGCATCAGAAAACCTTACAAATGTAGCAGCAGTCATTAAAGAAACAGTTGTTGACCGTCAGTCTTACGGACAGGAAGGTCAGACTATTATTGTATCTGCAGATGCAGACGCAGAAGGCAAGGGTACAGAAGAAAGCCCGATGAGCCTGTCTAATGCATTAAAGTATGCACAGCCGGGTCAGACCATCTTCTTAAAGAATGGTACATACAGCGGTGCAAAGGTTGAAAGAAGTGTCAGTGGTACAGCAGATAAGAATATCAACCTTGTAGCAGAATCACTTTCTACAGACGGAACAGACGGTGTAGTATTTACAGGTGAAGTAAGGCTCACAGGTTCATACTGGCACGTATATGGTCTGTATGTAAAAGATTCAGCAGGTGTAGGTATCCAGATTTGCGGTAACTACAATACAATTGAAATGTGTACAGTAAACCACGCAGCAAATTCAGGTATCCAGATCAGCCGTGAAGGCGGTGCTGATAATGATGCCGGAAGAAAAGGCAAGTTATGGCCGACAGGCAACCTCATTAAGAACTGTGAATCATTTGATAACTGTGATGCAGGACGTAATGATGCCGATGGTTTTGCAGCAAAGCTGACTTGTGGTGAAGACAATAAGTTCTATGGCTGTATCAGCCATAACAACATCGATGATGGCTGGGATTTATATGCAAAATCCGTATCCGGTGAAATCGGTGCTGTAACAATTGAAAACTGTGTAACTTACAACAACGGCTGGCTGACAACAGATGATGTAACAGCAAAAGATTATGAATACGGCGAAGGTAACGGCTTCAAGCTTGGCGGTGGTCAGATGAAGGGTGCTCATGTATTAAAGAACAGTATTTCATTTGACAACCATGCAAAGGGTATTACTTCAAACAGCTGCCCTGACTGTAAGATTATCAACTGTATTTCTTACAACAACTCACTGGATAACAGTGCATACAATGTGGGATTAAATACAAAGGATTCTAACATCAAGGCTTGGGAAGTAACAGGATTAATTTCATTAAACAACAGCAAGAATACAACACTGGAGGATTTAATCCCATTCGCACTTCACAGTGAAAACAACTACATTTATGACGGTTCCGCTTCTTATAATAATAAGGGCGAACAGGCTACAGAAGACTGGTTTGAAAATGTAGATACATCTGTAAAACCGACAAGAAATGAAGACGGTACAATCAATATGCACAACCTGCTTCTTTTAAAGGATACTTCTAAGAACACAGGTGCAGTATTAGATGTAACAAGTGATGCAGCAAAATCCGTAAAACCGGCAAAGACAACGGTTATTGAGGAAGAAAAGGTTGTATATGAAATGCGTCAGGATGCAGACGGCAACTGGCATTACTATGCAAATGACGAAATCGCAACAGATTATTGCGGCATGGCATTAAACGAATACGGCTGGTGGTATATCAAGAACGGTGATGTAGACTTTACATATACCGGTATGGCATGCAATGAATACGGCTGGTGGTACTTCAATAACGGACAGCTTGATTTATCATTCTACGGTCTTGCAAACAATGAATACGGAACATGGTTCTACACAGACGGACAGTTAAACTTCGGCTTTACAGGAATGATTATTCCGGATGACGAGTGGCTCTATGTTCAGAACGGACAGGTACTGACAGATTACACCGGAATGGCATTAAATGAATATGGCTGGTGGTACTTCAAGGATGGTAAGGTTGACTTTACCTATACCGGAATGGCAGTGAATGAATATGGCTGGTGGTATTTCAGCAATGGACAGATTGATTTTGGCTATAACGGATTTGCCACAAATGAATACGGTACATGGCTGTTTACAGACGGTATCTTAAATACAGGCTTTACAGGCATGACATTAAACGGCGATACATGGGTATATGTTACAGATGGTTATATCAGTAATACCTATACCGGAATGGCATTAAATGACTATGGCTGGTGGTACTTTAACAATGGTGTTTTGGATTTAAGCTATACCGGAATGGCATTAAATGAATACGGCTGGTGGTATTTTAACAATGGTCAGCTTGATTTAGGATTTACAGGTGTCGGTAGTAATGAATACGGCGACTGGTACTTTAAAGACGGAACAATCGCTTTTGATTATTCAGGTACAATCAGCTTTGGCGGACAGGATTATACCGTAACCAATGGATATGCTGTAAAAGCATAAATCTGACAAACTAAGATTGAATTTATAAAAAGACCGGCAGAAGTGCAGCGCATTGCAGCATCTCTGCCGGTTTTTCTATTTAACAAAAAACCTTAACAAAAAACCATGTAATATTTTATTGAAACAGGTTGGATACAATGGTATAATGAAAATAATTAGATATGAAAAAAGTGACATAGACGACACGAGAAAACAGCAGTAAGGAGGAACAACATATGATTCAGGCAATGGTCAAAAAATTGAATGGGAAAAGACTGCGGCAGCGTATTTCATCTGCAATTTTAATAGTTGCAATATTGGTAAGTTTTTCTGGTATTCTTGGAGGAACTGCCATGTTAGTAATGGGTGTCCAGTACAATCACGCATTAACCAATTATGGTTTTTCACAGGGTGATATCGGTAAGATGATGATTACATTTGCAGACACCAGAAGTAACCTGCGGGCGGCAATCGGTTATCAGGATAAGACACTGGTACAGGAAACCTACGAAGCGTATGAAACAAAGAAGCAGGCATGTAAGGATTATGCAGTTATAGTAGAAGAAACAGTTGCTTCCGCTGAAGAACGTAAATTGTATGATCAGATTATGAGCGGTATGGAAGATTATTTTACATCAGCTGATAAGGTAATACAGATGGGTAAAGATGTAACGAATATCGATCAGAGAAATCAGGCACAGCGACTGGCAAAAGATGAAGTGGTACCGAAGTACGAAGCAATTTATGAGAATATGGTACAGCTGCTGGACGCGAATACCAGCGAAGGTAACAAATTGGAAATTAATTTAAAGGTATTAACATATGTCTTACTGGCGGTAGTTGTTCTTATTATTATTGTAGCAATTTTAATCGCAAGGAAGCTGGGCGATGCGCTTGCGTTAAATATTGTAAATCCGCTCGATGCACTGGCAGAACGTTTCAAGACCTTTGCACAGGGTGATTTGACAAGTGAATTTCCGGTAATGGAATCAGAAGATGAAGTATCTGATATGGTTACTGTTGCAAAGGATATGGCAGAGAATCTGTCAGCAGTTATTAAGGATGTTAATCATCGTATGGAACTGATGGCAAAGAATGATTATACAGGTTCGTCTGCAATTCCTGAAAAGTATCTGGGTGATTTTGCAGCCATGAATGATGCAATCCATCAGATGAACGAAGATATGAATGATACAATGCGCCACATTGAAGAAGCTGCCGCTCAGGTATCTATCGGTGCAGGTAACCTTGCAGAGGGGTCACAGAGCCTTGCAGAAGGTTCTACAGACCAGGCCGGTGCAGTTGAAGAATTACTTGCCTCTTTTGCAAGTATTACAGAAGGTGTAGAACATACACATGACAGTGCAAGCGTTTCGTATGATTTATCTGTGAAATATGCAAAAGAAGCAGACAGAAGCCAGCAGGAGATGCAGGCGGTTACGGAAGCTATGCAGCGTATGAGTGAAATGTCTCAGAAGATTGAAAGTATTATCGGTGAAATCGAAGAAATTGCTGAACAGACCAATCTGCTTGCATTAAATGCTTCTATTGAAGCCGCAAGGGCCGGAGAAGCCGGACGCGGATTCGCTGTTGTTGCAACACAGATTGGCAAGCTTGCTGACGAAAGTGCTCAGTCTGCAGTGAATACAAGAGAACTCATTATGAATTCTATTCAGGAAATTGAAAATGGTAACCGTGCCGTAGAGAAGACTTCTAAGACGATTATTGAACTGGTTCAGGGTATTAATGAAGTCGCAGAAAAGTCTAAAGAGCTAGAGGAGCTTTCAGAAACGCAGACAGAACAGATGAAGCAGGCTGAAGCCGGTGTTAACCAGATTTCAGAGGTTGTACAGAGCAATGCCGCTATTGCGGAAGAATCTTCTGCAACAAGTGAAGAGCTGTCAGCAGAATCCATTTCACTGAACGAACTTGTACAGCAGTTTAAGCTGAAAAAGTAATTTTTGACACTGATATCAGAATATGCTAGAATTTAAAAATGCGTAGACACGCAGTGAAAGCATACAGAACAGATAAGCGTGAAGTCATGAAAAATGGACTTCGCGCTTTTTTGCACAGATATTTGCTTCTGAGCGAAAGCAAACATCTATAATGACAGATGAGAAATCGCCTATGCGAATTTCTCATCGCCACTTTGCAACAAGTTGCTCAAAAATGGAGACAAGTGTGAAAAATCACACTGATGTGCTGATTTTTCACACAGCATTTTGTGCCGCAGGCGTCACAAAATAACTTTTATCGCAGAGCCAAATCTGACATTTGGCTCGCGGTTCCTCCGGCATTAAAATGCCTGCGGAAATGAGGAAAGTATGTATATTATAGTAGGGCTGGGAAATCCCGGCACACAGTATATGGGAACAAGACACAATGCAGGATTTTCTGTGATAGATGCGCTGGCAGATCAATATAATATCAGCGTAGACACACAAAAACACAAAGGGATGATTGGCAAGGGTATGATTGAGGGAGAGAAGGTCATTCTTGTAAAGCCGATGACGTATATGAATCTGTCCGGGGAATGTATCCGTGAAGTCATGGATTATTATAAGGCGGATATCGATGATTTAATCGTTATTTTTGACGACATCAGCTTAGAACCGGGCAAACTGCGTCTGCGTGCAAAGGGAAGCGCAGGCGGACACAACGGTATTAAGAGTATTATCGCGCAGCTTGGCAGTGACCGGTTCAAGCGTGTTAAGTTCGGTGTCGGTGACAAACCGAAGGGCTGGGACCTTGCAGACTGGGTACTCGGAAAATTCCCGGCAGATTTATACGATACACTGCGGGATGCCAATCAGAGAGCCTGCGAAGCGGTTGCCTGTATCATGACAGAGGGTATTACCGGTGCGATGAATAAATTTAATGGATGAAATAAAAATTGTAGAATTGAGGAAGTATGAAAACATTTTTTGAGCCTGTGCAGGGGATGGCAGGGATAGAAGAAATTAAAAAGTCTTTTAGCCGGCTGGGGCATGCGGTAATGGTCAGCGGCTGCATTGACACGCAGAAAGCACATCTGCTGGAAGCACTCGGGGAGCAGTATCCAATCCGGGTCGTGATTACTAGCGATGAGGTCAAGGCAAGACAGCTTCGTGAGGATTGTCTCTTTTTTGATAAGAGCAGTATTTACTATCCTGCCAAGGATTTTATCTTTTACAGCGCCGATGTGCATGGCAACCAGCTTGCGGGAGAGCGGCTTGCATGCATTTACAAAATCATTCAGGCGCAGAAGCATATCAGTGAAGACAGTATTTCAAACGGTAAAACAGACGGCATACAGCCGGAAAACAAAAATGCGGCGGGACTTACGGTTGTGACAACGATTGACGGCTGTGCTGATTTGCTCGTTCCGCTTGAAAAATATAAAAATGCCACGATTTCATTTGAAAAAGGACAGGTTCTTGATTTAGAAGCGCTTTCAAAAGAACTGGTACAGATTGGCTATGAGCGATGTGCGATTGTGGACGGACAGGGCAAATTTGCGGTGCGCGGCGGTATTATCGACATTTTCCCGTATACGGAAGAAACACCGGTGCGCATTGAGTTGTGGGACGATGAGGTGGATTCAATCCGTTTGTTTGACGTGGAGAGCCAGCGTTCCATTGAAAAGATTGAGCGGTTTGAAGCTTTTCCGGCGACAGAATGCCTGTTAAGCGAAGAAGAAATTGCGCGCGGCAGGGAAAAGTTACAGGAAGAACTGGCAGGACAGCTGACCGCCTTTGGTAATGATAAGAAGAAAAAGACGGCAGAGGATATTGAGAAATGCAACCGTATCCGCAGAAATGTGGCAGATATGGAGCGTACCGGCGATTACAGCAAGGCATTGCGGATGTTTGCAGAGGAACTGACTGGATTTTTAAGCTATTTTCCAAAGGAAGACACGCTGTTTGTATTAGATGAGCCGAACCGCTTAAATGAGCGCATGGAACTTATTTTATATGAATATACGGAAAGTATGAAAAACCGTCTGGAGGGCGGCTATATTCTACCGGGACAGACCGATATGATTCACGGAATTGAAAGCATTTATGCGGAACTTGAAAAGAAACGTACCCTGCTGTTGTCGGCGCTGGATTACAAGCCGGAAAAATTTGCCGTGGCGGAATATGTGCGCATTGATACCCGCAGTATCAGTCCGTACCACAACAGCTTTGAGTATCTTGCGGACGATTTAAAAAAATATAAGCGTTCGGGGTATAAGAGTATCCTGGTGTGCAATTCGAGAACGCGTGCGGCGAGAATTGTGCAGGATCTGGCGGATCTGGGGCTGACGGCGTATTTCAGTGAAGATTTTGAAAATGAAATGCTTGAAGGCACGATTATGGTCACTTACGGCAGTCTGCACAAGGGCTTTGAGTATCCGCTTCTGCAGTTTGTCGTGATTGCGGAAAATGATATTTTTGCAAGCAGGCACAAAAAACGTGAAAAGAAGAAAAAGTATGACGGAAAGTCGATAGCCGGTTTTAACGAACTGAATATCGGCGATTTTGTCGTGCATGAAAGTCACGGACTGGGTGTGTATAAGGGTATTGAAAAAATTACGGTTGAGGGCGTGGAAAAGGATTATATCAAGATTGAATACGCCGGAAACAGTAACCTTTATGTGCTGGCGACACAGCTTGACCGTTTGCAGAAATATGCGGCGGCGGATACCGAAAAGAAGCCGAAACTCAATAAGCTGGGGACACAGGAGTGGAATAAAACAAAATCCAAGGTACACGGCGCGGTTGAAGAAGTGGCAAAGGATCTGGTTGCGCTGTATGCGGCGCGGCAGAAGGAAAAGGGCTATCAGTTTGGACCGGATACCGTATGGCAGAGGGAATTTGAAGAAATGTTTCCGTATGAGGAAACGCAGGATCAGCTGACGGCGATAGAAGACACCAAGCGTGATATGGAAAGTACCCGCATTATGGACCGTTTAATCTGCGGTGATGTCGGCTATGGCAAGACTGAAGTCGCAATCCGTGCGGCATTTAAAGCGGTACAGGAGGGCAAGCAGGTGGCATATCTTGTGCCGACAACCATTCTTGCCCAGCAGATTTACAACACCTTTGAACAGCGGATGAAAAATTTTCCGGTGACGGTGGCACAGCTGTCAAGCTTCCGTACAAGCAAGGAAATCAAGGAAAGTATTTCCGAGTTAAAAAAAGGTTTTGTAGATATTGCAATCGGTACACACAGACTGTTATCCAAGGACGTGGAGTTTAAGGACCTGGGACTGTTGATTATTGATGAGGAACAGCGTTTTGGTGTAACCCATAAGGAAAAGATTAAGAAATTAAAAAATGATGTGGATGTCATGACGCTCAGTGCGACTCCGATTCCTAGAACACTGCATATGAGCCTTGTCGGTATCCGTGATATGAGTGTACTGGAAGAACCGCCGACAGACCGCGTGCCGATACAGACCTTTGTAACGGAACATAACGATGAAATGATCCGGGAGGCGATTCACAGAGAACTGGCAAGAAACGGACAGGTGTATTATGTATACAATCGTGTCCGCAGCATTGATGAGGTGGCGGCACACATTGAGGAACTGGTGCCGGAGGCCAATGTCGCCTATGCACACGGTCAGATGGAAAAACGTATGCTTGAAAAAATCATGTACGAATTTATCAACGGAGAAATTGACGTCTTAATTTCAACCACGATTATCGAAACCGGTGTGGACATTTCAAATGTCAATACCATGATTATCGAAGATGCGGATAAATTCGGGCTTTCACAGCTTTACCAGTTACGCGGGCGTGTCGGACGAAGCAGCAGAACGTCCTATGCATTTTTATTGTACCGCAGGGACAGAATGCTCACGGAAGTGGCAGAGAAACGTTTAAGTGCGATTCGTGAATTTTCGGATTTCGGCTCCGGTTTTAAGATTGCGATGAAAGACCTTGAAATCCGTGGCGCAGGAAATGTGCTTGGACGCTCCCAGCATGGGCATATGGCGGCGGTCGGATATGATTTGTACTGTAAAATGCTCAATCAGGCGGTGAATGATTTGAAGGGCATTAAAAATGAATACGGTTTTGAAACAAATGTGGATTTGAATGTAGATGCATTTATTCCGTCTTCTTATATTAAGAGCGAATATCAGAAGCTGGATGTCTACAAGCGGATTGCGGGTATTGAAAGCGAGGAGGAACTGTCGGATATGTGCGACGAACTCGGTGACCGTTACGGCAGTCTGCCGGCAAGTGCCGCCAATCTTTTAAATATTGCACTGGTTAAGTCTATGGCACACAAAATCGGCATTACCGAGATTCAGGGCGGAACGGACGAAACACCGGGGGCATCGCAGTGGCGGACGGTCATGAAGATTTATCCGAAAGCGGACATTCAGGGGGATAAAATCGAAAATTTCGTAGCCGGATACGGCGGTGCGGTGCGGTTTATCAGCAGTCCGGAACCGAAATTTGTCTGGAGGGTGACAAAGAAGAAATTCAGCAATGCGCAGGAATATCTGGCAGGATTAAAAGCCCTGGTAAAGGATATGCAGCAGCTGACGTAAATCGGTTATAAAGCAATTTGGAAAGGATTCTTCTGAAAGGGGTTTGCATTTTGAAAAAAGTGTGCTATAATACGTTAAAGTTTAACGCTTTAAAGTGAAAAATAAAACAAAAGCAGATATTGGAGGAAAAGGAAATGGAACAGAAGGGCGAATTAATTTCTTACAGACCGGATATTAAGGTCGTTGATTGTACAATCAGAGACGGAGGATTGGTCAACAATTTTTATTTTGACGATGAATTTGTAAGAAATTTATATACCGCCAACGTGGCAGCAGGTGTAGAATACATGGAGTTCGGTTATAAGGCTTCAAAGGAAATTTTTGACGTTAAGGAATTCGGCAAGTGGAAGTTCTGTGATGAGCAGGATATCCGTGATATTGTCGGTGATAACAACACCGATTTAAAGATTTCCGTTATGGCAGATGTCGGACGTACCGATTATAAAAAAGATATTATTCCAAAGACAGACAGCGTGATTGACATGATTCGTATTGCTACTTATATTAATACAATTCCGGCGGCAATCGAGATGATTCATTACTGTGCGGAGATGGGCTATGAAACCACGATTAATATTATGGCAGTTTCCACAGCGGCAGAATCTGAGCTGGATTTGGCACTGGATTTACTGGCACAGAGCGAGGTCGGCACGATTTATCTGGTTGACAGCTATGGTTCTTTATATCCGGAACAGATCCGCAGACTGGCGGATAAGTATTTGAAGGTTGCAGAAAAATACGGCAAGAAGGTCGGTATCCATGCACACAACAACCAGCAGCTTGCATTTGCAAATACGATTGAAGCCTGCACCGTAGGTGTCAGCTATCTGGATGCAACGATGAGCGGCATGGGACGCGGTGCAGGAAACTGCAACATGGAACTGCTGTTAGGCTTCCTTAGAAATCCGAAGTACAGTTTGAATCCGGTATTAAAATTTTTACAGAACCAGATGCTTCCGCTAAAGAAGACAGGGCTTGTATGGGGCTGTGATGTACAGTATATGCTGACAGGACAGCAGAATCAGCACCCAAGAACTGCCATTGCGTTTACGGCAGAACAACGTGAAGATTATGCGGCATTTTATCAGTCATTATTAGATCGGGAATAAAATGATGAAACTTCCTAAAAATGCAGAAACTGGGATATTGACTTTCACAAGGTATCGCAGTAAAATAACTGTTAAGAATTGCGTGGAATGAAGTAAAAGATATCATTTCGTAACAATCCGACTAGACGCGAAAGGGAGTAATGAAGATGGAAAAGAAAAATCTTGACTGGGCAAATCTTGGATTCGGTTATGTAAAGACAGATAAAAGATTTGTAGCAAATTATAAAGACGGAGCGTGGGATGACGGAGTCATTACAGATGATGATAAGGTCGTGTTAAATGAGTGTGCAGGTGTACTTCAGTATGCACAGACTTGTTTTGAAGGTTTAAAGGCTTATACAACAGAAGACGGTCATATTGTTATGTTTCGTCCGGACCTCAATGCACAGAGAATGCATGATTCCTGCGAAAGACTGGAAATGCCGCCATTCCCTGTAGACAAGTTTGTACAGGCTGTTGCAGATACAGTAAAGGCAAATGCAGCATGGGTACCGCCATTTGGTTCAGGTGCTACATTATATATCCGTCCGTATATGTTCGGCAGCAATCCGGTTATCGGTGTAAAGCCGGCTGATGAATATCAGTTCAGAATCCTTACAACACCGGTTGGTCCATACTTTAAGGGTGGCGCAAAGCCTCTTACAATCAAGGTATCTGATTTCGATAGAGCAGCACCTCACGGAACAGGTCATATCAAGGCTGGTTTAAATTATGCCATGAGCTTACATGCTATCGTAACAGCACATAAAGAAGGCTACGCAGAAAATATGTACTTAGACCCGGCAACAAGAACAAAGGTAGAAGAAACAGGTGGTGCAAACTTCTTGTTCGTTACAAAAGATGGTACAGTCGTAACACCAAAGTCAAGCAGTATTCTTCCTTCTATTACACGTCGTTCACTCGTATATGTTGCGAAGGAAATCTTAGGACTGAAGGTTGAAGAACGTGAAGTTACACTTGAAGAAGTAAAGGATTTTGCAGAATGTGGTCTTTGCGGTACAGCAGCTGTTATCTCACCGGTTGGTAAGATTGTTGACCATGGTAAGGAAATCTGCATGCCAAGCGGTATGGAAAAGATGGGTCCTACAATCCAGAAGCTGTATGATACTTTAACAGGTATCCAGATGGGCAAGCTCGAAGCACCTAAGGGCTGGATTTATACAGTAGAATAATTCGTCTAATGATTTTATCATGAATTTTGTTGATACGGTTTTGTGATAAAGTGTTAAAAAGCAGATAGAGAGCAGATACAGAAGGAATTTTTGTGTCTGCTCTTTTTGTATCAAAGTGGCTTTGTCAGGACGGAGGAAAATGGTTTTAAATGCTATTTGTATAGTGTAAAAAATATATTGACAAGGTTTATTATATGAAGTATATTATATACATCAACAATATTTATAAATATTGTTGAATGATGAATAAAATGCGAAAGAAAGGGGCGATGCGATTGCCAAAAAGCACAACAAAATTAAAACAGTATTTTCCGATGATTCGTGAGCGGGAGGATATTGAAAGAGAAATCCGCGAGAATCCAAAACTTTTAGAAAAATATCGGGAATGGGACGAAGAACAGCAGGAAGAATTTTTAGATTACTGCACAGGGGTCAAAGGCGTGAAAGTTTTATATGATGCCTTCTTTAAAGAAATAATGAATCCCGAAAACACACCGGAGCGGCTCAACGAATTACTATCCCTTTTATTGGGGCAGAGTGTTACGATAAAAAGAGTGCTTCCGGGAGATTCTACAAGGCTAGCCGATGAACAGTCGCTGTTGATTATGGACATCTTAGTGGAACTTGCTGATACCAGTCTTGCAAATGTCGAAGTCCAGAAAATCGGATACAGCTTTCCGGGACAGCGGAGTGCGTGCTATTCCTCGGATTTACTGCTCAGACAGTATAAAAGGGTCAAAGGCGAAAAGAAAAAAGCCTTCAGTTATAAGGATAT